>TARA_R110002050_G_scaffold71891_1_pt1 | contig 52296 bp, 46 predicted proteins | sample TARA_R110002050 | Tara Oceans TARA_R110002050 (sample SAMEA4396988) | marine metagenome | biome: Polar Biome; feature: [DCM] deep chlorophyll maximum layer (ENVO:01000326); material: water (ENVO:00002006), including particulate matter (ENVO:01000060) such as... | depth 25 m
TTTTACTAAAAAACCCAGAACTTACGTTCTGGGTTTTTTTTTGCTCATTGTTTACTGATAACCTATGTTCAAGACCGGTAGGTTGTTGTGGCTGTTGAGCTAGCCTCAATTGTGCGAGTGAACTATAGAACTAATGACATTGTTGTTTATATATCTATAGCCTTAACCTGACATTAACCAAGCTACTGTTAATCTGTGCGCCATGATCAGAAAAATATTCTGATCTTCACTCATGTGTTTATGGAGTCACAAGATGCGTTATAGGCGCTTAGTAAAGTTCACATTAGCCCTTAGCATGCTGTTATTAACAGCATGTGGCAGTCTAGTGCCTAAAAGTGATTATCAAAGGCAAGTTAGTGCTGATATTGCTCAAGTAGATAATTGGCAAACACTCACTAATAGTGGTGATGTCAGTTATTTGAATGATTTATTTAACGCTACTGACGTTGATAGCTTATTAAATCAGGCCTTTGCTGAGAATCCTAGTTTTCAACAAATGATGCTGACATTGGATATACGTCGAGCACAACTGAAACAAACTACCGCTGATGAACACGTTCAAGTAAGTGCAGGTTTATCTGCCAACAGAAATGAAAATTCAACGAATAGTTATAACGGAACGCTGACTGTTAGCTGGCAAGCTGATTTATGGGGAAAATTAAAAGATTCATCTAATGCCGCTGAACTTGATATCGCTGAACAAGCAATGTTAGTTCAATCTGCTCGAAACAGCTTAGGAGCAGATATATTACGTGCCTGGCTGGCCTTAATTGCTCAGAAAAAAAACATTGTCATTCAACAGCAGCGTATATCAACACTAGAACAAAATGAAATGTTTATCTTGCAGCGTTATCGTAATGGTCTCGGTACGCTGAAAGATTGGGATAGTGCTCATTTATCTACTTCGACTGCTCATGCAACATTGACGGCTAATCAACAGCAATTCGACCAAAATTTACGTGATCTACAATCACTGCTTGGCCAATTATCAGTTATGACGCTTGTAATTCCTGATGTGTATCCAGATGTTGTCATTCCATCTGTAGATCTTCCCCGTCAAACACTTGGACAAAGACCTGATTTAAAAGCTGCCTATTTAGCGATTGAATCATCGCACTTACGTACTGAAGTAGCCTATAAAGAATTACTGCCGTCTTTAGATTTACAGGTTGTGCTTGAAAATGCAGCAACAACTGCACGGGATGCACTTTTCGTCTCACCCGTATGGGCCTTGTTAGGCCAACTAACAGCACCCTTGTATCAAGGCGGCAAGCTAAGGGCTGAGGCTGAAATAGCTGAATTAGACACTGCGATTGCTTATCAAGCATATAAGGAAAAATTACTAGCTGCAGTAATAGAGGTTGAAAATTATATCGGCCAAGAACAGTCTTTACAAACACAGTTACAACACCTTAATTCGGCATCACAAAGTGCCAATAACAATCTTATTAATTATCAACAAAGCTATCGCACAGGACTTATCAGCATGCTTGACTTATTAACCGTTCAACAACAAACCTATGATCTAGCATCGCAAATAAATGACACGACACATGCATTACTTTCGAATCGAATTAGTTTAGGACTGGCACTCGCATTGGAGATAAAACAATGAGACAAAAAATTCAAAAATGGTGGTTGATAATGCTAGCGGTTGCAATATTTCTGTTAACTATTTTTTATAGTAGTGCACAAATTGCAGCTCAATCTAAAAAACCGATGCTGGTGAAAGCACAAGATATTCAACGACCTACCGTGAGCGTAGTTGAAGTTAATGCCGGTTCTTATGCTGCTCAAATCACAGGTTATGGCGAGTTAAAACCCCATTATGCTTTGTCATTGACCGCCGAAGTCAACGGCAAAGTTGAAATACTTTCTCCTGCTTTCGAAGTTGGTCAAACGGTCAAAAAAGGTGAATGGTTAGTTAAGCTTGGGCAAAGTGACTATTTAGCTGCTTTGAAAGAAGCACAACAGAATGTTGCTGCTGAGAAACTAAATTTACTGGAGGAACAACGTCAAGCCGTGCAAGCCAAATCTGAGTGGTTAGCCTCTGGCATGCAAGGCGAGCCTGACTCAGAATTAGTGCTAAGAAAACCTCAACTGGAAACAGCACAAACACGTTATGACTATGCTAAAGCTGTTTTAGTGCGTGCTCAAAAAGATCTTAATCAGACCGTTATAACAGCGCCTTTTGATGCTTTAGTGACAACGCGATCCATCGCATTAGGGACTTATTTACAAGTGGGTAGTGATGTTGCCATTTTATTCAGCACTGATCGTTTAGAAGTGGCGATTCCTTTATCGAATAAGGATTGGTCTCTGCTGCCCGGTAATAAATCTTTAATCTCTCTGCCTGCTATTTTACAAAATGTGGAGACGGCTATTTCGTGGACTGGCCATGTATTACGAGCAGAACAACATGTTGATAGCGAAAGCCGACAACGATCATTGATTATCGCTATTGATGATCCTTTGTCTCAAACACCTAACGCATTTTCTGGCACTTTTGTCTCAATGTCATTAGCAGGTAAAAAGGTCGATAACATCTGGAAGCTTCCCAACTCAGCATTAAGCCAACGGGGCGAAATTTGGTATTTAAATGAAGACAAGACTTTAGCAAAATTTAATGCTAAAGCTCTTTTTGCAGAAGAGGGCTTTATCTTTATTGCTGCTCCTGAATCATTAATTAATCAAACACAATCTATTGTGAGTCATCCATTGAATAATTACTTAGAAGGTATGTACGTTGATGCGATCGCGGAGTCTAGCAATGGCCAATAATGCTTCAAGAGGAGGAATAATTGGCTGGTTTGCCAACAACTCGGTTGCTGCGAATTTATTAATGATTTTGATTATATTGCTCGGTATCGCAGAAATGGGCTCGCTTCGTAAAGAGGCTTTTCCAAGTCGTGAACCGGATAGTATCACTATCTTCATTTCTTATACTAGCGGTTCAGCCCAACAATCAGAAGAAGGCTTAGCGATTAAAATTGAAGATCAATTAGAAGAAGTGACTGGTATTAAAACAATGACCAGTTCTTCAACGGGATCCGGTGTGACCGTCACGATTGAAAAGCAGTCTGACTATGACTTAGATCTCTTACTCAATGATGTTAAAACAAAAATTGATGCGATTTCTACGTTTCCAGCTGATGCTAAAAACCCTGTTATAGAAAAGGCAACGCGCGAAGAGCATTCATTATGGATACAGCTTTATGGTGATAGTGACCGTTATAGCTTGCAATATGCGGCAAACCAACTGAAAAGTGATTTACTGAATAACAGCAAGATCAGCAAAGTCTCTATTTCAGGCTGGCTAGATCCCATGATGGTTATTGAGGTGGATGAAGGGCGTTTGCAAGCCTACGGTTTATCCTTATCTGATGTTGAACAGGCGATAAACTCAGGATCATCAAATACGATGACGGCAGTACTCAAAAACAAAGATCTCTATTTGCAGTTAAAAGCCTCCCAACAAGCTTATTTAACAACTGACTTTGCGGAGATACCCTTACTAACTAATCAAAAAGGGCTGCATATCACCTTAGGTGATATTGCGACTATTCGTGATACTTATGATGATGACACATCGTCATTATCACGTTTTCAAGGTCAAGATAGTATAGGTCTACAAGTACTGACGACCGGAATGGATGATATTACTGATTCCGTTGACGCGGCTCAAAGTGTGGTTGAAATATGGCGTGATAATGGCAAGTTGCCAAAAGGCATGTATATGGAAACGTGGTATGACCGTAGTGTTAGCATTGAACAACGGTTAGACCTACTTATTAAAAATGCAGGTACAGGGATATTACTTGTATTCATTTTATTAGCACTCTTTCTTAATCTTACCGTCGCGTTTTGGGTGGCAATGGGCTTGCCATTTATATTTTTTGGCACCTTATATTTTATGGGAGATAGTTATGTCGGTTTATCACTCAATGAATTTACCACTTTCGGATTTTTGCTTGCTCTAGGAATAGTGGTTGATGATGCCGTGGTGGTCGGTGAAAGTATTTATAGTGTTCGTGCTGAAGAGGGCGACACGGTGGCGAATACAATTAAAGGAACGTTATTAGTCGCCATGCCAACCTTATTTGGTGTATTTACTACAGTAGCTGCTTTTTTTGCGTTGTCACAAGTGAGTGGCGGACTTGGTCAATTATATTCTCAGTTTGCAGCTGTCGTCAGTATTGCCCTTATTTTGTCTATTATTGAATCAAAACTCATTTTACCGTCACATTTATCTCATTTAAATACTCAACGTAAAGCACCTAGCAATGCAATAACAAAAGGGTGGACGAAAATACAAGGGCTTACAAATGGTAGTTTTGTTTGGTTTGCAAATGTGTGTTATCGCCCTTTGATTGCCATTGTATTGCAGTACCGTTATGTGGTGGTCACCCTATTTTTTGCCTTATTTGTATTGGTGATTACGATGCCGATGACTGGCGCAGTGCGTATTAGTTTTTTTCCTTCAATACCGGGTGATACGGTTAGGGCTGAATTAACGATGAACCAAGATGTTAGTTTTGGTCAAACTCATGCCAACTTATTATGGATTGAAAGCAAAGCCTATCAAACAGATCGTGAATTACGGATTGATAAAAATTCACAGACGGCTATTGCTAATATCCAAGTATTAACATCCTCTGATCAAGCAGGCAAGGTCACGGTCGAATTAGTGAAAAATACACCCTATGATATGAATAGTTTTACGCGACATTGGCAGCAATTGTCTGGGATGCCAGAAGGCGCGAGAACACTCAGCATACAAAACTCACCTCGTATGTCGGAAGCTTTACGCATTGAGTTGCGTGCGAATGATGATGAAATATTAGCGCAGGCAGGTCAGGCCTTTAAAACAGCATTAACGGCGATTCCTGCCGTGAGCGGCATTAGTGATAACCTTGAACCCAGTCAGCCCCAACTTCATCTTGAGCTTAATCAACAGGGTAGAGCGATGGGACTTACGACGGATATGTTAGCGTCACAAGTATTGCAAGCGTTTAGTGGCCAAGTGGTGCAACGTTTTCAACGTAATAGTGATGAAATCGAAGTAAAAGTACGTTATCCAGAAGCGGATAGACAAAACCCAACAGATGTGATGAATGCGAAAGTACGTACGGCTGATGGGCAGGTTGTGCCATTGTCTTCGGTTGCAACAGTCAGTTATGGCTACACTAAAGATTCAATTACCCGTATTAATGGTCAACGTGCGGTTTATATCTCAGCAGATGTTAATAAAGAAGCCTTATCTTCGACGGAATTAGTTAGTCTAATTCAACGTGAAGTTGTGCCCACAATTGAAAAGCAGTTTCCTACGCTGGGCATTCATTTTGGTGGCGAAGCTGAACAACAAGCTGAAACACAAGCATCAATGATTCAAATGTTTATGTTTGCCTTATTGATTATCTATATATTGTTATCGATTCCACTTAAATCATATATTCAACCTTTTATTATCATGATGGCGATTCCATTTGGCATCGTGGGTGCGATTTTAGGCCACTGGATGAATGATTTATCATTAGGGATATTGTCACTGAACGGTATTATTGCATTGAGCGGTGTGGTGGTGAATGATAGTTTGTTACTGGTGGCGCGATTTAATGAGATTAGGAAAAATATGCCGGATCTTAAAGCGGCGATTAGCGTGGCCTGCCAAGGTCGGTTACGTGCTGTTTTACTGACTTCATTTACGACGTTTGCAGGGTTAATGCCTTTACTAGGTGAAACCTCGCGGCAAGCACAATTTCTTATTCCTGCGGCAGTCTCATTAGGTTACGGTATTATGTTTGCGACCGTAATTACGTTATTATTAGTGCCCAGCTTATTGCTGATTCAACTTGATATGGTTGCGTTATTATCTCGATTAAAAACAGCGATTTTTTCTTCATCTACACAAGTAAATACTCATGTTGACAGCATTACTCATTGAAGATGATTATGACTTGGCCAATACGGTCATTGATTTTTTATCGCTTGAAAATATTGAATGTGATCACGCGAGTAATGGTGTTTCAGGGCTAACCTTACTCCAACAAAATCGTTATGGCATTGTGTTATTAGACTTGAATTTACCGCGTCTAGATGGCCTGCAAGTATGTGAAGCCTTGCGTAAAACGGGTGCAGATATTCCAGTGTTAATGCTAACGGCTAGAGATCAGCTTAAAGATAAAGTAGCGGGATTTAATGCCGGTACAGATGATTATCTAGTTAAACCATTTGAATTAGAAGAATTAGTCGTGCGGGTGCGTGCCTTATCTCGTCGTCGTAGTGGTCAGGTACAGTTGCTGCAATGTAGTGATTTAATCATGAATCTGGCGGAGAAAACGGTGACTAGAAATAACCAGCTTTTAAAACTATCACCGACGGCTTGGCAACTCTTAGAAACATTGTTACGGGCTTCACCTAATCCGGTTTCCCGTAACGATTTAGAGCATGCTATTTGGGGAGATGAGGTTCCCGATAGCAATAGTCTAAAGGTTCATTTATTTAATTTACGTAAAACTATTGATAGTGGCTCTACGGTAGCATTAATTCATACCATTGTTGGTTTTGGTTTTGCGTTAAGAGAAACTCCATGAAAAAACAGCTCAGTTTAAAATTATCTGTAGCACTCGCCTTCTTATTTCTTGGCATTGTGATTGTTCTTGCCTATTCGGCTGTCAGCCGCCATTTTTTTATTCTGGGTATGGATAATATTGTTTCAGCTAATATGGAGCAAGCCGCTAAAAGTTATATAAAAACCGTCTCCTCAGATACTCGGCAATACAGTAATGAATTCAGCGGCTATGTCATTAGTCATGATTGGCAGGAACAACCGATGATTATTCGAGATAAGTTTCGTGAACCAACCGAACAAAATCAACTTTTTAAATATATCGAGGCAGATTGGTTTTCGCGCCCAGACCTTATTTACTTTTTAATCGCACTGAATATAAATAATGAACATTTATATATTAGCAAAACAACAACCGCAGTTGATGCTTCTGGACTTATAGGTGCGAATATAAAACAAAGTAAAAAATTATTACTAACTATCAGTAGTGGGATCATTATTGCACTGACCTTAGTCATATGGTTAATGTTTCGTCGAGTATCTCAACCAGTTAGTGAGTTGGCCCATTGGACCCATTCACTTAATGCTAAAACATTAAAAAATGCCACTCCTGATTTTTATTATCCTGAGCTTAATGAAATGGCTTCTTTAATTCGCAATAGCCTATCATCTGCCCAACAAAGCTTAGAACGAGAAGAGCGATTTTTGAGCTATGCTAGTCATGAACTACGAACGCCGATTAGTGTTGTTCGGAATAATATTGAACTGCTTGCCAAACTAAAACAAACATCGAAAATACCTACTGAGCCTAAGTTTGATCAGATTATTGACCGAATAGATCGGGCTAGTTTAACCATGAAAAACTTAAGTGAAACGCTATTATGGCTAAGTCGTGATAATAATGATGGTTTGTCACGGCAGAGATTAGCATTGAATGAAATAACAGAACAATTGGTCGAGGAGTCGCGTTACCTACTGACAGATAAACTCATTCATATTGAAGTTTCGACACAGTTAAATAGTATGATTGTTCAACCTGAGCATCCGGTCAGAATAGTATTAGGCAATTTGATCCGAAATGCATTTCAACATACTCAACAAGGCGAGATCGTTATAATTCAGGAAGCCAGTGTAGTGACAATTATCAATCAATATGAACAAGAAGGCGCAGAATTTCATTCTAATGCGTTGGGCTTTGGTCTTGGTTTACAGCTTACCTCTCAACTTACAGAAAAATTGGGTTGGGATTATTCCAAAAAAAATGATGGTAATAAATATCAAGTCGTTATTTCATTTAGCGTCGACGTTTAGGTGACCTATTTCTAAATTAAGGTTACCTTTTAACTGCTTTAGTAGAAGTAGATAAACGTATATTTTTTTGTTTAGATTAAATTATTCCAATTCAGAATCTAGTTGAATGGACGGGCAGTTAAATTTGCGATATTAAAACTTGACTACTAGAAGTATTTAGCTATACTGAAAACAGGTTTTTTGCTATTATGCATGCAATTTCGAAAACCTCTCCCAAATAAATCATCTATACAGCCTTATCGCGTATACATCTATTTCTATATTAAAAATCCCACTTTAGGTATTACATGAATCTGACAGAACTTAAAAAGCAGTCTGCTGCCGACCTTATGGAGCTTGCTCTATCTATGAAGCTAGAAGGCTTGGCAAGAAATCGTAAACAAGACTTGATTTTTTCAATCGTTAAAGAACATGCAAAACAAGGTGAAGAAGTCGTTACGACGGGTGTACTTGAGTTACTACAGGATGGGTTTGGTTTTTTACGCTCAGCCGAAGCGTCTTATATCGCAGGTCCTGATGATGTGTATGTGTCACCTAGCCAAATTCGTCGTTTTCATTTGAGAACAGGTGATACGATTACCGGTAAAATTCGAGCACCTAAAGACAGCGAACGCTACTTTGCTTTAATCAAAGTAGATGAAATTAATTATGAAAAGCCCGAACAATCAAAAAATAAAGTGCCTTTTGAGAATCTCACGCCCTTATTTCCTAATGAACGTTTTACCTTAGAACGTGGAAATGGCAGTACAGAAGATTTAACCCCACGAATTATTGACTTAGCTGCCCCGATCGGTAAAGGTCAGCGGGCATTGATCGTTGCACCGCCTAAATCGGGTAAAACCATGATTTTGCAGATGGTGGCTCAATCTATTGCGGCGAATTACCCTGATAGCACACTTATCGTTTTATTGATTGATGAACGCCCCGAAGAAGTAACAGAAATGGAGCGTTCAGTTAAAGGTGAAGTGGTTTCGAGTACCTTTGATGAGCCTGCTACTCGCCACGTCCAAGTCGCTGAAATGGTTATTGAAAAAGCGAAACGTCTAGTGGAACACAAACACGATGTGGTGATCTTATTAGATTCAATTACACGTCTAGCGCGTGCTTATAATACTGTTGCCCCTTCATCAGGTAAGGTATTGACGGGTGGTGTGGATGCAAATGCCCTACAAAGACCAAAGCGCTTCTTTGGTGCCGCTCGTAATATTGAAGAAGGAGGCAGTCTTACCATCATTGCTACGGCGTTAGTTGAAACTGGCTCACGTATGGATGAGGTTATCTTTGAAGAGTTTAAAGGTACCGGTAATATGGAGTTGCAACTAGAGCGTAAACTAGCAGATCGTCGCATTTATCCGGCTATCAACGTAACACGTTCGGGCACACGTAAAGAAGACTTACTGACAGACAGTGATGATCTGCATAAATTATGGATTTTACGTAAATTGTTAGCGCCAATGGATCCTATTGATGCGATGGAGTTTTTGATGGATCGCTTGAAAGCAACTAAAACTAACGCTGACTTTTACGATACGATGAAGCAAGGTTGAATCTAGATTCGCCGCAATCAACATTACCGCCCGTCCTTTTTATCATGGGGCCGACAGCTGCGGGGAAAACCGATTTAGCATTAGATCTCGCTAATCGTTTCCCTGTTGAAATTATTAGTGTTGATTCAGCGTTAGTTTATCGTGGAATGGATATTGGTACGGCAAAACCAGAGCCTGAAATATTAAGTCAATATCCACACAATTTGGTTAACATTATCGAGCCCACAGAAAGCTATTCGGTTGGTGCATTTCGAAGCGATGCATTAAAACTCATGGCAGAGATCACTGCCAGAGGAAAAGTCCCGCTACTAGTAGGTGGAACAATGTTGTATTTTAAAGCTTTAGAACATGGTCTCGCCGATTTGCCAATTGCAGATACCAAAATACGTGCTCAGTTAGAATACGAGGCGGATCAATATGGCTTGGCACATTTGCATCAGCGCCTTACTGCTGTAGATCCTGTTTCAGCTGCAAGAATCCATATTAATGATCCACAGCGCTTACAGCGTGCACTGGAAGTATATGAAATTACAGGTAAAAGCTTAACGGAACTGACGAGCGTTACTACAAGTAAATTGCCTTATAGAATCATTAAATTGATTCTTAGCCCATTCGACCGAGCGGTATTACACCAACGGATTGCTCAGCGTTATCAAAGAATGGTGACCAATGGCTTTATAGAAGAAGTTAAGACATTATTTAATCGCAAAGATTGCCATCCTGATTTACCGTCTATTCGTGCTGTTGGCTATCGACAAGCTTGGTCACATTTGTCCGGCGAATATGATCAAGAGGTAATGATAGAAAAAGCAATTATTGCCACAAGGCAAATGGCAAAACGCCAGCTAACATGGTTGAGGGCACAGCCTGATGGTGTTTGGTTTGATAGCGGTGTTGATCTACCGCTTGAGCACGTTGCTCGTTATATAACTGAGCAATGCCCAGAACTAACAATTTAATAGTAACTCATAGAATTAAAAGATCACTATAATTACAATAACAATAGGAGTGAGACATGGCTAAGGCACAATTATTACAAGACCCATTTTTAAACGCATTACGACGTGAAAATGTACCCGTATCGATATTTTTGATAAACGGAATTAAATTACAAGGTCAAATTGACTCTTTTGATCAATTTGTCATTTTACTGAAAAACTCTGTTAATCAAATGGTTTATAAACATGCTATTTCAACTATCGTTCCTGCGAGGAACGTGGTTATAACGGCTGATGATTAAGGGAGTATTTTAATTGTTTGATCGTCCAAATAGCGATGCGGCATTTGATGATGCATCAAAAAAAGAAGCGGTGGTACTCGTCCATTTAGATTTAAATGTCTCGGACTTTGCTGAAGCAGAACAAGAATTTGTTGAATTAGTAGAGTCTACAGGCGCCCGTATTGCGACGATAGTGCATGGTAAACGCCAACGACCCGATGCAAAATTTTTTGCTGGAACAGGTAAAGTTGAAGAAATACGACAACAGGTTTTAGCCAATGATGCGGCCTTAGTTATTTTTAATCATGACTTATCTCCTAGTCAGGAACGCAATTTAGAGAAACAATTAGAATGTAGTGTCATTGCTCGAACAGGCCTAATTCTCGATATTTTTGCTCGTAGAGCACGTTCACATGAAGGGAAATTACAGGTTGAATTAGCGCAGCTTCAACATATGTCGACTCGACTTGTTCGAGGTTGGACTCACCTTGAACGCCAAAAAGGTGGGATAGGTATGCGCGGGCCAGGTGAGTCACAATTAGAAACCGATCGCCGATTACTCGCTCAACGGGTTAAATCACTCAAAAAAAGACTTGAAAAAGTACAATCACAGCGAGATCAAGGTCGGCGTTCGCGTCAGCGGAGTGATATAGCCGTTGTTTCCTTGGTAGGCTATACCAATATGGGTAAGTCGAGCTTATTCAATAGATTAACGGCTTCTGAAGTTTATGCTGATGATCGCCTATTTGCTACCTTAGACCCTACGCTAAGACGGATGAAGTTACATGATATACAGCCATTAATTATGGCTGATACGGTAGGTTTTATTAGAAAATTACCTCATGATTTAGTGGAGTCTTTTAGATCAACACTGGATGAAACTCGTGATGCGGCTTTATTGTTGCACGTGGTTGAGGCGGGAGCGGCTGACCGTGATGATTTAATGCATCACGTTGATGATGTTTTACAACAAATTGGCGCTGATGAAGTGCCACAGTTGATTATCTGTAATAAAATTGATCTTCTTGAAAACCATAAGGCTCGACTTGACCGTGACGAGAACGGGCGCATTACTCGGGTCTGGCTTTCAGCTAAAACAGGCGAGGGTATTGATCTATTAAGACAAGCTTTACAAGAATACTTTCCTGAACATACCGATGAATTAGATGAAGCAACTGAATCAACGGTTCCATAATGCCGATGATGTCCGTAAAATAAACACGTTTGAATTTATTAAACTCAATTTTGGAGCGCTAAATGGCTTGGAACGAACCTGGTAAGGACGACAAAGACCCATGGGGTAATAACCGTGGCAATGATGGCCCACCTGATCTTGACGACGTATTGCGTGATCTAAAAAATAAGTTAAGAGGCATGTTTGGTGGCTCAGGTACTAAGAACACAAATGAACAATCGACAGGTCAAGGCGGAACGATAGGTCTAGGCTTAATTGCTGCTGTGATTTTTGTTGTTTGGCTCGCATCAGGTATTTATATCATCGAACCCGCTGAACAAGGCGTAGTACTTCGCTTTGGAGCTCATAGTGATACGACTACTTCTGGACCACATTGGCATCTACCTTATCCCATTGAAAAAGTCGAAGTGGTTGATGTCGAACAAATACGAAACACTGAGGTAGGGTATCGTTCGACGGCAGGTCGTAGTGATAGCTCTATTCATTCAGAATCCTTAATGTTGACTAAAGATGAAAACATCGTTGATTTAAAAATTGCTGTGCAATACCGCATTAAAGATGCTTCGATGTATTTGTTTAATGTTAGAAACCCTGATCTGGCATTACGTCAAATGACTGAAAGTGCAGTACGTGAAACTGTGGGTAATTCTAATATGGACTTTGTCTTGACAGAAGGTCGAAGCGCTATTGCTTCTGGAACAGAAGTCTTACTTCAATCTATTTTAGATGCGCATGACACAGGTTTATTGATTACCAGCGTTAATATGCAAGATGTTCAGCCGCCAGAGCAAGTACAAGCGGCATTTGCTGATGTAGTTAAAGCGCGTGAAGACGAAGTACGTCAAAAAAATGAGGCTGAAGCCTATGCTAATGACGTTGTGCCTAGAGCACGTGGTGCCGCCTTTAGATTGGTACAAGAAGCAGAGGCCTATAAGAGTCAAATAATGGCTAAGGCAGAAGGTGAAACTAGTCGTTTTTTACAAGTGATGCAAGAGTATGAAAAAGCACCTGCAATTACTAAAGAGCGTCTATATCTAGATACGATGGAATCAGTCTATAGTCGTACACAAAAAGTGATGGTTGATGTATCTAAAGATAGCAATAATGTACTGTATCTACCGCTAGATAGAATGCGGGGTGGTTCGTCTGAATCAGCAGCGCGAATCGATCCAGAATCGTTACTGAGTAATTATCCAGCAACGGGAAAACCATCATCAAATTCAGCATCACTTCGTGATGATGCACGTAGCAGAGGGAGCCGATAAAATGTCTTCACGTATGAATGTAATTATTTTCCTATGTTTATTAGCACTTATTACTGCGATGACATCAGTATTTTTTGTTGATCAACGTGAACGCGTTTTATTATTACGCTTAGGTCAAATTGAACGCTCTGATTTTCAGCCTGGCATTCACTTTAAAATTCCTTTTGTTAATGAAGTACGTCGTTTTGATGGCCGTATTTTATCTCTAGACGCTATGACATCACGTTATTTGACTGGCGAAAAGAAAAACGTACTCGTCGACTCATTCATCCTTTGGCGTATTGCTGATGTTTCTGCTTATTACACCTCAATGGGTGGTATTGAAGATAGAGCTCAATTACGACTATCACAAATAATCAAAGATGGTTTGCGTGGCGAATTCGGTAAACGTACTATCCAGCAAGTAGTCTCTGGCGACCGCTCAACAATGGTTAACCACATTATTGCTGAAGCCAACAAAACAGCGTCAAAATTTGGTATTGAAGTCGTTAATGTGCGTATTAAACGTATTGATCTACCATCAGAGGTGAGTTTATCTGTTTATACCCGTATGGAAGCGGAACGTGAACGTGTAGCTAAAGAGCTACGTTCACAAGGTGCTGAAGAAGCTGAGAAAATACGTTCAGATGCTGATCGCCAGCGCACCATCATTCTGGCGGATGCAAAACGTACTGCCGAAGAGTTGCGCGGTACGGGCGATGCAAAAGCAACAGATACTTATGCTAAAGCTTATGGTCAAAACAGTGAGTTTTATTCATTTTATCGTCGTTTAACGGCTTATCAAAACGTATTCACCAGTGATGACATGCTGGTCATTGAACCCAAAGGTGACTTTTTTAATAACTTTAGTGGTTCTAGCGTTAAATAGATCTTGTGAGCGACACGTTATTACATAGTTTATGGATAGGCTCGGCGTTAATGCTAGTGATTGAAGGGATAATGCCTTTTCTGAATCCGATAGCATTTCGCCGAGCGTTATTGCAAATGGCCAATATGCAAGATCAGCATTTACGTGGAATTGGATTTTTTAGCATGATTTTGGGTATTGCATTACTTTATTGGGTAAATTGATTAAATGAGTCATAAAGATCGTTGGTTGTTGCCAGAAGGCATTGATGAGTTGATGCCAGCACAAGCAGCACAACTTGAAGTGTTACGTCGAAAATTGATAGATAGAATGCAAGGCTGGGGCTACCAATTAGTATTTCCGCCTTTAGTTGAATATCTAGACTCTTTACTGACTGGCACAGCAAAAGCGTTAGATTTACAAACATTTAAATTGACTGACCAAATGTCAGGGCGATTGATGGGGATTCGGGCGGATATGACTCCGCAAGTTGCACGTATGGCAGCACATAATTTACGTGATCAGCAAGGTGTTATCAGGCTATGTTATATCGGTAATGTTTTGCATACTTTACCTAGTGGTCAAGGTACTTCACGTAATCCTATTCAATTAGGTGCTGAAATCTATGGTCATGCTGGTCCAGAAAGTGATATGGAAATTGTGCAGCTAATGATCGAAACATTAGGTGATATTCCTGACTTATTACTGGATATGGGTCATGTAGGTATTTATCGTGGATTGGCACAAAGTGTTGGTTTAAATGCCGAGCAAGAACAAGAGTTGTTCTCTGCATTGCAACGCAAATCCACACCCGATATCGAACACTTGTTAATGCAATATAAATTATCAACATCAGACAAGACGATGTTGCTTGCTTTAGCTGAGTTAAATGGCGGTATTGAGGTTTTAGCTAAAGCACAACAGGTTTTAAGTGATGCCCCTGAGTCGGTTCAACAGGCACTTGCGACGTTGACAACTATTGCAACGATGGTTAATCAACGTTTACCTGCGTTGACGATAAACTTCGACCTTGCAGAATTACGTGGTTATCACTACCACACTGGCGTAATGTTTGCCGCCTATCAAAGAGGAAATGCACAGGCAATAGCCATGGGCGGTCGTTACGATGATATTGGCGAAGATTTTGGTCAGGCACAACCTGCGACCGGGTTTAGTTTGGATTTAAAAACACTTGTTAATCAACTCGCTATGAGCAGCCAAACTATTCAAGCTATTGCCGTAACATGGGAAGACGATGAACAGCAGCATAAGATGGTTGAGCAATTACGTCGCGAAGGCGAAGTGGTCATATACCAGCTAACAGGTAGTGAAATAATGACAACAAGAACTCTCATACAACAAGAAAGCCGCTGGTTAGTGGCTGAAACAGGAACACAAATTCGTGGCTAAAAATATCGTAGTGATTGGCTCTCAATGGGGCGATGAAGGTAAAGGTAAACTCGTTGATTTGCTGACAGATAATGTGTCAGCAGTTGTCCGTTTTCAAGGAGGGCATAATGCTGGCCATACCTTAGTTATTGATGGTCAAAAAACAGTTCTACACTTGATTCCATCAGGTATTTTACGTGAGCATGTGCAATGTTTGATTGGCAATGGTGTGGTTTTGTCACCCGATGCCTTGATCACGGAGATGAACGCCCTAGAAGCAAAAGGAATTCCTGTCCGAAAACGCCTAAAAATTAGTGCGGCTTGCCCATTGATTTTACCGTATCACGTTGCTTTAGATCAGGCGCGTGAATTACGTCGAGGTAAAGAAGCAATCGGTACAACAGGTCGAGGTATTGGTCCTGCTTATGAAGATAAGGTTGCACGTCGCGGTTTACGATTGGGCGATTTAAAAAATGAACAAAGCTTCATTGCTAAACTTGAAGATGTTGTTAAATTTCATAATTTCTCGCTGATTAACTATTATCAAGTTGCGCCGGTTAGTTTTGAAGAAATTCGCGATGAAGTACTCGCTATGCGTGATATTTTATTACCAATGATTGCTGACGTCCCTGATATGCTGCAAAAGTATTCAGAAGCTGGCAATAATGTTATGTTTGAAGGCGCTCAAGGAGCATTGCTTGATATCGATCACGGTACGTATCCATATGTGACCTCATCGAATACTACCGCAGGTGGTAGTGCGACAGGATCAGGTGTCGGGCCTTGCCACATTGATTATGTATTAGGTATTACTAAAGCATACGCAACCCGTGTCGGTGGTGGACCATTCCCGTCAGAATTATTAGATGGTGAAGGCAAAGTAAACGAACTTGGCCAATATTTAGCCGATAAAGGTCGTGAAGTTGGTGCAACTACTGGCCGTGGACGTCGTTGTGGCTGGTTAGATATGGTTGCACTTAAGCGTGCTAGCTGGGTTAATAGCATTACGGGACTATGCCTAACTAAATTAGATGTACTAGATGGGTTGGATACCATTCGTCTGTGTGTGTCTTATGAACGTAATGGTGTAGCCGTTGATGTATTGCCATTAAGCGCAGAAGAATTTGAAGGATGTATCCCTGTTTATATAGATATGCCTGGTTGGACTGAATCGACGCTTGGCGTGACTAAATTTGCTGATTTGCCTGCTAATGCTCAGGCTTATATTAATGAAGTAGAAAGGTTAGCTGGTGTACCGATTGATATTATTTCAACCGGTCCGGATCGAAACGAGACTATTGTCAGACGCGATTTATTTAGTCTTTAATTGCTAAGATTTAAACGCCCTCGAATGAGGGCGTTTTTGTATCTACTGACCTTTGGTTACCCCTGCCATGAGCGCTGAATAATCAGTCTCGGCTAAGCCTAGCTCTAATGTTTTATCTAATAACTGGCTAATTCCTTCTAAAGCACAGCTTTCCAAGTTTAATTGTCGAGCTACAGACAAAAATAAGCGTGTATCTTTTGCTAGATGTTTAGTTGGAAAATTCGGTAGTGTAAAGTCCCGAGTTAGCATCCTATCGAGTTTTTTATCAAAAGTAGGTGCGTATAAAGCACTGTCTCTGACAATAGACATAAATTGCTCAGTCTCAATGCCTTCTTTTTCGACAAGGGCTAGGCTTAAAGCAAAACTAGAGGTCAATCCGGCGATCAGTTGATTCATCGCTAACTTCACGCTGGCACCTTGACCGATATCGCCAATATGGCGGGGCTGTGTACCTATAATGCTTAATAAGGGTAAAGCAGCCTTGTAATCGGCACCTGAACCACCGGCCATTAAAATGAGTGTTCCGGTTCGTGCTTCAGGCAAGCTACCTAACACAGGACACTCTAAATAACGGCCTTGGCGCTCAGTAATATAGTGATGAAGTGAACGCGATTCATTAGGTGCAATCGTACCCATTTGAATAATGAGTTTGTCTTTGAAAGTGTCGATTTCAATGCTATTTAATACCGCATGAATCGCCTCCGCATCACTAAGCATAAGGATACAAATATTACTATTTATCAATGCTTGTTGCGCAGTCATTGCCACTAATGCACCACTTTGCTGCAAGTGAGCCACTTTTTCTATGGTCCGATTGTATACGGTAACGGTTTGCCCTTCGGTGAGTAAATGCTCGACGAGTGCTTGTCCCATCAAGCCTGTTCCTAATAATGCGATATTCATGATGAAGTATTTCCTGAACGAGTAAATAAAAATAACGCGATGGCATAGAAGCTAACGGCGTAGTGAGATAGAATAAGCGGCTATTTTACAGTAGAAACAGGGGAATACTGTGTACAAGAAAAATATGACCATTGCTGGTTTTGATGACGAAATTTTTAACGCGATTGAGGCTGAAAATCAGCGTCAAGAAGATCATATCGAACTCATCGCTTCAGAAAACTACACTAGCCCACGGGTGATGGAAGCGCAAGGTTCTTCATTAACTAACAAGTACGCTGAAGGTTATCCTGGTAAGCGTTATTACGGTGGTTGTGAATATGTGGATCAAGCTGAGCAATTGGCGATAGATCGGGCTAAATCATTATTCGGTGCTGATTATGCTAATGTACAACCGCATTCAGGTTCACAAGCAAACGCGGCGGTTTATTTGGCATTATTGCAACCAGGTGACACCATCCTTGGTATGAGCTTAGCTCATGGTGGTCACTTAACTCATGGTTCTAAAGTGAGTGCTTCAGGTAAATTTTATAATTCGATTTCTTATGGATTGAACCCTGAAACAGGTGAAATTGATTATGACGAAGTTGAGCGTTTAGCGAAAGAGCATAAACCTAAAATGGTTGTGGCTGGTTTCTCTGCTTACTCTCAAGTAGTTGATTGGCAACGCTTTCGTGATATCGCTGATTCTGTCGGTGCTTACCTGTTAGTTGACATGGCGCATGTGGCTGGTTTGATCGCTGCTGGTTTATATCCTAATCCAGTACAGATTGCTGATGTCACAACAACAACAACCCATAAAACCTTACGTGGCCCACGCGGTGGTTTGATTTTGGCTAAAGCGAATCCTGAAATCGAGAAAAAGCTAAATTCAGCTGTTTTCCCTGGTTTCCAAGGTGGCCCATTAATGCATGTTATTGCGGCTAAAGCGGTTGCGTTTAAAGAAGCGATGTTGCCTGAATTTAAAACCTATCAACAACAAGTTATTAAAAATGCACAAGCGATGGCCAAAGTTTTTATGTCTCGCGGTTATGATGTTATTTCTAAAGGGACTGAAGATCACTTGTTCCTAGTTAGCTTTATTGAAGCTGGCTTAACAGGTAAAGATGTCGATGCGTGGTTGGGTAATGCCAACATTACCGTTAATAAAAATGCAGTACCGAATGATCCACAATCACCATTTGTCACCTCTGGTATTCGAGTGGGAACACCAGCAGTAACAACTCGTGGGTTCAATGAGCAAGATTGCACTGACCTTGCGGGTTGGATGTGTGATGTTATTGATGGCCGTGGTGATGAAGCTGTCATTAGTGCTACAAAAGCGAAAGCAATGGCAATATGCCAACGCTTACCTGTGTACGCATAACTAGTACGGACAAGACGAATGCGTTGTCCTTTTTGTGGAGCAGATGATTCTAAAGTAGTTGACTCACGTCTGTCTGCGGAAGGTGACGCAATTCGTCGGCGTCGTAGTTGCGTCGAATGTAATGAACGATTCACAACCTATGAAACTGCTGAACTTGCATTACCGAGATTGATTAAGCGTGATCAATCTCGCTCGCTGTTTGATGAAGATAAACTACGGTCGGGTTTGTTAAAAGCTTTAGAAAAAAGACCGGTGAGTATTGACGCAGTAGACAGTGCAGTGCAGGTCATTAAACGACGATTGATCGCCACAGGCGATCGAGAAGTTGAAAGTCGCCTTGTCGGTGACTGGGTGATGGATGCTTTGCGAGAACTTGATGAAGTGGCTTACGTTCGTTTTGCTTCGGTATATCGTAGTTTTCAAGATATCAATGCCTTCCGAGAAGAAATTGAGCGAATGGAAAGTTTATCTAACCCATTAATTAAAAAGTAAAGACATGGTAAATGTCGTTATGATTAATGATAGCTTCAATCTGCAAGAGCTAAGCACTAAGGTGCAGACCAGATATGATTTCAAAAACAGTAATATTAGTTGGTAGTTGATGACAACTCATACCTTTTACATGAGCCGTGCTTTGCAATTAGCAGAGCGTGGCTTATTCACAACTGACCCCAATCCACGAGTAGGCTGTATCATTGTTAATGATGGTCAAATTGTCGGAGAAGGCTGGCACCAACGTGCTGGTGAAGGCCACGCAGAAGTCAATGCGCTTAAGAAAGCAGGCTTAAAAGCCAAAGATGCTGATTGTTATGTAACGCTTGAACCCTGTAGTCATTTTGGTCGAACACCGCCTTGTGCGGATGCTTTAGTCAATGCAGGTGTTAAACGTGTATTTGTTGCCATGATGGATCCTAATCCTCGTGTTGCAGGTAGCGGCATTGCAAAATTAGAAGCAGCAGGCATTGACGTTACAGTCGGCCTGTTGGAGCAACAAGCGGAAAAATTAAACATTGGATTCTGTCAACGGATGCGCATTGGCCGCCCTTATGTTCGCAGTAAAATGGCAATGAGTGTTGATGGACGCACAGCAATGGCTTCAGGTGAAAGTAAATGGATTACCGGCACGGCAGCTCGGCAAGATGTGCAGCAACTCCGTGCTCGAAGCTCCGCCATGTTAACGGGGATTGGTACCATCTTAGCTGATGATCCAGCTCTCACTGTTCGTCCAGAAGGCTGGTATCCTCAACAAACAATTAGACAACCATTGCGGGTGGTAGTTGATAGCCAATTACGCATTCCTAACGATGCCAAAATTTTCGAAGATAAGGCTCAGGTTTTAATTGCGGCCAGCAATATTAATAAGATAATTTCACAAGCGGAAGTGTGTTATTTGCCAACTGATAATAATCAGGTTGATTTATCTGCATTAATGATCGAGTTAGCTAAGCGTGAAATGAATGAAGTAATGGTCGAAGCTGGTTCACAGCTAAATGGTGCGTTACTAGCTGCAGGCCTGATTGATGAATTAGTGATTTATATGGCACCTAAAATTATGGGCGATGGCGCTAATGGTCTATTCCATTTGCCTAACTTGACGACAATGGCACAAAATATTGACTTACAGATTAGCGATATACGCGCTGTTGGTCTGGATTGGCGAATTACAGCGTTACCACAATACAACAAGGATAATTAACAGATGTTTACCGGAATTATTGCTGCGATAGGTAAAATTGAGTCAGTTCAAGTTAAGGGCGGTGATATTCGTTTACAAGTCGCCACGCAGGGTCTAGATTTATCAGATGTTAAATTAGGCGATAGTGTAGCCAACAATGGTGTTTGCCTGACGGTTATCGCGATGACTCAGGGCTCACTGAGTTTTGACGTATCACGAGAAAGTTTAGACCGAACAAGTTTAGGTAACGCTAAGGCGGGTTCTGAAGTTAATCTTGAAAAGGCACTCGCTGTTGGCGACCGTTTAGGTGGGCATTTTGTTAGTGGACATGTCGATGGGCTTGGCAAAGTTCTTTCTAAGCAAGAATCTGCGCGCTCGGTACAATTTCGCTTTGAAGTCCCAGCAGGACTTGAGCGTTATATTGCCGAAAAAGGTTCAATTTGTATCGATGGAACGAGTTTGACCGTTAATAGATCTGAAAATAACTGGTTTGAAGTCAATATTATTCCTCATACAATGCAAGAAACAGTGATGAAAAGTTATCGAGTTGGTACTCAGGTTAATCTTGAAGTTGATTTGATTGCACGTTATTTAGAGCGACTATTACCCAAACAAGACTCAGGCATTACACGTGAGACATTGTTACAGAACGGATTTATCAAATGAAATTAAATACTACCGCTGAAATTATTGATGATCTGAAAAAAGGTAAAATGGTTGTTATTATGGATGATGAAGATCGTGAGAATGAAGGTGATCTGATCATGGCTGCAGAATGTGTAACGGCTGAAGACATTAACTTTATGGCTCGGTTTGGACGTGGATTAATTTGTTTAACCCTAACAGAACAACGTTGCCGACAATTACGACTACCTTTAATGGTGACAGATAACCAAGCTGCCTATGCGACTAACTTTACGGTATCCATTGAGGCTGCAGAAGGCGTGACTACAGGCATTTCAGCAGCTGATCGCGCCCTAACAATATTAGCAGCAGTAAAAGCCAATGCGGTGCCTGAAGATATTGTGCAGCCGGGTCACATTTTTCCATTGAAAGCACAGCTGGGTGGCGTGTTAACTCGTGCAGGTCACACAGAAGCAGGGTGTGATTTAGCGCAATTAGCAGGCAAAGATCCTTCAGCAGTGATTGTCGAAATTCTAAATGAAGATGGCAGTATGGCACGTCGCCCTGATCTCGAAGAGTTTGCTCAAAGCCATAATTTGAAAATTGGCACGATTGCCGATTTGATCAGTTATCGTTTAGAAAATGAAATGACGGTACAGCGATTATCACAATGCAAAATGCCTACTGAGCAAGGCGATTTCCAGCTGTATAGCTTTCAAGATACCGTTAATAGCCAAGTGCATTTTGCTCTAGTGGTCGGTGAAATTAATCCTGATGAAGAAACTTTAGTGCGCGTTCATATGGCGGATCCTTTAACAGATTTGATTGGCGCGACACGAGAGCCGAGTCATTGGCCATTACCCGCTGTCATGAAGCAAATTCAACAAGAAGGGAAAGGTGTATTGGTCGTCTTACGTCAGCCACAACAAAATATACAACTTGCAGCAAAGATTGAACATTATCAGCAACAAGATCGAGGCGAAGCTACCGTCACAGCAAAAACTGGCTGGGATTTACGTACATTTGGCGTTGGTGCACAAATTTTGGCTGATTTAGGCGTAAAAAAAATGCGGGTTATTGGTACGCCAACTAAGTTGACGGGACTGTCAGGTTTTGGTTTGGAGTTATTAGGCTACGCCGAGAATAATCAGGCGTGAGCCAGAAAAAAATCGTTGTAATCACTGGCGAAGCATCAGGCGATGCCCACGCGGGTAGAATGATTAGTGCCTTAAAACGACTAAGACCTGAGATTTCGGTTCGGGGTATTGGTGGCGACAATATGCGTGCCGCTGGCGCAGAAATTATGGTGGATTTTTCTGAATTAGCGGTAATGGGCATCGTTGAGGTGCTTAAACGATATCGCCATATAAAAAGTATTTTCAATCAACTGCTTGCAGAGCTAAAAACAAACAAGCCTGATTTGTTGGTGTTAGTGGATTACCCTGGTTTTAATCTGAAATTGGCAAAACAAGCTAAAAAGCTGGGTATTCCTGTCTTATATTATATTAGCCCTAAAGTATGGGCGTGGCGGGCGGGTAGAGTTAAAACGATTAAACGTTATGTTGATCAAATGGCAGTGCTGTTTCCGTTTGAAGTACCGATATATCAACATGCAGATGTGCCTGTTACCTGTGTTGGGCACCCATTAGTCGACGCGGTTAAAAATTCTTTAACGACGAAACAAGCCAAAATTAAGATGGGCTTGAAACTAAATCGGCGTGTTATTGGTTTATTCCCCGGTAGTCGCCGCAGTGAAATTGATACTTTGTTACCTGTGATGCTGGGTGCTGCAGAACGTATACAGCAACGAAACCCGAGTGTAGATGTGGTTTTACCGCTTGCTCCAGGAATCGACGAAACATATATCAAGACTATTTTATCCCAGTCAGTAGTGCCTGTTAAAGTGGTTAACGAGACGTTTTATGATTTGACGGCAGCTTGTGATGCGATTGTCGCTGCATCAGGAACCGTTACTTTAGAAATAGCATTATTAGGCGTGCCGCATTTTATTACCTATCGTGTATCGCCTATTAGTTATCAGATTTTACGTCGCTTAATTAAAATTCCTTATGTTGGTTTATGTAATATTGTTACTGGCAAAGCTGTTGTTTTAGAGTTATTACAAGACGAAGTCACTGTCGAACGATTGGATATGGAATTAACGGCACTACTCACTGATACAGAGGCCAAGTTAAAAGCTGACAAAATCTCAAAACAAATTTTAACGGCGCTGGGACCATCAGGTGGTGCGCATAATGCTGCCCAGGTTATTTTGAATATGTTAGAGAATCAGTGATGACGAACCAGCTTTATATTGTAGGTGTTGATGAAGTTGGGCGTGGTCCTTTAGCTGGCGCAGTAGTCGCAGCGGCTGTCATACTCGATCCGAATAAACCTATTGCTGGTTTGAATGATTCTAAGAAGTTAACAGAGAAACGGCGTGAACAATTAGAACCGATTATTAAACAAAATGCACTAGCATGGGCATTAGGTCGTGCTGAAGCTGAAGAAATTGATGAGATTAATATTTTGCAGGCTACCTTGCTCGCAATGAAACGTGCTGTAGAAGGTTTAGAGGTTCAACCAACGCATGCCTTAGTCGATGGTAATCAAGCGCCTAATTTAGCATGTACAGTAACGACTATTATAAAAGGTGATCAATCTGAGCCTGCTATCGCGGCGGCATCCATCTTAGCCAAAGTAGCAAGGGATCGTGAAATGCAGCTGATGGATGAGCATTATCCAGGTTACGGTTTTGCTCAACATAAAGGTTACCCTACCAAAGCTCATCAACAGGCACTGATGACATTAGGACCTTGTATTATTCATAGGCAATCTTTTAAACCCGTTCAATTAGCTATGAAATGACAATACGATGATTTTGTCATTTGCTAGCTTCCTTAAAAAAACATGTTTAGTGGTCTATGTGAGCAGTGATAAACAAAGGCTATTAATCATAAGAAGCATGGTATTATTCACCTCATATGTTATCCCCTAATAAAAATATCAGTAGCTTGACTCAGAAGAAGCCTCGCGTTCGAGGCCGAGGCCCGAGTAATTCGGGACCTGCGCCTACTATTATTCCTCGTGCAGAGCACAGCATTTCACGCCGATTGATTAGTCCCCATGCATTAAAGGTTTTACGAGGTTTACAAGAAGGTGGCTTTGAAGCTTATTTAGTGGGCGGTTGTGTACGTGATTTGTTATTGGGCCATGAACCAAAAGACTTTGATGTTGCAACGAATGCTTCACCGGAACAAGTTCACCGTTTATTTCGTAAAAGCCGTTTAATTGGTCGTCGTTTTAAGTTAGTTCACGTTGGTTTTGGACATGATGTCATTGAGGTAGCTACTTTTCGAGCGCCCCCTGAGGCCGAACAACATGTTGATGACCAAGGTCGCATTATGCGCGATAATGTTTTTGGTACTTTAGAGCAAGATGCGTGGCGACGAGACTTCACGGTTAATGCCCTATATTACAACATACAAGACTTCTCGATAGTAGATTACACGGGTGGACTTGCTGATCTCAAAGCAGGAAAAATTCGCCTGATTGGTGATGTGGAAACACGCTATCGTGAAGACCCTGTCCGGATTTTGCGGGCAATACGTTTTGTTGGGAAATTAGGCTTGAAGCTTGATGATGAAACGGAACGTTTAATTCCTGAGTTAGCAAGTTTGTTAGCAGATATTCCTGCTGCACGATTATTTGATGAAACATTAAAGTTATATTTGAGTGGTAATGGTGCGGTAACGCATGAGCTGTTATGCCATTATGGCGTGTTTGACATTTTGTTCCCGCAGACTACTGCCATGTTGCATACTGAGGTTGATGGGTTTCCTAGAACATTATTAATCAAAGCATTAGAAAATACCGATAAGCGAATTGATGACGGTAAATCCGTTACGCCGGCGTTTTTATTTGCTGCATTGCTCTGGGAACCTGTTCGTCATCTATGGCAAATTCACCAAAAAAATGGTATTCCAAGTATTCCTGCCTTACAACGTGCGGCGACAGAGGTTATTTCAGAACAAGTAAGTCGAGTAGCCGTACCTAAGCGATATACGCTTGATACACGAGATATTTGGGGCTTACAGCCACGACTAGAACAACGCCAAGGCAAACGAGCCTTTAAACAATTAAGTCATCCAAAATTTAGAGCGGGTTATGACTTTTTGCTATTGCGGGCTGAAACTGGTGAGCCACTTCAAGAGTTAGCTGATTGGTGGACACAGTTTCAGTTTGGGAATGAAAGTGAACAGCTACATTTGGTTAAAAACTTATCGCCGGCCGCAGTTGCAAAGGGGAAGCCCAAAGCACGTCGCCGTCGTCGTAGAAAACCTGTTACAAAGAGTGATTAATGCGCGCATATATTGGTTTAGGCAGTAATTTAGCTGATCCTATCGATCAGGTGACCACTGCAATTAGCAACTTACAACTGTTACCTGATACTCAATTAATTACTTGGTCTTCATTGTATGCCAGCCCACCAATGGGCCCACAAGACCAACCTGATTATATTAATGCAGTTGTCGCCATAGAAACAACACTTTCAGCCCACCAGTTATTAGATGGCTTACAATCTATCGAGCAACAACAAGGTCGTATTAGGAAGCGGCATTGGGGTGAACGCACTTTAGATCTTGATATTTTGCTTTATGGCCAAGATCAGATCGATGATACACGTTTACAGATCCCGCATCCTGGCATTGCGTTACGTGCTTTTGTACTTTATCCCTTAGCTGAAATAGCCGCTGATATAGACATTCCTAATGTTGGGAAAATGACTCAATTACTGAAAGATTGCCCTCGTGAGGGCTTACGGAAACTGGAAAAATAGTGCTATGAGAACATTGTCACATAAATATATCGTTGTAGAAGGCCCTATTGGCGTAGGTAAAACCCATTTAGTGAAACGTCTAGCAGATAGCTTTTTTGGTTCAACTACCATTTTAGAGGAGCCAGAAAGTAACCCCTTTTTAGAAAAATTTTACTTAAATCCAACCCAGTCTGCATTGCCCACTCAGCTGAGTTTTTTGATGCAACGAGTTAAATTGAGTAAAGCCTTACAACAGGATGATTTATTTACCGATTTGCAGTTAACGGATTTTATGCTGGAGAAAGATCGGATATTTGCCAACATCACCTTAGATGATGATGAATTAGCCTTATATAACATGGTGTATGACAATCTTACTTTGCATCATCGTACCCCTGATCTAGTGATTTATTTACAGGCGTCACTGCCTGTACTGAAATCACGGGTTTCACAACGTGGCATTGGTTATGAACAACATGTTGAAGATGCTTACTTGAAAAAATTAGCGGATAGTTATGCTGATTTTTTCCATTATTATGAGGGATCACCGCTGCTGATTGTTAACGCTGAACAAATAGACCTAGTTAATAGCGAAGCTGATTATCAGAATTTACTAGAGCAAATTGACACCATTAAAAGTGGCAAACAATATTACAACCCCTTGCCTGTAAAAGTGAAATAGAGAGAACATCATGAGTCGTCTAAATTTAACCCGCCTGCGTCAGATGAAAGCGGAACAGAATAAAATTGCAATGCTGACGGCTTACGATGCTAGTTTTAGCCATGTTTTGGAACAAGCGGGCGTGGATGTTGTTTTAGTCGGTGATTCATTAGGCATGGTTATACAAGGTCAGGAAAGTACGCTTCCAGTCACCGTAGACGATATTATTTATCATTGCCGAAACGTAGTGCGCGGTAGTGATAACGTCTTTGTCATCGCTGATATGCCTTTCATGAGTTATGCCAATGCAGAACAAGCGATAGCCAATGCTGCTCGCCTCATGGCGGAAGGTGGCGCTCAGATGGTGAAACTCGAAGGCGGAGCAGTCATGGCTTCAACTGTTGAGCAGCTCACCGCGCGTGGCATTCCGGTATGTGCACATCTTGGTTTGTTACCGCAATCAGTACATCGTGTTGGTGGTTATCGTGTGCAGGGGCGTGATACTGAAACAGCAGATGAACTCCTTCGTGATGCGATAGCCTTGCAAGAAGCGGGGGCGGATATGTTGGTATTAGAATGTGTGCCCGCTGTCTTAGCTGAAAAAGTGACAAAAAGCTTAGCTATTCCTGTTATTGGTATTGGTGCGGGTAGCGACTGTGACGGTCAAGTCTTGGTTTTATATGACATGTTAGGATTGACGCCTGGTAAACGTCCCCGATTTAGCTACGATTTTTTGGCTGATACCGGGGCTATTCAATCAGCGATCGCTAAATATGTAGTAGAAGTGAAGTCAGGCCAATTTCCTACTTTAGAGCAGCAATATTAATGCAAAGCGTTGAAACGATTACCGCCTTACGGGCTCAAGTTAAGGCGTGGCGAGAGCACAAACAGACGATTGCCTTTGTACCCACAATGGGCAACTTGCATCAGGGGCACCTTTCTTTAGTGAGAAAGGCCCGTGAGTTGGCTGATAAGGTCGTGGTTAGTATTTTTGTGAATCCTTTGCAGTTTGATGATAAAACAGATTTAGCTGCCTATCCTCGTACGGTTAAGGCTGATATTCAAATGCTGAGTTCAGTCGGTTGTGATGTCATATTTACACCCACCGTTGGCACTATGTACCCAAAAGGCATGACGTCGCATACCAATGTGATCGTGTCTAATATGGATGATAAACTTTGCGGACTTAAACGCCCAGGACACTTTGATGGCGTGGCGACGGTAGTGACTAAACTACTTAATATTGTTCAAGCAGATATCGCTGTTTTTGGTGAAAAAGATTACCAGCAACTTTTATTAATTAAGCACTTAGTGTGCGATCTTAACTTGCCCGTTGATATTGTGGGATCTCCAACGTTTCGTGAAGCAAATGGCTTAGCAATGAGCTCTCGCAATCAGTACTTGAACGAGCAGCAACGTGAACAAGCAGCAAGCCTTTATCAAACATTACTGAGTGTTAAGCAGGAAATTAAAGCGGGTAACCACGATTTTTCCGCCTTACAGCAGCAAGCGTTAACTCATTTGAAAGAACTGGGTTTTGAACCTGACTATGTCGATATTCGACGTGCAGGTGACCTAGAGCTCGCGGCATCAGGCGATAATGATTTAAGAATATTAGTCGCAGCACGGCTAGGCAAGGCACGATTAATCGATAATATTGCGTGTGATCTTGCCTGATTTTGTTGAAAAAGCGATAATGTCTAGTTAATTAACTACAGATGGTCGGACATGCAACTGACTCTATTAAAAGCAAAGCTACATCGTGCCTGTGTAACACACTCTGAATTAGAGTATGAAGGCTCATGTGCCATTGACAGTAACTTCTTAGAAGCTGCGGGTATTCGCGAGTACGAGCAGATCCATATTTATAATGTTGCCAATGGTGAACGTTTTATTACTTATGCTATTCGTGCTGAAGCAGGCTCACAAATAATTTCGGTGAATGGTGCTGCAGCGCATAAAGCGTCACCAGGTGACCGCATTATCATTTGTGCGTATACGATGCTGGATGAAAAAGAAGTTGCGGACTTCAAGCCTAACCTTGTTTATCTGAATGAGAAAAATGACATTATTAACACGCGTCATTCAATCCCGACACAAGCTGCATAATCAATTTAAGTGATATAACTCAATGATCGAAAAAGTGTTTGAAACGCTACTTTGGAATAGCCGTTTTGTAGTGGTTGTTGCAGTTATCGTAAGCTTAATCACCGCTTTTGCCATGTTTTACATGGCTTCTGTAGATGCCTTTTATTTGATTAGTCATCTTGGTGAGTATATTTCGCCAGACTTGGTTGGCGAAGCCCGAAAAGATTTTCGTGCTGAAACCGTTACCCACGTAGTAGAAGTAATTGATGGTTATTTATTGGCAACAGTTTTATTAATCTTTTCTTTAGGTTTATACGAACTGTTTATCAGTAAGATTGAGCAAGCCGAAAACTCTGAAACAGCCTCATCTGTTTTAGCGATTAACAGTCTAGATGATCTTAAAACTCGCCTTGGACGGGTGATTATTATGATTTTGATCGTAAATTTCTTTGAGCATGCAATCAGTATGGACTTTCACGGATCGTTAGAATTATTAGCCCTTGCTGGTGGTATCGCCTTGATTGGTGTGACGCTTTATTTAACCCATGCGGAAGAGCATTAATCGATCCTATTTTTATGTCATGAAATGGTAATGTAATCGTTATCAATTTGTAACACATCTCTTATATGCTTTTTGAAATGAGGCAAATAAGAGGTGATGAATGCTTAATATTGAAAGTGCAATCCAACAAAAATTTCCCAACTTTGAACACAAAAGTCCTTGGATAAAAAAACCTACGCTTGGTTTACTACGAAAATTATCACATGAAAATGAAGTTAATCAGTTTTTAGATACCCATCAAGATTTAAAGGGTTTTGATTTCATTGAGCAAGTATTAGAACACTTTAAATTCAGTTATTCCCTCTCACACCGTGAACGTAGCAATATTCCGGCTTCAGGCCGCGTTGTAATTGTTGCTAACCATCCGCTAGGGGCTTTAGATGGCTTATCTCTTTTAAAATTAGTAGGCGAAGTGCGGCGCGATGTTAAAATTGTAGTCAACGATATGTTGATGAATTTTCAGGCTGTTAAAGACTTACTTCTACCCGTCGATAATTTAAATAAAGCGACCCAGAAAAGCAGTATTACCGATATTATTAATTGTTTAAATAATGACGAGGCCGTTATTGTTTTCCCCGCAGGTGAAGTCTCACGTATCAGGCCTAGTGGTGTTCGTGACGGCAAGTGGACAACAGGATTTCTGCATTTTGCAAAAAAAACCAATTCGCCCATCCTGCCGATTTATGTTGATGCACGAAATTCATCATTATTTTATAGCAGCTCGATGGTTTACAAGCCCTTAGCAGGCATGTTGCTAGCACATGAGATTTTTAATAAAAATTCACAAACCATTAAATTGCGTGTTGGCCAACCTATTCCCTATCAGCAGATTAGATTATTACCTTTAGCAAAAAAGCAAATAGCGAAGCTAATTCGTCATCATTTGTATCGGATAGGCAAGGGTAAATCACCACTATTTGAGACTGAACAAACGATTGTACATCCACAGGAACGCCGAGCAATAAAAAAAGAATTGCAGCAAGCAGAGCTACTAGGTGAGACCTCTGACGGTAAGAAAATTTATTTATTTGATTATCAGTCTGATTCAGCAGTGATGCAGGAAATAGGTAGGCTACGCGAAATTACTTTCCGCCAAGTAGGCGAGGGTACAGGCAAAAAGAGTGATTTAGATCGTTATGATCGAGATTACCGTCATTTAATTTTATGGGATGAACAAGATCTTGAAATTGCAGGTGCTTATCGATTAGCAGAAGTAAAAAACTTGTTTTTAAAAGCGGATACGCGAGGTATTTATAGCCAAGAGTTATTTGATTATGAGTCAGAGAGAATGGCCGTTTTTTTTGAGCAAGGGATTGAGCTTGGGCGAAGTTTTGTTAGCCCTAAATATTGGGGTAAACGGAGTCTAGATTATCTTTGGTACGGAATAGGTGCCTATTTAAAACGCTACCCCGAAATACGTTATTTGTTCGGACCAGTGAGTTTAAGTGATAGCTATCCAGAATTTGCCAAGGCATTAATTATAAGTTTCTATCAACAGTACTTTAAAGATACTGACCAGCTTGCCGTTGCGCGGGTGCCATATCGTCTAAATTCTGATCTGCAACAACGGGTTAATGATATTCTCACGGGCATTGATTATGAGACGGATTTTAAAGCCATGCGAATGCAATTGGCCCACATGAATGTCAGTATTCCAACGCTGTACAAACAATATGCTGATTTGTGTGAGATTGGAGGGGTGAGATTTGTAGACTTTGGTGTGGACGCTGAGTTTGGTAACTGTATAGATGGTTTAGTGATGGTTGATCTTCAGGCATTAAAACCTGCAAAATATAAACGTTATTTAACTAATTAATTCACGCTATTTTAGAAGCCATAAAAAAAGGGCCGCTTCATTTTATGATGCGGCCCTTTATTATTTGAATGATAGGTTATTATTTTGTAATTGCAATCAATTCAATATCAAAAAGTAATGTTTCATTTGGACCAATGGGAGAGCCTTGGCCTGCACCGCGTGGGCCATAAGCTAAGTTAGCTGGCACAACGATTTGCCATTTAGCGCCTTCTTTCATTAATTTTAACGTTTCTTGCCAGCCTTGGATTACGCCATTTACTGGAAATGTTGCAGGTTCGCCACGATCATATGAACTATCAAAAACAGTGCCGTCTAACAATGTACCTTTATAGTGAGCAATAACTTTATCCGTTTCGGTCGGACTTGCGCCATCACCTTCTGTGACGATAGTGTATTGTAAGCCGCTTGCAGTAGTGACTACACCATCTTTCTTACTGTTTTTATCAAGGTACTCTTGCGCTACTTTTTGTTTAGCATTCATCACTTCAGCCATTTCTTGCGCTTTTTTCTGTTGGAATGCACCAATTACTTTTTCAGCAGTTTCTTGATCTAACTGAGGTTGTTTACCTGCAAACATGTCTGCAACACCAGCAGAGAATGAATCCATGTCTAATTCAACACCTTCAGACATCATGTTTTGTCCGACTTGAATGCCGAAAATATAGCTCAATTGTTGTTTTTCAGTATCTAGTTTTGCTGCATGCGTATCAGCCATTACAGGGGCTCCAAATAAAAAAGGAAGAATTGCGAGTGTTTTTAATTTCATTTAAATGATCTCGAATCAATAAGGTTATTTTAATATAAACAAGTAAGTGGTCATCAGTTTACTGATGATTGTCTTTAGTAAGCAATGAAGCAGATAAAGTTCACCAGCAATCATTCTCTCACATTTTTATAAGGATTATTAATTGAAATAACTGAGTGTTCAACTTGGTTATTAGTTTAAATGGTACTATAATAGTCCTATATTAAGGGGGCGCCAAATGCTACGAATGGGCAAGTTAACTGATTACGGTATCGTTTTGATGAGCTATTTGGCTCAAAAAACAGATATGCAACATAGCGCGCATGCACTTGCTGATGCTGTGCAAGTCCCATTACCTACGGTAAAAAAAGTCTTAAAGGCTTTATCTCAGGCCGATTTATTGATTTCAGAACGGGGTGCTCATGGTGGCTATAGTCTACACCGCAGTCCAAGGAAAATATCCGTTGCTGAAATTATTACCGCAATAGAAGGCCCAATTGCTCTGACAGAGTGTGTAAGCAGTGAAAGTCATTGTGAACAAGAAAATCATTGCTCGATTCAAACTAACTGGACTCGAATTAATAATGCGGTATTTCACGCATTAGATGAAGTGAAGTTGTCTGACATGTTAGTGCCGCAAGTGGCTTCAGAAAGCGTGAGCCCAATACATTTTTATCCATCGACGAGTACGATGGCTTTAGTAATAACGAAGGATGGTGAGATTAATGGCTGAACAAAAACAGCAAATAGAAGATTTCGTTCCTAAAGAATATTCGGCAGGGTTTGTTTCTGACATTGAGTCAGATAGCTTGCCACCAGGGTTGAGTGAAGAAACAGTACGTGAAATTTCACGTATTAAAGGAGAACCTGACTTTTTATTGGAATGGCGTCTACAGGCGTATCGCCACTGGCTGACGCTTGAAACACCAGAATGGGCGCACGTCCATTACCCTAAGATTGATTATCAGGCGATTAGTTACTATTCGGCACCGAAGAAAAAGACCGACGGACCAAAAAGTTTGGATGAGGTTGATCCAGAGTTATTACGCACTTATGAAAAACTCGGTGTACCTTTAGAAGAACGTGCCCGATTAGCAGGTGTGGCGGTTGATGCTGTATTTGATAGCGTCTCGGTTGCAAATACTTTTCAGGATAAATTGGCGGAAGAAGGCATTATCTTTATGCCTTTTTCGAAAGCGGTGCATGCACATCCTGAATTAGTTCAAAAATATCTAGGTAGTGTCGTTTCCTATAAAGATAATTTCTACGCAGCGTTAAACTCAGCAGTATTTAGTGATGGTTCTTTTGTTTATATTCCAAAAGGCACACGTTGCCCGATGGAGCTATCAACCTATTTCCGTATTAATGCTGCGAACACAGGGCAATTTGAACGTACTTTGATTATTGCTGACGATGATTCATATGTGAGTTATTTGGAAGGCTGCACTGCACCTATGCGTGATGAGAATCAGTTGCATGCGGCAGTCGTTGAATTGGTAGCTCATGATCGTGCACAAATTAAATACTCAACCGTTCAAAACTGGTATCCAGGCGATGAAAACGGTCGTGGTGGTATCTTCAATTTTGTAACCAAACGTGCGGCTTGCCGTGGCGAAAGCTCTAAAGTTTCATGGACACAAGTTGAGACGGGTTCAGCGATTACTTGGAAATATCCTAGCGTAATCTTGCAGGGTGACAACTCAGTGGGTGAATTTTATTCTGTTGCTGTAACGAACAATATGCAACAAGCGGATACCGGAACCAAAATGGTTCATCTGGGTAAAAATACCAGTTCAACCGTTATCTCAAAAGGGATTTCAGCCGGTCGTTCGCAAAATGCTTATCGTGGCTTAGTTCGGGTAGGACCCAATGCCGAGAATGCACGTAACTACACTGAATGTGATTCTTTATTGATTGGTGATGTCTCTGCGGCACACACCTTCCCATATATTGAGGTTAAAAATCCAACAGCCCAAGTTGAGCATGAAGCATCGACGTCAAAAATAAGCGAAGACCAATTGTTTTATTGCAAACAACGTGGTTTGGATTTAGAAGACGCAGTCTCAATGATTGTCAATGGTTTTTGTAAGCAAGTTATTCGTGAGTTACCGATGGAGTTTGCGGTTGAAGCCCAAAATCTATTGGGTTTATCACTGGAAGGATCGGTAGGCTAATTTAGTGCTTTTATAGCTAAGCATATTCCTACCAGATTCATAAATATAGTTAGAGAGAAATAAATACATGTTAGAAATTAGAAACCTCCATGCCAGTGTTGATGGCAAAGAAATTCTTCGCGGCATCAATTTGACGGTAAATGCAGGTGAAGTACATGCCATTATGGGACCTAATGGTGCCGGAAAAAGTACTTTATCAAATGTACTTGCTGGTCGTGATGGATATGAAATCACCCAAGGTGAAGTAATCTATAAAGACGAAGACCTATTGTCATTAGAGCCTGAAGAACGTGCACAGCGTGGTGTGTTTTTAGCTTTCCAATATCCTGTAGAAATTCCGGGTGTGAGCAATATTTATTTGTTAAAAGCGGCATTAAACGCCGTACGTAAATATCAAGGTTTAGATGACCTCGATGCTATCGATTTCTTGACGTTAGTTCGTAGCAAGATGCAACTCGTTAAGATGGATGAGCAGTTTTTACACCGTAGTGTGAATGAAGGCTTCTCTGGCGGTGAGAAAAAACGTAATGAAATTTTACAAATGGCATTGTTAGAGCCGTCATTAGCGATTCTAGATGAAACAGATTCTGGTTTAGATATTGATGCTTTGAAAACCGTTTCTGAAGGTGTTAATGCTTTACGCTCAAAAGACCGCTCTATCGTGATGATCACGCATTATCAACGCTTGCTTGATTATATTGTGCCTGATTTTGTTCACGTGTTATCAGAAGGCCGTATCGTGAAATCTGGCGATAAAGAGTTAGCTAAAGAACTTGAAAAAACGGGTTACAGCTGGGTAAATGAAGACACAGAGGGTCTGCCAGTATGAAAAAGCTCACCGATTTGGTGACACCTTTTTCTAGTGTTGCCAAGGAACTCACCTTACCAGGACAGGAATTTTCTTGGTTAAACAGCATGCGATTAAAAGCATTGGCACAATTTAATAGCCAAGGCTTGCCTGCAAAAAAAGAAGAAGATTGGAAATACACGAGTTTGTGGTCTTTTGGTCAACAAGCCTTCACCCATCAAGCGGCAGCAAGTTCGATTACTGCTGAACAATGTCAACAACTCGCTTTGTTAAAAGATGCTTATCGAGTGGTGATTATTGATGGTGTATTTTCTGCTGAAATGTCTCAGCTCGATAATTTGCCAGCAGGATTAGTGATTAGTCCTTTATCTAAAGGATTAGCGTTAGCACAACCGCATCTTGGCGCTCAGATTCAGCTTGAAAAAGCAGGATTTAATGCACTGAATACTTTTTTGATGCAAGAAGGTGTGGTTATTAGCGTGGATAGTAATACGCGAGTGGCAAAGTCGATTGAGTTATTAGTGATTAATACCGGATCAACGGAAGCGCTCGCCAGCCATTTACGTAATGTGATCGTGCTTGCTGATTCTAGTCAGGCAACGGTGGTTGAGCATTATGTCGGTTTAAATGAAGCCGTTTCTTTGACCAATGTTGTGACGGAAGTGGTATTAGCGCATAACACGATGCTAAATCATTATAAATTACAGCAAGAATCTAAAAATGCCTTTCATATTGCGACATTAGCAGCTAAACAAGCTGCAAGTAGCCATTGGAACACCAATAACATTTCCTTAGGTGGCAAGCTCGCGCGTAATGATGTACATAGCCAATTATTAGGTGAACAGTCACACGTGACCATGGATGGATTGTATTTAGTGACGGGTGAGCAGCACGTTGATAATCACACTCGCATTGATCACGCGGTGCCCAATACCACCAGTGATGAGCTGTATAAAGGTGTGTTAGATGGCAATAGCCATGCGGTATTCAATGGCAAAGTGATTGTGCATAAGGATGCGCAAAAAACTGACTCTAACCAAAGCAACCGCAATATGTTGTTATCTCGTGGTTGTGAGATTGATAGCAAGCCTGAGATGGAAATTTATGCCGATGACGTTAAATGTGGACATGGCAGTACCGTTGGGCAATTAAATGACGATCACTTATTCTTTTTACGCGCCCGTGGTTTAGATGAAATAACGGCGCGTAGCTTGTTGACGCATGCTTTTGCTGCGGAAGTGTTGGAACGTATTCCAGCAGAAGATATAAGACTGGCTTTGTCGGCATTGATTGAACAGCATTTGCCTCGTGCGGGTGCTGATAGAGTGGGTGTTATAGCATGAGCCTGTTAGATCTTACTGCGATTAGAAAAGATTTCCCGATCTTAGATCAGCAAATAAATGGCCACCCCTTGGTATATTTAGATAATGCGGCTAGTAGTCAGAAGCCTAATCAAGTGATTGATGCGGTTGCCAATTATTATCGACAAGATAACGCCAATGTACATCGCGGTGTCCATCGTTTAAGTCAACGGGCGACCGACTCCTATGAAGGTGCTCGGGCTAAAGTCCGTGGTTTCCTTAATGCACAAACAGATAAAGAAATTATCTTTGTCCGCGGTGCAACCGAAGCCGTTAATTTAGTAGCGCAAAGTTTTGTACGACCACAATTACATGCCGGTGATGAGATTCTGATTAGCCATATGGAACATCACGCTAATATTGTGCCTTGGCAAATGTTGTGTGAACAAACGGGTGCGACACTTAAGGTCATTCCAATGACTACTGTTGGTGAACTCGACTTGTCGACACTGGATGAATTGCTGAGCAGTAAAACTAAGATCATGGCGATAGGCCATGTATCCAATGCTTTGGGAACGATTAATCCTATTAAGGACATGATCGCTAAAGCGCGAGCTAAAAATATTCCAGTATTGGTCGATGGTGCTCAAGCTGTGCCGCATATGGTGGTTGATGTCCAAGATTTAGATTGTGACTTTTATGTGTTTTCAGGTCATAAAATGTTTGCACCAACGGGTATCGGTGCGCTTTATGGTAAACAAAGCTTATTAGAAGCCATGTCTCCTTGGCAAGGTGGCGGCGATATGATTCTATCTGTTAGTTTCGCTCACACTGAATACAATGAATTACCGTATAAGTTTGAAGCCGGCACGCCCAATATTGCGGGTGCAATTGGCCTAGGTGCTGCTATTGATTATATGAATAGTCTTGGCATTGCTAATTTGGCCGCTCACGAACATGAGTTGTTAGTGGCGGCGACTGAAAAAGTGAGTGCGTTATCTGGCGTCAGAATCATTGGTACAGCAACTCAAAAGGCCAGCGTGTTGTCTTTTATGATTGAAGGTGTTCATCCACATGATGTCGGCACCATTTTCGACCAACAAGGTTTAGCAATACGCACTGGTCATCATTGCGCCCAGCCCGTGATGCAATTCTTTGGTATTCCAGCGACAGCACGTGCTTCGTTTGCTTTTTATAATACCTTTGATGAGATCGATGCCCTTGTTGGCGGAATCAAAAAAGTACAGGAGCTATTTGCTTAATGAGTAATCCAGATTTACGAGATTTATATCAAGAAGTGATCATGGATCACAATAAAAAGCCGCGAAACTTTCGTGAGATGACAAACGCTAATCACCTAGCGCATGGCAATAACCCATTGTGTGGTGATGCTTTAGTTGTGTTTTTGAAACTCAATGGCGATGTGATCGAAGATGTCAGCTTTCAAGGCAGTGGTTGTGCCATTTCCGTCTCTTCTGCCTCTTTGATGACAGAAGCGCTTAAAGGAAAAACCTTGGCCGAAGCGGAAAGCCTGTATGAATTAGTGCATAAACAAATGACGGGTGAAGAGGTTGATTCATCATCTTTAGGAAAATTAGCTGTACTGGCTGGCGTTAAAGAGTTCCCCGCTCGAGTCAAATGCGCCACTTTGTCATGGCACACGCTACACGCGGCAATGGATAGCGATCATGATATTTCAGTATCGACTGAATAAGGTGGAATAAAGATGATGACGAATGAGGATTTTGAAGTGAGCCCAGAAGAAGTAAAAGAAGATGTGATCGAGATGTTACAAACCATCTATGATCCTGAAATTCCAGTTAATATCTACGAACTAGGACTTATTTACGATATTGCCGTGAGTGAAGCGTTCAATGTAGAAATAAAGATGACCTTAACGGCTCCAGGTTGCCCTGTGGCGCAGTCATTTCCAGGTGAGATAGAAGATAAAGTGGGTACAGTGGCCAATGTTAATGAGGTCAACGTGGAATTAGTTTGGGATCCACCTTGGACTAAAGATATGATGAACGAAGCTGCTCAATTGCAATTAGGTATGTTTTAAAAGATTCAGAAAAAAGCATCACCCTCACAATGAGTAATAATTATTAGCAAGGCAGGTTCACTAGGGCCTTCCTTGCTGATAGTTAAACATGCTCCCCTGCTTTAATCCTTATAGCCTTCTAGTTCGAACTAGAACTGCGCTATTTTAAGTATTTGTTTCCTGTTAGTGTTACCCAAGAAATTTTTTTCTAACTTAAACGTTTTACGTTTTTTTACGATGAAAAAAAGTCACACTAATTTAAGTTTGCACTCAACGCCTATCTGCACTATAAATATGGTTAATCGTCGGTTTAATCAAATCTATAAGTCACTTTAAAAGTTGAGTTGCTATGAATTCCAATAAGCCTTTACGCCCAATAATGATCTCTTCTTCGGGACCTACTTTATTGAATATGTCGTTGCTTAACAAAGGCTGTGCTTTTGACGAGCAAGAACGTAAAGACTTTCATTTGATGGGCTTGTTGCCAAGACGATTTGAAACAATTGAGCAACAAGTCGCACGCGCTTATCAACAATACTTAAGTTTTGATGAAGCGATTAATAAACATATCTTTCTTCGTGCAACACAAGACAGCAATGAGACTTTATTTTATCGTTTGGTTCAAGATCATCTTGAAGAAATGATGCCTATTATTTACACGCCAACAGTAGGCGATGCTTGTGAGCGATTTTCTGAAATTTATCGACGAGCGCGCGGTTTGTTTATTGCCTATCCTGACCGTGATCATCTCGATGAAATGCTGGCGAATGTGACTAAGCGTAAGGTAAAAGTTATTGTGGTCACTGATGGAAGTCGAATTTTGGGCTTGGGAGATCAAGGAATTGGTGGGATGGGTATTCCTATTGGTAAATTGTCTTTATACACCGCTTGTGGCGGTATTAGTCCTGCCTACACGTTACCGATTATGCTGGATGTCGGTACCAATAATGAACAGCTATTAAATGATCCCTTTTATATGGGCTGGCATCATCAACGTATTGAGCAGGCTGAGTATGATGAATTTTTAGACCTGTTTATTAAAGCGGTTAAAAAGCGTTGGCCTGGAGTCTTATTGCAGTTTGAAGATTTTAATCAAACGAATGCCTTACCATTGCTCACTCGTTATCGTAACGAAATATGCTGTTTTAATGATGATATTCAAGGTACGGCAGCAGTCACCGTCGGCACATTGTTAGCAGCGAGTTACGCCAAAAATGAACAACTCAGTCAGCAGCGAGTATTGTTTGCAGGGGCCGGATCGGCGGGGTGTGGCATTGCAGAACAAATTATCGTGCAAATGTGTTCGGAGGGATTATCAGAACAACAAGCACGTAGCCAAATCTATATGGTTGATCGTGATGGCTTATTGACAGAAGGAATGAAGGGCCTGCCTAATTTTCAACAGACATTGATGCAAACTAAAACCGCTGTAGCCAATTGGCACTGTAGTGCTGACTTCGCTTCTTTAGCGGAAGCTATTCAATACGCTAAACCTACGGTATTAATAGGCGTGTCAGGGCAAGCGGGACTGTTTACTCAAAGCATGGTTGAAGACATGGCCTCAAATTGCGAACGGCCCATTATTCTGCCGCTAAGCAATCCTTCTCGACAAATAGAAGCCACCCCTGAGCAACTACTCAATTGGACAAAGGGACAAGCCATTATTGCGACAGGTAGCCCATTTAAACCTGTTGAATACCTAGGACATTGTTATATTATTCCACAATGCAATAATAGCTACATCTTCCCTGGCTTTGGTTTAGCTGTGGTTGCTGGCGGTATTACACGAGTTAGTGATGAGATGTTGGTTATTGCCAGTGAGCAACTGGCTCAAGCTTCACCAATGTTAAAAACAGGGCAGGGATCATTGCTACCGCCACTCACTGAAATTGCGAGTTTAAGTAAAAAAATGGCATTTTCGATTAGCAAAATTGGCCAACAACAAGGTGTTGCTCCAACAATGACTGATGAAGACTTAAGCGTAGCAATTGAAAAATGGTTTTGGCGACCTGAATATCGGAAATACAAGCGGGCTGAATAGTAAGACTGATTAACAGAGGATTATATTGTCTCTCCTTTTTAATCAGAAACTACCTTTAGCTATTATCAACCAATATAACCCACCACAGTTTGTTATGACGGTTATCCAATGTGTTATTTTAAAAGAAACTTTACTAGACTTATGTCGTAAAAAGTTTTGTGCAATCGTTGCTCCTGGCCAGCCGCCGAATAAGGATAAGGTATGTAAGGTATTTTCAGGGGTTCGCCAAGCATCTTTTCTGGCCGCACGTTTATCCCTAGCATATATGATAAAAGTGATAATGCTCATCGCTGCATAGACGGCAATTATACTAAGCGGTATCAAGTGCTTATTAAAAAGGAAAATAATAATACTGGTAAAACTAAGTAATACTAATATTGATGCATATTTTTGTGTGAGGTGACGGCTACTTTTTTTATGACCGTTCAGTGGCGAGACTTTGACTGCGCACATTCGACCTTTGCCATCGTTGGCAATAATATATTGAACTTCAAGACCTTTGAAAGGTTTGTTATGACGCTTACTGTAGTCATTAATATGGGTAAATATTGCCTTTTTACCTGATTTTGGGGTGATGAAACCAAACCCTTTTTCTTCATTCCAATTTGAAATAATTCCATTTTGCATTGTCATACTGTCCGTAGATGAGTAAAGCAACGGTAAATATAGTCGATGTTAACAAAAAAAGGTCAGATTATTTAAAATAAGCTGACCCTTCTTTTGGAAAAATGATTGTTGAAAACTTACGTTAAGGAATTACGTTGCTGCTTTAGTTGCAATAATGTTTGCTGCATTTCCCCCAATTTTTCGCGCTCTTTTTGCACGACATCAGCAGGTGCTTTGGCAACGTAGTTATCATTACTTAATTTGCCTGATGATTGTTTGATAATCTTATCTAGTTTAGTTATTTCTTTATCAAGACGATCAAGTTCTGCTTGTTTATCAATTAAACCTTCTAATGGAATTAATATTTCCATCTTACCAACTAATGCGGTGGCTGAAGCGGGGGCGTCGCCTTCTAATAACGTAATGCTTTCAAGGTTAGCAAGGCGACTTAAGAAGTCTTTATTTACAACGAGTCGGTTTTGATCGATATCTGTGCTGTCTTTAAGTAATACAGGTAATTGTTTTTTCGGTGGAATGTTCATTTGTGAGCGAATTGAACGAATGCCGGTAATGAAGTCCATCATCCATTCCATATCAGCAACAGCTGTATCATCAATTTTGTTCGAGTCAGTGATGGGATAAGTTTGACTCATGATGCTATTGCCGGTTTTGCCCGCTAATGGTGATACCGTTTGCCAAATTTCTTCAGTGATAAAAGGCATAAATGGATGCGCTAGTCGTAATACTGTTTCTAATACACGGACTAAAGTGCGACGTGTGCCACGTTTAGCAGCACCAGATGCGTTGTCGTTATTGAGTACCGGTTTAGACAGCTCTAAATACCAATCACAGTAGTTATTCCAGATAAACTCGTAAATTTCTTGGGCAGCATGATCAAAGCGATAGGCTTCGATTGCTACGGTTACGGCTTGTTCAGTGGTCTGTAATTTTGAAATAATCCATCGATCTGCAAGACTTAGCTCAACGTCATTATTATCAATACCGGTATCTTGACCTTCGGTATTCATCAATACATAACGTGCCGCATTCCAGAGTTTGTTACAGAAATTACGATAGCCACCGATGCGATTCATATCAAAGTTAATATCACGTCCGGTAGAGGCGAGTGAGGCAAAGGTAAATCGTAGTGCATCAGTACCATGCGCTTCGATCCCTTCAGGGAACTCTTTACGCGTTGCTTTTTCAATTTTGGCTGCTAGTTGTGGTTGCATCATCCCTGAAATGCGTTTAGCAACCAGTGATTCCAGATCAATGCCGTCGATAATATCAATAGGATCTAACACATTACCTTTTGATTTCGACATTTTATGGCCGTGTGAATCACGCACTAAACCATGGATGTAGACTTCTTTAAACGGCACATCGTCCATGAATTTGATGCCCATCATCATCATCCGTGCAACCCAGAAGAAGATGATGTCAAAACCAGTGACCAATACGCTAGTCGGATACCACGTTTTTAATGCCTCAGTATTTTCAGGCCAGCCTAATGTAGAAAAAGGCCAAAGGGCTGAGGAGAACCAAGTGTCCAGTACATCTTCATCTTGCGTTAAGCTGGTGCTAGCGGCGATGTTGTGTTTTGTGCGAACGGCAGCTTCATCATGGCCTACATATACATTGCCAGCTTCATCATACCAAGCGGGGATACGGTGTCCCCACCAGATTTGGCGAGAAATACACCAGTCTTGAATACCATCCATCCAGTTGTAAAATGTTTTATCCCAGTTCGCTGGCACAAATTTGATTTTACCTTCTTGCACGGCTTTAACAGCAGGCTCTGCTAATACGTCTGCTTTGACGTACCATTGGTCGGTTAATAAAGGCTCGATAACTGCACCTGATCGGTCGCCACGAGGTACCATTAACATATGATCTTTAATACTTTCTAACAAGCCGAGCTCTTTTAAGTCATGAATAATAACATTACGTGCTTCATAACGATCTAAGCCACGATACTGTATGGGGGCTTCATCGTTAATTGCAGCATCAATGGTGAGAATATTGTACTTAGGAAGGTTATGACGTTGGCCGACTTCGGCATCATTAAAGTCATGAGCTGGAGTGATTTTGACACAACCAGTACCAAATTCAGGATCAACATAATCATCGGCAATAATTGGAATTTCACGGCCAACTAAGGGCAAAATAATTGTTTTGCCTATTAGGTGTTGGTAACGTTCATCCTCTGGGTGCACGGCCACCGCGCTATCACCCAACATTGTTTCAGGCCGTGTTGTTGCTACGACTAAATAACCTGAACCGTCGGTTAGCGGGTAACGGAAATGCCACATATGACCGGATTCTTCTTCCGATAATACTTCCAAGTCAGATACCGCTGTGTGTAAGACAGGATCCCAGTTAACAAGGCGTTTACCACGGTAAATCAACCCTTCTTCGTGTAATTGAACAAAGACATTTTTAACGGCTTCAGACAAGCCATCATCCATGGTGAAGCGTTCACGTTCCCAATCCATCGATGTGCCTAAGCGACGAAGTTGGGTGGTAATTTCTCCTCCCGACTCTTTTTTCCAATCCCAAACACGATCGATGAATGCTTCTCGACCTAGATCATGTCGCGTTTTACCTTCTGCATTGAGTTGACGTTCAACAACCATTTGAGTGGCGATGCCTGCATGGTCTGTACCTGCTTGCCATAGGGTGTTATCGCCTTTCATCCGGTGATAACGTGTTAAGGTATCCATTATCGTATCTTGGAAAGCGTGACCCATGTGCAAGCGGCCAGTGACATTCGGCGGGGGTAACATGATGGCGTAAGGAGTACCTTCACCTGAGGGTTTAAATTCGCCGTTTTGTTCCCAAGTTTGGTACCAGCGTTGCTCGATTTCGTCAGGTGTGTAGGTTTTTTCCATGGTTTTTTTCAAGGTTGTATTAGTAAAATAAGATGGGCATTATACCGTGATGTTGTTGAAATATGCTTATGGATATTAGCGTGCAGCACAATAGCATCCAGATTTGGAGAGTCTAAATGAATATCTCACGGAAGATGAGTTTGATTGTGGTTGTGAGTGTTATATCAGTCACACTTCCCTCTGTATGGTTTTATTACCAGAGTGCAAAACAAGCCCTATTACAATCTGAGTTAATAAAACTCACCATGCAAACACAAAAAGCGATTGCTTATGATGAGCTTTTGTTGAAACTTGCGGAACCCAAATTAACCGCTTTATCTCGATTATTAGCGAAGCAATCAGAGCAGCCTGTTACTAAAGAAACGGGAGACTTATTTGCTGATAAGATAATGCAGTTTGAAGATGGTGCTTGGCGCAATCGTCAGCAATATTATAATGGGCGCCAGCAAACAGGCCTGTTTTTACCTTCTGATATTCTACTTACCGAGCAAAACAAGCAGTTTTATCTATCTGCATTAGGCATATTTGATGTATTTGGTGCTTCGACCACTACCAACCCTATTTTTAATAATGTTTGGATGTTAGGACACGATCGTAGTGAATTAATTTTTAATTTGTCTCACCCTGATTTTGTTTACTTGATGGCTGAAGATACTGATTACACGAATACACCCTGGATGAGGCTAGCATCCCCAGAAGATAATCCGGATAGAGTCTTAAAATGGACGCCTGCGCTATTTGATCCCGTTCCTGAAGCATGGATAGTCAGCGCTGTTTATCCTCTCGATATTGCTGGCGAATGGCGTGCGACGTTAGGCATGGATATTAATGTTAATGAATTAGTTGAGCTGTTTTACTTACAAAATGATGAGCATCCTCAGCAACAGCATTTCTTGCTAACAGCGGATGATGATTTTATTTTAGCGGGACAATGGCAAGATTCTTTAATGAATAATCCTGGGGCGCTTAAGCTGAACTTAGACGAGCAAGGTTTACTAGACATGTTTATGGGTGAGCCGACGGTCAGTGCAGGGGTTTTAGCGCCAGTAACGATTGAAGGTCAAGAATATCAAGTGGTTGCAAGTATGATTCAACCGATGGCGTGGCGTTATTATAGATTAGTGCCAACGAAAGATATTTTACACTCCTTGCACAACACCATATTAAAAACATCATTACTTATTTTATTGACCGTTATGTTGTTGGGAATATTGATTCATGCGGCAGTAAAAAGGCTGATGGTGTGGCCGTTAATAATGATGGCTGCTCGAGCAAATGCTTATGTCAATGATCGTTTATTGCCAGTGTTTACTATAAAAAATAATGATGATGAAATTGGTGATTTAAATCATGCTTTACAAAGTATGTACGATGAATTGGCATTAGAAAAAAAGCAGCTACTTGATTCTGAACAACGCTACCGTCGAGTAGTGACGCATATTCGAGAGATCATTGTGCAAATTGATAGTGCTGGAATGCTGCGGTTTTTAAGTCCGGTTTGGAAACAAATGACAGGCTATGGATTACAGCAGTCAATAAATCAGCCTGTGAAACAATTTACTCATCCAGCGGAACAGCATTTAGTTGAACGAATGCTAACTGATTTGGCAAATAATACTATTCAGACTTGGTTAGGAGAGGTGAGATTATTAACCGCAGAGCATGGGTTTGTTTGGGTTAATATGTCATTACAGCGGACAATTGAAAGCCATCATCCTGATGAATACTTAATTGTCGGCACCATTGAAAATATTCAAAATGAGCGTTTGGAGCGTGCGGTTAATCATACACTACGAACAGCAGAACAAATGGTGTTAGCCGCTGATTGTAAGCATGATGCCTTGCTGGAATTTTTGTGTAAAGAAATGGCTTATGTTTTAGGTATGCCATTATTTTGGATAAAAGTGACTAAAAATAAAAATATGGGGTTATTTCATGCGGGCGAAAGAGAAAACTTCTTATTAGATGTTAAGGGCGTCTGGCCAGGATTAGAAGATGTTGACGCACACGTATCCACGAAATTTACCAAAGATAAACTCATTCGGCTGAACAAGGTTGATAATCAACCGGAGTCTTGGCGACAACGTTTGTTGAATGATGAGTTTTATGATGGTGTGTTGGTACCTTTTAACTTGGGAAATTCAAACTCTGGAATTATCGGCGTACACAGTGCGTATCGGGAGGAGTGTGATGAGGCATTCCAGAATATTATGCTTTTATTTGTTAGTGGTCTACGTGTCTTATGTAAATTAACAGAAGATCAAAACTTGATGCGATTACATCGAGCAGCAGTCGAAAATACTGCAAATTCAATTATGATTATGAGTGCTGATAGCACTATCGAGTGGGTTAATGAAGCTTTTGTTCACCTAACATTATTTCAAGTTGATGAGGTGATAGGGTATACGCCTAAAATTTTAAAAGGAAGTGTCAATAAGCAGGGCTATACCCAAGAAATTTGGCAAACCATCTCAAGTGGCAATACTTGGCAAGGCGAGCAAGAGAACTATCGTAAAGATGGTCAAAGTCTGGATGTTTATCAAACCATCACGCCGCTGATGGACAATCAGGGATCTATCACTCACTTTATTGCTGTAATGGAAGATATTACGGTTCGCAAGGCAAATGAGGAACGTATCGCATTTATGGCGACACATGATGAGCTGACTGATTTACCCAATCGAAACCTATTACATGATCGTTTGGAACAAGCCATTTCATTTACAGCGCGTAGCAATACTAAAATGGCTGTTATGTTTATTGATATTGATCACTTTAAATTTATTAATGATTCGCTTGGCCATCAAGTTGGCGATGAGTTATTACAGGTTTTGGCGAAACGCTTTACCGGCGCGCTACGTAAAGGTGACACGGTTGCTCGTTTTGGTGGGGATGAATTTGTCGTTATTTTGCCAGAAATAGTGGCCTTGGAAAATATCAACAATATTACGCATAATTTACTGCAAGCAATACAGCTACCTTACAATATCGCAGGACATGAGTTGATGGTGACGGGTAGTTTAGGGATCAGTGTTTATCCGGATGATTCCGAAAATGCCGATGATTTGATTCAACATGCTGATTCAGCTATGTATTTGGCAAAACAGCAGGGTCGAAATAATAGTCAATTTTATACACCTAAAATTAATGAACGAATTAATCGTCGAGTAACCTTAGAAAAAGCATTGCGACAAGCCTTAGAGCAAGAGCAGTTTGTCGTGTTTTATCAGCCTAAAATAGACTTAGTCACGCATCGAATGACAGGTATGGAAGCTTTGGTGCGTTGGCAGCATCCTGAGCTGGGTTTAGTTTCTCCGTTGGAGTTTATTCCTTTAGCGGAAGAGACCGGCATTATTCTCGCATTAGGCGAGTGGGTGATGTTGACAGCGTGTCGTCAAATGCACGATTGGGAACTAAAATATTCTAACCTAATGAATATGTCGATTAATGTCTCTGCACGGCAATTTTGGCAACATGACTTTACCGAACGTGTGGCAGTTATTTTGGCTGAGAGCCAAGTATCAGCGGAAAAGATAGAGTTTGAGCTTACTGAAAGCGTGGTGATGAATGATATTGAATCCGTCATTGGGACGATGAAGGCACTTAAAAAACTCGATATTTGCTTGAGCATAGATGATTTTGGAACGGGCTACTCAAGCTTAAGTTATCTCCAACGGTTCCCTGTTGACATATTGAAAATAGATCGTTGTTTTATAACGGAGTTACAAGATGAAAATGCAGATAGCGCAATGGTGCGATCTATTCTTGCTTTAGCTGAAAACTTTAAACTCCGTGTGGTAGCCGAAGGCATTGAAGATGTATCGCAACAGCGTATATTAACGAGTTTGGGTTGTCATTATGGACAGGGCTACTTATATAGCCAGCCAGTTGATGCTGCGAGCATGGAAAAATTATTGATGTTAGATAAGGGCTGCTCAAGTCACTTTAGCCGTCAGTAAAGATGATACGGGATACTATTTCAATGTTTAGTTTCAGCTGATTTGAACCTAGATTTTGTGGGTCGTGAGTTCATAACCCCGTTGCTGATAAAATCGATAACGTTCTCGCCCCATTATCTTTAGTTGTTTATCGTCATTGATAACTTCAGCTACGCGTTCAAATTGACTGAAAAAAGTCGGTTGTTCAGGTGCTAGATTAATCAGCAAGTCCATCAATCTTGGCGGCTTAGTGTTGTGACCAATTAGTACGGGACAATGATCAGTATTAGTCCCATCAATTAATTGATGGGGAACAAAACTATTTGCACGAAAGCTCCACAAGGTCTGATTAAATTGCTCCGCTTGTTCAGCGTTAGCTGTATTAATATAGATATGGTGACCTTGCTTATAAGCCTTCTCAATCAATCGGCAGGCAAACACCTGCCGATCATGAGCTTCGGAGCCTTTTAAAATGTAAAAACTAACACGGGTCATAGGATGTATAAATTAGCTTTTTTCTTCGATTCTGTTCAATAAATATTGGACTAAAAGAGGAACAGGGCGACCTGTTGCCCCTTTATCTTTACCGCTGTTCCATGCCGTGCCTGCGATATCTAAGTGAGCCCAAGTGAATTTTTCAGTAAATCTCGCTAAGAAACAAGCTGCGGTTACACTGCCTGCTTCTTTGCCGCCAACATTAGCGATATCAGCAAAATTACTGTCTAACTGTGGTTGATAGTCATCCCATAATGGTAATTGCCATGTTCTGTCATAACTGTCATTTCCTGCTTTTAGCAAGTCATCCGCTAATGTTTGGTCGTTAGCCATTAACCCCGTTGCTTGACGACCTAAGGCCACAATAATTGCTCCGGTTAATGTGGCAATATCAATAACAATTTCAGGGTTAAAACGTTCGCTATAGGTTAATGCATCACATAAAATTAATCGTCCCTCAGCGTCCGTATTAAGGATTTCTATCGTTTTACCTGCCATGCTAGTAACAATATCGCCCGGTTTATTCGCATCGCCATCTGGCATGTTTTCTGAGCTAGGTACAACGCCAATGACATTGATGGGTAGGTTTAATTCGGCAATCGCTGAAATGGTACCAAATACACTGGCTGAGCCACACATATCATATTTCATTTCATCCATACCTTGTGAAGGCTTAAGTGAAATACCACCAGCATCAAAGGTTAAACCTTTACCGACTAAAACGACTGGGCGTGCATCGCCTGCACCTTGATAATTCATTGTAATCAGTCTTGCAGGTTCACGACTGCCACGAGAGACGGATAATAAAGACCCCATACCAAGTGTTTCCATCTCAGCTTCATCTAGAATAGTGGTGGTCACGGAATTAAATTTTTGACCAATTTCAACGGCTTGATTAGCTAGATAGCGAGGTGTGCATATATTACCTGGCAAGTTACCAAGTTCACGCGCTAAATCCATACCCTTAGCAATTGCTAAACCTGTTTCAGCAGCCTTTTCGATTCCTTGGGCATTGTCTTGGGTAAAAAAGCCAATTTTTTCTAAAGGTGAAGCTGGCGGAGTAACATTGCTTTTAGTTTGAGTATATTTATAGAGTGCTGAGCCAGAGGTAATCATCGTTTGGCGCACTTTCCACTCAACGCTACGAGTATTAACACTAACTTCGGCTAAACAGCTTATTGCATTATTGGCGCCTGATTCGTTAAGCACTTTAGCCATCGCAGTAATTGCGGTATTAAAATCGTTTTCGGTGGTGTTGTCTTGTTTACCACAACCAACCAGTAATACTCGCGGAGAATTAATTCCTGTAAGTTCATGTAATAAAACGGTTTGTCCAGCTTTACCTGCAATGTCACCACGCTCGATGACTCGGCTAATTGCATTATTACTGAGTTCATTGAGTGTTTTAGCACTAGGACTTAGCTGTCCCTGCTCAAAAACAGCAACGGCGATACAATCAGATTTCTGTGTTGCCAGCGCTTCAGTTGTGACAAAATACTGCATGGATTTCCCCTGTGAAATAGTGCCTGTTTGCACCAGATGATTTAGACTGCAATGTAAATCGCATCCATAAATAGACCATTCTAACTTAAGACCATTAAAAAATGCCTGTCATCCGACAATTCTATCATTCTTATCTAACCATCATTGACCGTTATTTTATGCGTGAGTTTACGCTTAACTTATTAGCGGTAACAGCGGTGTTATGGCTGATTTTTGTAGCAACACGCTTTGCGCGCTATCTCGCGCAGGCTGCAGTGGGAAATTTACCTAGCGAGGTTATTTTTACCTTACTGGGTTATAGCTCTCTCGGTGCGCTGTCAGTATTACTACCCATGAGTGCATTTTTAGGCGTGATGTTGGCGCTGGGACGGATGAGTTCTGATAATGAATTAACGGTTATTGCGGCATGTGGTATTTCAAGCCGTCGCGTTATGCGGAATGTATTGTTATTTGCAGGTAGCGTTTCATTGCTTATTGCTACGCTGTCGCTATTTATAGTGCCTGATGTTCTGTCACACAGAAATACGCTTGAACAAAAATCAAAATTATCCGCAGATACGGCGGGATTGATTGCGGGTAGTTTTAAGGAAAGTCGTGATGGTAGCTGGACGTTTTATTCAGAAGGTTTAGGTGAAGATAAGCAGAATATGGTCGAAGTGTTCATTGAGATTCATCGGGAAAATAGACCTTTGGTTTTTCGTTCTAGCCGAGGCCGGTTTGAAATTGATGCAGAGACGAATAATAAATATTTGGTGTTAGAAGATGGTTATCGTTATGAAGGTCAAGCTGGACAGCAAGATTATACTATTACGCAATTTGAAACACACAGTATCTTAGTTGAAACTGGCGAAAAACAGGAGGTTGCGGAGTACCTTAAGTCCTTACCTTCTAGTTTGTTATGGCAACGAGGGGAGGCGCGAGACTTAGCAGAATTACAATGGCGAGTTTCAGCGGCGGTAATGACACTGATTTTATGTGTGATGGCACTATCATTTGCTAATAATGGTCCGAGAACAGGGCGCTATGCAGGGTTTTTACCCGCGATATTAGTCTATATTATTTATAGTAACTTGTTAGGAATAACGCGGGCTTGGGTGGCAAAAGGTGAGATGGCGCCATGGTTCGGCCTTATCTGGGTGCATCTGATAATGATGTTGTTATTGATGCTGATGTTACACCGACAGCAGCTTCAGTATTATTGGCTTCAATTTCGACGTAATCAAGGAGCTGTATGATGCGATTACTGCAGGGATATATTGCTAAAACAATATTAAGCAGCACATTATTAGTTTTGCTGATATTGCTGGGTTTATATACCTTCATGGACTTTGTAGCTGAGCTTGAAGATTTAGGGAAAGGCGAATATCACCTAAAAGAAGCCATCAGTTATATGCTTTTGTCGATGCCCAAGCGAATTTATGAGCTGCTTCCAATAGCGGCACTTTTAGGCTGTGTGTTGGGTTTAGGTAATCTTGCAAGTCAAAGTGAGTTAGTGGCAATGCGTGCGGCGGGTGTATCGGTGCAGCAGATTAATAAAGCAGTTATGATCGTGGCGATCTGCTTAATGATCGTGGCTATATTTGTTGGGGAAGTATTAAGGCCGCCATTAGAACAACGAGCACGTGAAATACAGTCTACTGCACAGACAGGAACCGTAGGCTCACGTTCAGAGCATGGCTTCTGGACACGAGATGGTCTGCATTTTAATCATATTCGTTCTATTCAGCCTGATGGTCGTTTTGCAGATATCTCGATTTATGAGTTTGATAAAGATCATCGGTTACGTGTAGTGACCAAAGCACAAGAAGCGTACTACGAAGGGACAACATGGGCTTTGTCTGATGTGGTGCAAAGCACGATTGATGAAAAAGGTGTGCAGATTCGTTCTATTGCCCATGCACGCTGGCGATCACAGCTCAATCCTGGGATGGTCAATATTGTATTGGTTCCACCTGAATTTTTACCTCTTTGGAGCTTGTTAGATTATATTCATTATTTAAAAGAGAACCGTCAAGCTGCGGCACAGTATGAAATAGCTTTTTGGATGAAAATCATGATGCCTCTTAGTTCAGCGGTAATGGTTTTTCTTGCCGTACCCTTTGTATTTGGTTCTTTGCGTTCAACGCCTATTGGGGGCCGCATTTTAGTCGGTTCCTTAGTAGGCATTAGTTTCCATTTATTGAACCAGAGTTTCCAGCATCTAGGAATAGTATTTGGCTTATTACCTTGGCTTACTGCGGCGTTTCCTACTGTAGTATTTGCTATATTGGGTGTTTTTTTAATGCGACGTATTTATTAACTTAAGCTCTTTTGGCTTTAAGAGCTGAAATCTATTCTAAATTTTAGGCAATAAAAAAGGCTTAGGTAAGATACCTAAGCCTTTTATATATGGCGTCCCCAAGGGGGTTCGAACCCCTGTTACCGCCGTGAAAGGGCAGTGTCCTAGGCCTCTAGACGATGGGGACCTAAAACTATTTTCTACTACATTGTCTAACTAAAATAGAAAGGCTTAGGACTTTTTCCTAAGCCTTTATATATGGCGTCCCCAAGGGGGTTCGAACCCCTGTTACCGCC
>TARA_R110002050_G_scaffold274614_1_pt1 | contig 52245 bp, 44 predicted proteins | sample TARA_R110002050 | Tara Oceans TARA_R110002050 (sample SAMEA4396988) | marine metagenome | biome: Polar Biome; feature: [DCM] deep chlorophyll maximum layer (ENVO:01000326); material: water (ENVO:00002006), including particulate matter (ENVO:01000060) such as... | depth 25 m
CGTTGGTGGCCGCATCGAACTGAACGCCAACATTGACACCGGCAAACGTCGCGCTCTGGCCCGCGGCATCGGTGTCGCCAAGCTGGATGGTCCCGGTTCCGGTCGTGCCCGACAGATTAATACCGGTTGTCGCGGCGAGGCTGGCGGAAGTCAGGTCGAAATCGGTGGCGGTCACATCGGCGTTGAGGATCGCACCGGAAAAATCAACACCGGTGGTGTTGCCGGTCTGCAGCGCGATGTCGAGATCCGCAAAGCTGACCGCGCCGGACGTGGTTCCGGAGAAATCGACGCCCGCCGCGAAATTGGTCATGGTGATGGTGGTTGCGCCGTTAAAACCGATCACCGAACTGTTGCCGGTCAGCTGAATGGCGTTGCCGGTCGAGCCGGACACCGTTGTGGCGCCCGAGACCATGAACGCGCCACCGCTGACGCCGTCAATCGTGATGCCGGTCGTGGCGCTGCCGGTCGACGAGATGCTGTCAAACCCGATGCCGCCCGCGCCGATGCTCACGCCATCGAGATCAAGCGCCTGGCCGCCAGTCGACATGATGCTTTCGTCGCCCGCCGTCGCGGAAACCGAAACCGTGCCGCCGCCCGTCGCACTCAAGCCCGTGCCGGTGGTGGTGTCGATGTTCAGCCCGCCGGTGAACGCAATATCCGCACCAGTATTGTCAACAAGATCGACGCCCGTGGCGGTCGAGGTGTTGGCGGTCACCAGGCCAGCGAATGTGATGGTTCCGCCGGTGTTGTTGGTGACCGAGACGGCTACTGCGGCGTTGTTCTGGGTGATCGTGCCGTTGTAATTCACTGTGGCGGCGCTGCCGTCCACATTGAAGGCCATTCCCGTGGGCGACAGGATCGCCGTATTGGCGCCGAAGCTGAAAGTACCGGCAGACCCGCCAAGAATATCGATGCCGGCATCGCCGCCATTGAGGTTGGACACGCCGTTGAAATTGTAGGTGCCGTCGGCGTTGTTGAACTGCAGGCCCGTCCCACTGGCCGCGCTGATCGTCGCTTCGCTGGTCAATGTGCCGGTGTGGCTGTTGAGCACTTCCACCGTGGCGCCCGCGCCCGACTGGGTCAGCGACGAATCCGCGTCAAACGCCGCATTGACGGAACCGCCATCGATGCTCAAGCCTGTGCCGCCGGCGCTCGTCAGATCGACATTGGCGAAACTGGCGGTCCCCGTCAGGTTGGCAAGCGCGATACCGGTGGCCGCGCCACTGTCCAGAGCCGTATCGGATACAGCAATCGTGGCAGCGGAATTGGCGAAATTCAGTCCGCCATTGTTGGTTTGAACATCGCTGATGGCAATCGTGCCGGTCATGCCGTCACCAGTGATGCCCGTCGCGGAATTGGTAATAAGCCCGGCGATCCGGGTGTCGGCGAAATGCCCGATGTTGATCCCGGTGACAATCGGCCGCCCGCCAAGACTGGTCAGAACCACGACGCTGCTGGCGGAATCGGAGAGAACAACCGTCGCGCTGCCGGTGTCGCCTGCGCCGATCACCTGCTGGCGGTTGTTGTTGAGTGTGAACACCGATCCGATGGCCCCGGCCACATCCACGGGCAGGAACGTATCGCCGACGCCGGCCAGTCCCTGCGCGGTGACAAAGTCGCAGGCATTGGCCACACTCGTACAATCCGCTGCGCCTTGCGCGGAGTTGGCGACGTAGAACGCCTGCAGGCTTTCGCCGGATATCGCATCCGTCACCGCCGCCCCTGCATTGACGTTGTTCCCGGCAACAACCGGCGTGACGATGTCATCGTCGCGGTAAACCCGCCGCGTCATCAGCCGGTCAAGGCCGCTCAATTGCCGCTCTGCCTCGACCGTTTCGCTGGAGCCGCCGATCGGCATCCGCAAACGCACGATGCCGCTGGCTTCGGTGCCGCGAACCTTGTCGGTGCGGATCTCGCCGCCAAAACTGAGCTTGGCGCCGTTCAGTCCGAATGGATCGTCGATCTCGACTTCGGCGCGGAAGCGCGGCCCCTCCACCAGCGTGTTTCCACGCTCGAACCGGAAATAGCCGGCATTGAGACGGATGGCGGCTTCGGAGAAATCAAGCTTGATGCCGGCTTCAACATCGAAGCCTGGCAATGCCCGCTCCACCAGATTGTTGCCCGAGTAGACAAAGTTCCTGCCGTTCAGGGTGACGCCCGAGCCGACAGTGCCGACCGTGTACTGTTTGTCGCCGGGCAGATAGGCATTGGCGCGGAATTCGAAGTTCTCGGTTATCAGTTCGGCGCCAAGCGTGCCCTGATAGAACATGTTGTCGTAGGCGGAGCGACGGGCATCGACAAAGCCGTAAACCCCGAAGATAGCATCCGTGCCGAAGAAACCGCCCGGCACGATCTGACGATATCCGAGGCCGAAATTCCCCTCCTGCACATCATTGGTCCAGGCCGATGTGCGCAGGTCGACAAACAACAGCGAATCGCTGTCTTGCGCCAAGGGTGCAAACAGGTTGATCTGGCCCATGGTGCGGCTGCCGCCGGGTGCGGCCGTGAACTCGATGTGGGGACGCCATTTCCTGTCGCCGGCGAGGCCATCGAGACCGGGAATGAACTTGCGCCCGTCCTTGCCGGGGCCGCTGGCGCCATAGGTTCGGTCGAGAATGACATTGAGATTGTGGTCAAGATCCTGCTGATTGATCGCATAGGTCGCATCGGCAGCCTCCAGCGTGGTTGCTTTCGAAGGCTTTGACACGCGTGAGGCCTGGGGTTTGCCGGCAGGTTCGTCGTCACTGCGAAGGTTTTTCCAGGGATCCCTGGAATCCGCAGCGGAGGCCAGTCCGGCCGTCAATGTCGCGAAAGTCGCCGTCAGACATGACGAGCACGCCAGCTTGTTTCGAAAATGAAACACCTATTCCCCCGGGGTAAACGCCGTCGCGTTCACAGCAGATATTAACAATTTCTTACCTAAGGAAATCATGGAACATATCTTGGGGTTGAATTCAACCTTCTGTTTCAACCTTCTCCTAATTGGTCAGCAAGAGTTGCAGATGAACCACACCAAATTTCAAAAAAAAGCCGATGAATTCAGAACCAAAATCGAAGATGCCCAACAACTTTCTTCATCTCACCAATAAAAATACTGAAATTTTTTCATCCATCTCGTAGATCCTAGACGATCGCCCCAACTATTTTATATGGGTTATTCATATTTCGATCATTGCCCTGCTGATTCAGGAATGAATCGCCAGCCTATTCTCTCATCCGGCGTCGGATTTTGAAATAATCGCACAATTCCAATCATATCACCGGTCTCTGCGAAGCGGCTTGCCATCGCACCCGGCTTTCCGGCAGAACGTAAAACCGGTCCGGTTGAACCAATCAAGGTTCAAAAAACACACCTCTCCCAACCATTCCCAACCATTCGGGACAAAGCTCTGCTGTACATGGCGCAGAGGTGCCGATACGGTTGCCTGCAATCAGATCAGCAGTCGTATCCTTCCCATCCGCGGCTTGTTAACCTTCACCAATTATGGTCAGCCCACGCCGCAAATCGCATCCGATCGCCAGGACCCGACAATGAACTTTTCTCCCAAAACAACCACGACCTGCTTGCTCGCTTCCGTCACGTTATGCGGTGTCTTGCAGGCCAATGCCCAGGATCAGGCGGCAAGCGCTGCCCGGCCCGGCATCGTTTTCGAACTGGGGGCGGCCGGCAAGGTCACACCGAGTTATTTCGGATCCAGCAAGCTCATTTTGTCCCCGACGCCGCTGTTCCGGATGAAACGGCTGACCTTGCCAAACGGCTTCACCATCGGCGGCGGCAGCGAGGAAGGCTTTTCGCTGAGCCCTGCTCTGGAAGTGATCTCCGAGCGCTCGGTCAAGGATTCACCGGAACTTGCCGGTCTGAATACTATCGATACCGCGGTCGAACTCGGGGTGGCCGCCAAATACCAGATGGGGCATTTCCGCATCATGGGCGAGGTACGGCGGGGATTTGGCGGCCACGAAGGATTTCGCGGCGACCTGGGCGCCGATCTCATTGTCAATGCCGGAGACCAGTGGACGTTCCATGGCGGTCCGCGGCTGAGTTTTGCGGATTCGACCTTCACCAATACCTATTTCGGCATCAGTGCGGCGGAAGCCTCCGCGCGGTTCCCTGCCACCACAACAGGCAGCGGGCTGGTCAGCGCCGGTCTGGAAGCCGGAGTGCGCTATCAGGTGGATGAGGCATGGGCCGTCGAGGCTGGCGCTGGATGGTCGCGGCTGACAGGTGACGCGGCGCGATCGCCGATCACGGCGCAAGGGTCAAAAGACCAGTACAGCCTCTCCTTCGGCGTTATGCGCAAATTCGACATCGCATTCTGAGGCCGGATCTTCACACCTGACCCCGGCGAAGCATTTCGAGCTCGCCGGGCCGGTCAATGACGGCTCCGTCAACTTCGCGGACGGAAAGATCCTAAAGCGTGGCTCCGCCGCCATCCTCGATAGAGCGGGGATGGACGGCGAGATCTTCGAGCACACGATCAAGCAGCTTGAGGTCGTCTCCGACCTCGTTGTCATCGACCATTGCGCTTTCGGTGGCAGCGCGCATCTCCGCGCGGGCCCCCTCGCGCATGCTTTCAAGCTGAGCAATTTTTTCGCTCATCGGAAGTTTCGGATCATCGAGAATCGCTCTGATGTCCGCTTTCACATCATGATGGGCCATGGACCTTCTCCTTTTGGGAAGTTTGAAGTCGGGCGGCTGGCGGTCAGCAGCCACATGCCCGATCAACGCAACTCTCCGTCCATGGTTCCATTCAACGCTGGCCGGCCCTTCCCTCGCGACCGTCACGGATTGCCCCGCGCAAGCCTAGCGGGATAGTCATATTCCAGAGTTTTCCTGATTCGGACTCGAAACCGGTCGCGATCTCGTTACGCAGGCGATGGAGCGGCGGGCGGAAGCGGAAAGACCATCGCATTGCCGGTTGGGTCCACCGACAACCAGCGAGTCGACATGATGATCAGTCCCGACGATCGACATTTCTTCAACACCGAAGGCTACCTTTTGATCAGGAATTTTCATGATCTTGAAACGGAAATTTTGCCGATCCAGCGCGATATTTACGAGATCATCGGTCTCGTCGCCCAGAGGCACGGGATTGCGTTGTCGAGGGACGGCTTCAGTCCCGACAGCTTTGACGAAGGCTTTTACACTTTGCTGGCGCACGACCGCAAATACGCCGGTGAGGTCTATGATCTGACCAAGCAGATCCCGTCATTTCTCCGCCTGATTTCAAACCAGCGCTCGGAAGAGCTGTTCAGGGAACTCAGAGGCACCGACCATGCCGGGATCGGCGCAGCTTCCTACGGAATCCGCATCGACAACCCTAACGAGGACAAGTTCCGCTCCCACTGGCATCAGGAATTCCTGTTCCAGCCGCAAAGCATGGACGGCATCGTATTCTGGACACCGCTGGTGCCGGTTCGCGACGATATGGGTGCCGTGATCATTCTGCCGAAATCGCACAAGGACGGGCTTTGCGTTTACAGCAGGGGGACCGCCTATGCCGACAAGGCCGGAGCCTATCAGATCGGTATCCACGACGAGGCCAAGGTTGTCGCGAAGTATCAGCAAATCGCACCGCTGACCGGGCCGACCGATCTGCTGATCATGGATTTCCTGACCATTCACGGGTCCGGCGAAAACCGGTCCGAGCGTTCCAGATGGTCGATCCAGAGCCGGTTCTTCAATTTCAGCGATCCGGTGGGCATGAAGATCGGCTGGAAAGCCTCGATAACCGCAGGCACCGAAGTTGAGACACTCTTCCCGGACAATTTTGTGAGTGATACCTGACCATGCTGCTGTGCAATGTCTGTTCCGCCGAACTCGGCTCTCCGGTTTACCATGGCGGTGAACACACCTCGATTACCACCATGAACAAGGTTGTCGCGGGACAGACCCGCATATTCCATTGCCGGACCTGCGATCACCTCCAGACCGAAGAACTGCCCGATCTCGAACGGTTTTACGCCGAGGAATATTCGATCAACGAATCCGGCGTGGATGACGACCAGCTTTACGAAATCAGGAACGGCAAGGAAATCTACCGCTCCGAACACCAGGCCGCCGTTGCGCTCGACAAGCTCGACCTGCAGGGTAACCCGAAGATCCTCGATTACGGGTGCGCCAAGGGAGCGACGTTGCGGCGGATCGTCCAGGCCAGCCCCACTGTCGAGCCATACCTGTTCGATGTCACCGACAAATACCAGTCCTATTGGCGCAATTTTCCCAAACCGGCGAAATCGGCCTCCCACAAACCGGATCCGGCCTGGGCGGGATCGCTGGATGTGGTGCTTTCCTTCTATGCGCTGGAACACATTCCCCGTCTGGCAGACGTGCTGGCGGAGATCCGCGCGCTCTTGCGTCCTGGCGGAATTTTCTATTTCATCGTCCCCAACCTTTACGCCAACTGGGCGGATTTCATTGTCGCTGACCATGTCAATCACTTCAGCCGCGGCTCGCTGACCGTGATGCTCGAACGGGCGGGTTTCAGCGATATCGAGATAGACGAGAGCGCGCATGCTTGCGCATTTGTGGTCACCTGCAAGGCCATTGCGGCTGACTCACACACAGGGCAGGAGATCCCCGGATCGAAAGCCGCCATTGACCGGCTGGCCGAGTTCTGGTCCACCGCACGCGAGCGCGTCGCGGAACAGGAACGCGCCCTTGCTGCCGATTCACGGATCGCGATCTACGGGGCCGGGATTTACGGCAACTTCATCCTGTCCTGCCTGTCGCAGCCAGAGCGTGTGGCATGTTTTCTCGACCAGAACCGGTTCCTGCATGGCTCTGATCTGAACGGGGTCAGGATCATCAAGCCCGAGGACTGCCCGGAGGATACCGGCACTGTCTTCGTCGGTCTCAATCCGCTCAACGCACGTCAGATCATCTCGTCTGTCGAGAGCCTGCAGTCGCGCAACCTGACCTTCTATTTCCTCGATTGAGGGCTCTTCCGGAGGAACTGCCAATGGAAAACCTGGACGCCGTCGCCGACAAATATCTGGCCGACCCATCCGTCGAGATCGAAAACGATCTGATCATGAATTGGTATCCGAAGCGTATCGGCAACCGGATCGGGCACGTCAGTTCGGTTCTGGAACTGGGTCTGGGTCACGGCTACACCGTGCCATATTTTACGAAGATGGCCGATCATCATGAGGTGGTCGAAGGATCGCAAAGGGTGATTGACCATTTCCGGTCCAGGAATCCCTGGTACAAGGGCAGGCTGGTTCAGGATTATTTCGAGAGCTACACACCTGACCGGCGTTTTGATGTCATCGTGATGGGCTTCGTGCTCGAGCATGTCGAAGACCCCAGGGCGGTGCTTGAACGCTACCGGTCATTTCTCGCACCGGGCGGCAGAATCTATGTTGCGGTGCCAAACGCCAAGTCGCTCAACCGCAGGCTGGGCGTCGAAATGGGCATGATCGGCGATATCTACGAGCTCAACGCCACCGATCATCAACTTGGCCACAAACGCAATTACTGCCGCGACAGCTTGCGCGCCGATATCGAGGCGGCGGGATACCGCACCACCTTGGAAGAAGGGATCTATCTCAAACCCCTTCCCTTAAGCGTTCTCAAGACGCTGGATGACATGGAAGCCAATCTGCAGGCGATGCTGAAGGTTGGGGTGGATTTCCCCGATCTCTGCGTGGCGCTGCTGTTTGAACTCGAGGCCAGACTTGACTGAGACCCCACACCGCTACACCGTCGCGGTCACCGGTGTCGGCGCGCTGATCGGTCAGGGCATCGCACGGTCGCTGCGTCCGGGCGGGCGGGCGCGGAGTGTCGGCGTCGACCGCCGGATCACGCCGTTTTCGCGGACATTCTGTGACGCGGTGGCGGAAAAGCCCGCAGTTGATGAAGCGTCTGATGCCTATCTCGACTTCTGGCGCGACCTCATACGGCGGGAAGCGATCGATCTGGTGCTGCCGGGGCTCAGCGTCGACATGGAGTTCTTCGACAGGCACAGGGCGGCCTTTGCCGACATGGGCGTCAAACTAGCACTCAACACTGAGCCGCTGATCGCGCTTTGCTCCGACAAGTTCGATTTTCATGCCGCCTACAGTGCAGCTGGTTTCCCCGCGATTCCGTCCGCACGTCCCCGAAGCTGGGAGGATGCGCTGAAGCAATTGGGGCCTGCGCCGCTCTTGCTCAAACCAAGGCGTGGCGAAGGATCGGCCGGGATTGTGCGGCTCAACGACGCGATGGATTTTGACTACTGGACAAGGCGCAGTGGCGACAACTGGCTGCTGCAGACCATCATGGGAACGGATTTGGAAGAATACACTGTCGGTATTTATGGATTGGGCGATGGCGGCTTTGTCGGGCCGATCATTATGAGGCGCAAGCTGACGCGCTCCGGCCACACCGGAGAGGCAGAGGTTCTCGACCACCCCGCGCTTGCAGACCTGACAGGCCGCATCGTGCGCCACTTTCAACCGGCTGGGCCGACAAACCTTCAGTTCCGGATTGATGGCGGCACGCCTTATCTGCTGGAAATCAACCCGCGCTTTTCAAGCAGCTGTTCGCTTCGCGCGGCATTCGGCTTTGTCGAGGCGGAGATGTGCATCGACGACATGCTTGAAGGCAAGACGCCGGAACAGCCGTTGATCCGGTTTGGGACCGCCCATCGCTACAACGAGGATTACATCGGGGAGGATTTTGTCGGTCATGCTGGCGATCCTGTCTGACATTCACGCCAATCTGGCAGCGCTTGAAGCGGTGCTGGAAGACGCCCGCGCGCGCGGTTGCGACCGCTTTATCTGCCTGGGCGATGTCGTCGGCTACAACGCCGAGCCCGAGGAATGCTGCCAATTGCTGATCCGCAACGGCATTGCGAATATTCTGGGCAATCACGACAGCTACATCACCACCGGCGAAAACTGCACCCGATCGAAGGTGGTGGCCGCGATCATCGATGACCACCGCCAGCGGCTGTCGGATGAAAGCCTGGCCTGGCTTGGCCGCTCGGAGGCTCTGGTGCGCGACGGCGACATATTGATGATGCATGGCGGACCGGACGATCCACTGGACCAGTATGTGCGGGAGGTCGACGCCGGGATTTTTCCGGACGGTGTCAATGTGCTGTTCGTGGGTCATACCCATGTGCAGTTTTCGCATCGTTTCGGCGAGAAACTGTTCTGCAATCCAGGTTCTGTCGGCCAGCCACGCGATGGCGATCCGCGCGCGGCCTATGCGATCTGGCATGAACGGCAGGTGCAGCTTCACCGGGTCAGCTATGATATCGAGCGGACAATCTCGGTGATGACGGAGCGCGGCTATGAGCCGTTTCTGGCTCGCGGCCTGCCGTTGGGCGCCCAGATCAACGGGCGGATCGATACGATCGTGGTGCGCTGACCGGCGGACAAGCCGCCGAAACCGCTCAAGCCCGCTTCAGCGGCCGCCGCGTCGACAGGAACAGGTTGGTCTCGCTTGAAGTGATGCCTTCGAACCGGCGAATGCGCACAAGCGTGTCGTCGAGTTCCTGCAGCGTTTCCGCCGCCAGTTCGATGATCAGGTCCCAGCGGCCATTGGTGGAGTGCACCACCTGCACCGCCGGCATCCCCTGCAACAGCGCAATGATCCGTTCCGTTCCCCTGCCCTCAATGCCGATCAGCGTCAGTCCACGTACCGGCGCCGCTGTCACGTCGGCGCGGGTGAGAACAGTGAAACCGGCGATCTCGCCGCTGGCCATCAGGCGTTCGATGCGGCTGCGCACGGTGGCTCGCGCCAGCTTCAGTTTCGCCGCCAGATCGGAAATCGAAGCGCGTCCATCGCGCCGCAGTTCAGCAATCAGGCGTGTATCGATATCGTCCAAACCAGACATGCACTGTTACCAATCTGATGTATTGTGCTTTCGAATTGATCATAATTTGCCTGCATCAATATTCAAAGCGCCATTTTCACCCTCATCACAACCCTGGAATTGACCGAGAGGTCCGGTTTCGTCCCGGGCTGATTTGCCAAAATGGCAAACCGGGCTGACGCAACCGCCGTTTTGGTGCCGCAACCGGCGAATTTTCCACTTCAAACCGCCATCTGCCTCTGCGAGGAATCTCCTGAAAAGGGGCACAACATAATGAACAAGCACTGCATTCTGGTCGGCGCACCGGTCGACAGCGGCCAATCCAATCCCGGCTGCCTGATGGGGCCAGCCTCCTACCGGGTCGCAGGTCTGGCCGCGACGCTGGAGGAGCTTGGTTGCACGATCAGCGACCGCGGCGATGTGGCGCCGAGGCCGCCGGAAGTCGTTGGCTGCAACAATCCTGCAGTTCATTCACTCGGCGAAACCATTGCCTGGCAGGGCGCACTGGCCGATGCGGCGCGCGAGGCTATCGGTGCCGGGTTTCCGATCTTCCTGGGTGGCGATCACAGCCTTTCGCTCGGCACCGTAGCCGGTGTCGCCGCTCACGCCGCGCAGCAGGACCGGCCGCTGTTTGTGCTCTGGCTTGACGCCCACAGCGACTTTCACACCCCGATGACGACAAGGTCGGGCAATCTGCACGGCACGCCCGTCTCCTATCTTGCCGGGCGGGACGGTTTCGACGCCTTCCCACCGTTTCCCGATCCTGTGCCGGTGGAGCGAATCTGCCTGTTCGGCATCCGCTCGGTCGACCCGGACGAACGCTCGGCGCTGCATGATCATGCGCTTACGCCGGTGGACATGCGCGAACTCGACGAGCGCGGTTTCGTTGCGCCACTCGGCGCATTTCTCAAGCGGGTGCAGGCAGCCAATGGTCTGCTGCATGTTTCGCTCGACGTGGATTTTCTCGATCCGGCCATCGCACCGGCGGTCGGCACCACCGTGCCCGGTGGCGCAACCTTCCGCGAAGCCCATCTGGTGATGGAAAGGCTGCACGAGTCCGGGCTTGTGAGTTCGCTCGATCTGGTCGAACTCAATCCGTTTCTCGATGAGCGCGGCCGCACCGCACGGCTGATGGTCGACCTCACTGCAAGCCTGATGGGCCGCAAGGTTTTCGATCGCGTCAACAAAAGCATCTGAATTCGATACACCTATCCTTCTGACATGGAGACGACACATGACACCCCCTTCCCACCTCGCCTATGTCCCCTTCATCAGCGTCGAAAACATGATGCGGCTGGTGCATACCATCGGCATTGAAACAATGCTGAAGGAACTGGCTGATGCGATCGAGCATGATTTCACCCGCTGGCCGCTGTTCGACAAGACCCCACGGTTCGGCAGCCATTCCGATGTCGGGGTAATCGAGCTGATGCCGACCTCGGATGGCGAGTTCTACGGCTTCAAATATGTCAACGGACATCCGACCAACACCAAACAGGGCCTGCAGACGGTCACCGCCTTCGGGCTTCTGGCTGACGTGGCATCGGGCTATCCGGTGCTGCTGTCGGAAATGACCGTGCTGACGGCGCTGAGAACCGCTGCCACATCGGCGATGGCGACGCGGCATCTGGCACCGAAGGGCTCGAAAGTGATGGCAATCATCGGCAATGGCGCCCAATCCGAATTCCAGGCTCTGGCGCTCAAGGCGGTAATCGGCATCGAAGAGGTTCGGCTTTTTGATATTGATCCTGGCGCAACCGCGAAATGCGCCCGCAATCTGGCTGGCGCGGGCCTCAAGGTGACGTCCTGCAAATCATCCCAGGAGGCCATGGAGGGCGCGCAGATCGTCACCACCTGCACCGCCGACAAGCAATTCGCCACGATCCTGACCGACAACATGATCGGTGACGGCGTGCACATCAACGCCATTGGCGGCGACTGTCCCGGCAAGACCGAACTGCACAAGGACATTCTTCTCAGATCGGAGATCTTCGTCGAGTATCCACCGCAGACGCGGATCGAGGGCGAAATCCAGCAGATGCCCGCCGACCATCCGGTGACCGAACTCTGGCAGGTGATCAGCGGCGAGGCGAAAGGACGGAGCTCAGACTCGCAGATTACCCTGTTTGACGGCGTCGGCTTTGCCATCGAGGATTTTTCGGCGCTGAAATATGTGCATGAGCGGGCGCTCAAGACCGGGCATTTCGTTCAACTCGACATGATCGCCGATCCGGATGACCCGCGCGACCTGTTCGGCATGCTGGCGCGCGCAGGTGAAGCAGGCTGAACTCCACGATCACAGCCTATCCCGCCCTGCCGGCCTTGGCGAATTGGCCGGCAGCGGTTAAAGCAGCGTCATGGAACCTGCCGCACCCGACACCCTGCCGATCCGCCTGCTTGTTGACGCCGATGCCTGCCCGGTGCGCGAGGAATGCGTCAAGGTGGCGCTTCGGCACGATGTCAGGGTCACCTTCGTCTCCAACAGCTTCTTCCGGATCGAGGCCGACCCGCTGGTGGAGCGTGAGATCGTGCCGGGCAATTTCGATGCCGCCGATGACCGCATTGTCGAATACGTGACAAGACGGGCCGTGGTGGTGACCGCCGACATCCTGCTGGCCGAGCGCTGCCTGAAGGCCGAGGCCGCGGCGGTGATGAGCCACACCGGCAAGCCCTTCACCCATGATTCCATCGGCATGGCAGTGGCGACACGCTCAATCATGGCCGATCTGCGGGCTGGTGGCGCGCAAGTCGGCGGACCTGCCCCGTTTTCCCGCCAGGACCGGTCCCGGTTCCTCTCGGCGCTGGATCTGGCCCTGGTCCGGCTGAAGCGCTACGGCTGAGCGGGCTTGCCAGACCGATTTTCGCTGCACACAAGGCAATCGGCCCGGCTTATCGTTTTTTCTGGACAATCCGCACACCGCGCGATCAACTGTCCCCGCTACAGTGCCGCGCATCCGATCAGATGCGCAAAGGTCGCTGTAACACTTTGAAATGATGCATGTAGGTTATCGTTCAGACGACTACGTTTGAATGATAACCTGCAGGCATTGACTGACGGGGGAACAGATCATGGCCTATGTGGACATGCTCAAGACATTTGTGCGCGTCTATGAACTGGGCAGCATGTCGGCGGCCGCGCGGGACCTCAGGGTTTCGGCGGCGGTTTCCTCGAGCCGTATTTCGGATCTCGAAAAAAGCCTCGGCGTGCGGCTGTTCAACCGGACCACCCGCAGCCTGCGCGCCACGGCGCATGGCGAATTGTTCTACAAGGGTGCAATCAAGATCCTCGACACCATCCGCGAGGTGGAAGGCGGGATTGCGGAAATCACAGCGCAGCCCAAGGGCACCTTGTTCATCTCCGCGCCGCTGGCGCTCGGCAAGAAGCTGGTGGCGCCGCTGATCCCGGCCTTCAAGTCCGAATATCCCGATATCAGCGTACGGTTGAGGCTGTCGGATCGCAAGGTCGACATCGCCCAGGAGGGGCTCGATGCTGCTTTTGTGCTAGGCCCGCTGCCGGATTCGGACATGCGGGTTCGGGCAATCCACGAGTTCGAAAGGGTGCTGGTGGCCTCGCCCGGCTACATCAGGACACATGGCAATCCGGCTAGCGGCGACGAGATCATCGCGAACAAGCACAAATGCCTGCTGTTGCGTTATCCCGGCGCCACCGAGTTCTACTGGAACCTTGTCGTCGACGGCGAGACCCGCGGCTTTCATCCGGAAGGTTCGCTGGAGAGCGATGATGGCGATGTGCTGACAGCCTGGGCGTTGGCCGATTGCGGCATCGTCAACAAGACCCGCTATGACGTGGCCAACCATCTGGATGCGGGCACGCTGGTGCAGGTTGCCGCCGCCACACCACCGACACCGCAGCCGTTTTCCTGTCTGTATCCGCACAAACGGCTGCAGGACCCCAAGGTAAAACTGTTCGTCGATCACGTGATCAAGGGAACCCGCGCGGAGATAGACCGGATGGCGGCTTCGACATCTTCAGGAAAAATTTGAAACCGGAACCGATTTTCTTTGCATACAATGATGTGAATTCCGGCCGCACGGGTCCGGACAGATCTTGCCAGGAGCCCTATCATGAATGAGCAATTGTCGGCGCAACTTCCCGGTTTTGTACGCAATGCCGTCAACCTTGCCTCTGCCGGGCTGGGCGCCCGGGCTGTGTTTGTCACCGACGAGTTCTTTGCACCGCTCGAGCGCATGCTGGCCGATCAGCCGGCGGTCTTCATCGCCGACAAGTTTGATGACAACGGCAAATGGATGGACGGCTGGGAAAGCCGTCGCAAGCGGGTCCTGGGCCATGATTTCGCGGTCATCCGCCTGGCAACCGCCGGCCGGATCGACGGCTTCGATGTCGACACGTCGCATTTCACCGGCAACTATCCTCCCGCGGCCCGCATCGAGGCCTGCAACGTGGCAGGCGAACCAGATGAGGCAACCACTTGGACCGAGGTTCTGTCGACCACGCCGCTGGGGCCGGACGCGCACCATTACCTGGCTTCGCACTCGTGTGAAATCTTCACCCATGTGCGGCTGCATATCTATCCCGACGGCGGGGTGGCGCGGCTCCGGGTCTACGGCCAGCCGTTTCTTGACCGCTCGAAGGTTGGCGAGGGCGACATAGAACTCTCTGCCGCGCTCAATGGCGGGCGCATCATCGGGTTCTCGGACGCCCATTACGGCTCCTATCACCGGTTGCTGGCGCCGGGGCGGGGCGAAAACATGGGCGATGGCTGGGAGACCAGCCGCAGGCGAGTGCCGGGCAACGAATGGATCGTCATTGCGCTTGGCGCGCGCGGCGTCATCTCGAACGCGATCATCGACACTGCTCATTTCAAAGGCAACTTTCCTGATACATGCTCGATTCAAGCCGCGGATATGAGCGAGTTCGGAACGGATGCGGGTGACGCCATCATCACCGCGTCGATGTTCTGGCCGGAGTTGCTGCCGCAGCAGAAACTGCAGGCCGATCATGTCCACGATCTGTCCGCAGAACTGCGCGATATCGGCGCCATCACACATGTGCGGCTCAATATTTTTCCAGATGGAGGGGTCAGCAGGCTGAAGCTCAAAGGGCGGCTGGTCTGATCGGCGCTGGACACTCGATAGTGGCATAGGTCTTGCGTTTCACAGGATTGGACCCGACGGCGAAGGGGTAAGTCAAACACCCACCCGGAGCATTGAACGGTCGACAATGACTGGCATTTCAGCCGTTTCGCGGCAATGGGGGCGGCGAAACGGTGTGACGAGCGCCCCTGTGCGAAAAGGACCGACCAATGGCCGACTCATCGCTTGGAACCGCGGAACAATTGCGGGATCCGAATTACACGCCACCGCTTGCCAAGGCCATCCCGCTGGGAATCCAGCATGTGCTGGCGATGTTTGTCTCCAACGTGACACCAGCCATCATTGTCGCCGGGGCGGCCGGAATCGGCTTCGGCTCCGACCAGGGTGCGCTCGGGTTTCCCGACATGACCTACATGATCCAGATGTCGCTGTTGTTTGCCGGCATCGCGACGCTGTTTCAGACCATCGGCATGGGGCCTGTCGGCGCCAGACTGCCAATCGTTCAGGGTACGAGCTTCGCCTTCGTTCCGATCATGATCCCGGCGGTGGCCGGCCTGGGCACTGCGGGCCTGGCCGGATTGATGACCGGCGTGATGATCGGCGGGATGTTTCACTTCTGTCTTGGCTTCGTTGTCGGCCGCATTCGCTACGCGCTGCCGCCGCTGGTAACGGGGCTGATCGTGCTGATGATCGGACTGGCCCTGGTCAAGGTCGGCGTTCAATATGCCGCTGGCGGCGTTCCGCTGATGGGCAAGCCGGAATTCGGCAGTCTGGCGATGTGGGTGCCTGCACTGGTGGTGATCGTTGTCACCCTGGCGATCAAGTTCTTCGCGCGCGGCTTTGCCGCTGTCGCGGCAGTGCTGGTGGGCATCATTGCCGGATATATCGTGGCGCTGATGATGGGTCAGGTGAATTTTTCCAACCTGTCGGGGGCCAGCTATTTCTCCATGCCGATCCCGTTCAAATGGGGATTCGAGTTCAACTTTGCCATTGTTCTGGGCATGTGCTTCATGGCCATCGTTTCGGCGATCGAGACCGTCGGCGACACCTCGGGCATCACCAAGGGTGGAGCGGGCCGGGAGGCCACCGACAAGGAAATCGAGGGCGCGACTTTCGCCGACGGACTGGGCACGGCAGTCGCCGGGGTGTTTGGCGGCCTGCCCAACACCTCGTTTTCACAAAATGTCGGGCTGATCGCCATGACCGGCGTGATGAGCCGTCATGTGGTGACCATCGGCGCGGTGTTCCTGATCATATGCGGCTTCATTCCGAAGATTGGCGCGATGATCAACACCGTGCCGATCAATGTGCTGGGCGGCGGTGTGATCGTGATGTTCGGCATGGTCTGCGCAGCCGGCGTCAACATGCTGTCCGATGTCAACTGGAACCGGCGCAACATGGTGATCTTCGCCACGGCGCTGTCGATCAGCTTCGGCCTGCAACTGGTGCCCGAGGCATTGCAGCATCTGGGCAAGACCGCCCAGATCCTGCTGACCAGCGGTCTCCTGCCCGCAGCGCTGATCGCGATCGTGCTCAACATGGTTCTGCCCGAAAATCTCGACGACTGAGTCCGGCGCAAGTGATGACCCCCCCGGTTTGCGCCGGGGGATTCGTGCTGGAAGGAAAACCGCTCAGGCGGTGCGCACGACTTACACGGACTGACGAATGGCCGTGATATTCCTGGCCCAGTCGACTTCGCCCGCACCGTTGAAAACAGCCGATCCGGCGACCAGCACATCGGCACCGGCGGCGGTGACCAGAGGTGCGGTCCCGGTGGTGACGCCGCCATCGATCTCGATGTGGATCGGCCGGTCACCGATCATCTTTTTCACCCGCGCCACCTTGTCGATCACCGCCGGGATGAAGGCCTGTCCGCCAAAGCCGGGGTTGACGGTCATCAGCAGGACAAGGTCAAGACGGTCGAGCACATATTCGATGACGCTCTCGGGGGTCGACGGATTGAGCGAGACGCCGGCCTTCTTGCCCAGCGCCCGAATCGCCTGCAGCGAACGGTCAAGGTGTTTGGTGGCTTCGGCATGCACCGTAATGATGTCGCAACCGGCATCGGCGAAGGCCTCGAGATAGGGATCGCATGGCTCGATCATCAAATGACAATCGAACACCGCGGTAGTCCGCGGGCGCACGGCCTTGATGATGCCGGGACCGAAGGTGATGTTGGGAACAAAATGCCCGTCCATCACATCGAGGTGGATCCAGTCGGCGCCAGCGCGCATGACGCCTTCGATGTCATCGCCGAGGCGCGAGAAATCAGCCGAAAGAATGGACGGGGCAATCAGCACGGGACGGGTCACGGCGGGTTCCTTTGAACTTGGCCTGCAGGTCTGGCCTTGGCTTCGGGACGGCTGCGCCCCAAGGTGATGGGCAGCGGTTTGCCCGATCCGACGCGCCAAGGTCAAGCCGGGTCCGGCGAAAGCCTGTGCAAAGCACTGTGCCCCTTGCCCGAATCATGTCCCTGCAGGCAGGTTCGGGCGGCAATTCACAGGAGCCAGCGATGACCAGACCGCCAATCAGCCATTCCATCGTGTTCACCTACACCGATGACCTCGAACGCGGGTCTCGGTTTTTCCGGGAGGTCATGGAGCTCGATTTCGTCGTTGATCAGGGCGCCTGCCATATCTACCGGCTGACGCCGCTGAGCTATATCGGCATCTGCAACCTGCCTGACCGTCCGCAGGGCGCCGCCGGGGTGACGCTGACCATCGTTTCACCCGATGTCGACGGCTGGCGCGATTTCCTCGAGGCCAAGGGCGTAAGCTATGTCAGCGGTCCCGAGCACAGCAAGGAGTTCGGCGTCTACAGCTCGCTGTTTCACTCCCCTGACGGCTACCGGGTGGAAATCCAGAGTTTTGACGATCCGGAGTGGGATCAGGGCAGCCTGACCTGACACTGGCCCTGATTGATTTGGCGCCCGCCTGGTTCAAGCCCGGATCGGTTCGCGGGTCATCTCCAGATGCAACATGTCGCCGCTCCACGGATTGGCTTCGCAGACAGCCTCGTCAAGCTCGACACCCAGTCCGGGTTCGTCCGACGGGATGACATAACCGTCGTCCCACTCGATTTTCTTCTTGAGCACCTCGGCGTGAAAGCCGTCCCATGTCTTGATCGATTCGAGCACCAGGAAGTTGGGCAGGGTGGCGGCGAGCTGGATATTTGCGGCGGCGACCAGTGGTCCGCAATAGCAGTGCGGCGCGATCTGGATGCCGAACGCCTCGGCCATACCGGCGATCTTCTTGGTTTCGAGCAGCCCGCCGGAGCGGCCCAGATTGGGCTGCAGGATAGCGGCGGCGCGGGCCTCGATGACACGGGCGAACTCGTGCTTGGTGACCAGCCGCTCGCCGGTGGCGACCGGGATCGAAGTGGCGCGCGCGACCTCGGCCATGGCGGCGATCTGGTCGGGCGGCACCGGTTCCTCAAACCACAGCGGATCGGCGGCCTCGATGGCGCGGGCCATGCGGATGGCGCCGGCGGCGGTGAACTGGCCATGGGTGCCGAACAGGATGTCGGCACGGCTGCCGACGGCTTCCCGCACCGCGCGAACCATCCGGGCCGACAGATCGATGTCGGTCAGCAACGGCTGGTGCCCGCCTTGCACGCGGTAAGGGCCCGCCGGATCGAATTTGACCGCGGTGAAGCCCTGCCGCACGGCTTCAAGGGCTGCGGCGGCGGCAAGGTCGGGATCGTTGTAGACATTTTTCGGGCTGTCGGTTGACAGCGGATCGGCGCTGCCGGTGGCGGGGTAGAGATAGGTGTAGGACCTCAAGCCCTCATGCACCCGGCCGCCGAGCAATTTGTGCACCGGCTGGCCCGCCTCCTTGCCGATAATGTCCCAGCAGGCCATCTCCAGCGCCGAGCAGCAGGCCATCATGGTCATGTCGGGGCGTTGCGAAAACCCGGAGGAATAGCAAAGCCGGAAAAAAGTCTCGATGTCGTGCGGATCCCTGCCAACCAGATAGCGAGATGCCACGTCTTCCATCAGCTTCGCGGTCAGATGCGGGTCGAATGCCGCATCATAGGCTTCGCCGTAGCCCACGACACCGCCATCGGTCGTCAGCTTGACGAACAGGAAATAGCGGCCTCCGGCCTGCGGCGGCGGGTTGGCGACCACAAAGGTCCGGACATCGGTGATTTTCATAGGCAACTCCGCGACATGCACCTGAAACTGGCCGCACTCGATCAGGATTCAGCCATGAAATCCAGCCCCCTTTCGGCGCATCTCCTGTGGACCAACCATGGCTTTGCGCAGCCGGAAAGCAATCATTGGGGCAAGCATCGGGCAAGCTTGGCCTGACAGGGTGAGCGCCAAAGGCCTCACGCGAAGAAACCAGATGATTCAACTTTCCATCTGCCTGCCTACCCGCAACAGGCAGGTTTACTGCATCGAGACGATCCGCGCGCTCGCAGCAAACGAGGGCACGGATTTCGAAGTTATCGTCGGCGACAATTCCGACGACGGTTCGGTGCTGGCTGATTTCTTTGCCGGTGAACTCAATGATTCCCGCTTCCGCCTGATTGGCCCTGAAGACGCCGTGTTGCCGATGGTCGACAATTGGGAGCGGCTGGCGGGCGAAGCCAAGGGGCGCTGGGTCTCGATCATCGGCGACGATGACTACATCGATCCGAAGCTTGTGCTGATACTCAAATACTACGAACGGCTCTACCCGGAAGTCGAGTCGGTGAGCTGGTCGCGGATGATTTACAACTGGCCGGACAACCGGCCGGTTCCTGCGCTCTCGGTGGTGCCGGTCACCCATGACACCTATGTGGCGGTCAAATCCAACGTTCAGGACCGGCTGTACCGCTGGATCGAAGGCAACCGCCGGCCGGCGGCAGCGTTCGGAATTTATCATGGCGCGCTTCGCAAATCGCTGATGGAGCGCATCAAGCGCAAATACGGCAACCGTTATTTCGAGCATCCGGTGGTGGACTTCGAGAGCAACTGCAAGACCATCCGCGAAGCCCGTATGATGGTGCATTGCCAGAGGCCACTCTCGGTTCTCGGCGCCTGCGCCGCGTCGAACTCGGCGGGAACAAGATCGCAAAAGACAAAAATCGAACGCGTCGAAATCTTCAAGAAGGAAACCGAGGGTAAAGTCGACATGGACGACCCGGTCTTTCCCTTTCCGATCAGCGACAAGGGCGCGTCGATCTGTTCAACCGTGGCCTCGACAACCTCCTGGTTCTGCCGCACCTACGGGATCGATCTGAGCGGATTTCCCGAAAATTTCGCGCGCGCCGCGATGGACGAGTGCGTCAATACCGTCGACGAAAACGATTACCTGGACAAGGTTGCCTATTTCAAGCGCGGCTTTGATGTCTGGGATGGCGGGAAATGGCGTGACTTCTTCAAACCCGAACCGTTCCGGGGCGAGCCCTCGGCCCACCAAATGACCGGGGTGCTCAGGGACTATCTCTACGTCCGCGAAGATGCGGAACCCTCGCGGACTCCCGCCGAATTCTATCGCTTCGGAGAACACGCCGTCCTGCCGGTCGAAGTTGTCGCCAGCGGCGCCCGGGTGTTCACGCGATGACCCTTTTGACCATCTGCATTCCGACCCGCAACCGCCAACGCTATGCCATGGATGCGGTCCGCCACATGCTGGCGTCAGAACGGCAGGATTTCGAGATCCTGCTTGGTGACAATTCCGATGATGCGTCTGTACTGGCAGATTTTGCTGCACAGATGAATGACAGCCGGCTTCGCCTGCTCGCTCCCGAAAGCAAGCCGCTCTCCATGCGATCTAACTGGGAACGCATGCCGCCGCACGCGAGTGGCGAATGGGTCAGCTTCATGGGTGATGACGACTATATCGATCCCGAACTGTGCGAAGCCTTGCGGGTGACCAGCAAGCGCGTGCCCAAAGTGGATGCATTCTCCTGGGGCAGATCCCATTTCGTTTGGCCGGAAGCGCGAACACACCGTGAATTCACGTCACTCCCCACCGGCAGCCATCTGGCCCATCTGACCAAAGAAGACCTGATGCGCAAAATGTTCTTCTGGGAAGATGCCAAGGACCGGCCGAAATGTTCGTTCGGGGCTTATCACGGCGCGCTCAAGAAAGACCTCATGGAGCGGATCCGCGATGCTTTCTCCAACCGCTATTTCGAACACCCGAATGTGGATTATGACAGCATTTGCAAGACGGTGATGATGGCCGATCTCTGCATCTACTGGGAACGCCCGCTGTCAGTGTCGGGCGCTTGCAAGGTTTCCAATTCAATGGGACTGCGCGATCCGGACCTTGGAAAACAGCATCTCAAGGCCTTCATGGAGGAAAACGACGGCGAACTGGAAGCCAGGGATTTTCCATTCCCGATCGGGCTCGGGATTACAAGTTCGGTGGGCCACACAATCGAATGGTTCAAACAACGCTACGGGATTGAGCTGAACGGCTGGGAAGACAATTTCATCGCCGCGTGCGTCAAGGATTGCGAGTTGCAGGCCAACCGCGCCTGGTTTGATCAAAAGAAGGCGGGCTACGCGGCCGCCATCGAGAGCTGGCGCGGAACCAAAGCACTCAAACAATTCAATCCGGTCTACAAGTTCCGTTCGGATGTTCCGCGGTTTCAGGGGCACACCGACGCGCAATTGCATTTCGACATGGCCATTGGAAACACGCAGACCGCCGCCGAATACTACGAGCTGATCGACAGCATGCTTTTCCCGGTGCGGCTTCTGGAAAGCCGTCTCGCATCTTAGTTCGGGTGCGCAGGACGGCGCACCGCAACCGGCCACCAACGGGAACCATCCACATGGGTTTGACGGCATTCTGGTTCGCATCGCAGACCGTCAGGGTCGATCGCCTTACCGGCGCGTCTGCCTTGCTTTCCGGCGGATCTGCGTGACCATGAGCAGGGTGGTCATAAGCCAGTCGATGTACTTTCCCTGGGTGGGGATGCTTGAACAGATCCGTCTCTGCGATGTCTTCATCCATTATGACGACGTGCAGTTCTCCAAGGGCAGTTTCAGCAACCGGGTTCAGGTCAAGACACCGGGCGGCATGGTCTGGATGACCGCGCCGCTGCGAGATCACCGGCTCGGGCAGACAATCGACGAGGTGCGGCTTCAACCTGCGCGGACCTGGCGCGACCGTCACCTGGCTTTGCTTTCGCAAAGTTTCGATGGCGCCCCATATGCCTCCGACGCACTCGACCTCGCAGCTTCGGTAACAGACGGGAACCATGAAACCGTATCGGCGCTGGCGCGCGAAAGCATGCTGGCGCTGAGCAGATATTTTGGACTGGATGAGACGACCCGTTTTTGCAATTCGCGCGAGTTCGGCATCGACGGTTCAGGCAGCCCCCGCGTGCTGGCGCTGGTCAAGGCGGTTGCCGGTAACGACTACATCACGGGACATGGCGCCCGCAACTATCTCGATCATCAACTGTTCGAGGCCAACGGTGTGTCGGTGTCCTACATGGATTATCAACGCATACCCTACCGGCAATCTCACGGCGTATTCACGCCTCATGTCACGGGCCTGGACCTGGTCGCCAATTGCGGCCGCGAGGGGTTGGCGAAGATCGCGTCACCGACACTGGATTGGAAGGAATTTGTACATGGATCCTCATGAGGCATTCCGCGCCGAAGTGGAGAAGAACATCGACGGGCTGGCGGGCGACGCCGATCTGCAGGCGCTGTCGCGGATCTGGGTGCGCGAAGCAACGCCCTACAAATGGACCTATAATTTCAGCTGGTTCGGTCGTCCGGCGATCCAGCTTCCCAATGATGCCTGGGCCTTGCAGGAACTGGTCTGGAAAGTCCGGCCAGACCTGATTATCGAGACCGGCATCGCCCATGGCGGATCGCTGATCTATTCGGCCTCCCTGCTGGCGCTGCTGGACCTGTGTGACGCCACCGAGCGCGGTGAAATGCTGGATCCACGCAAACCGGCGCGCAAGGTGCTTGGCATCGATATCGACATCCGCCCGCACAATCGCGAGGCAATCGAGGCGCATCCGCTGTTTGCGCGCATCGAGATGATCGAAGGCTCGAGCATAACCGGAGAGACGGTTGCAAAGGTCAGGGACATCGCTTCGGGCTACAAGCGAATTCTGGTGTGCCTGGATTCCAATCACACCCATGACCACGTGCTGGCGGAACTGGAAGCTTATGCGCCGCTGGTCACCCCGGGCAGCTATTGCATTGTCTTTGACACTCTGGTCGAGGACATGCCCGAACAGTTGTCAACCGACCGCCCCTGGGGTCCCGGCAACAGTCCGAAATCAGCGGTTCACGCCTTCCTGAAAAACAATGCATGCTTCGAAATCGACAGCCGCATCGACAAGAAACTTCTGATCACGGTGGCCCCGGACGGATTTCTCAAGCGGATTGGCTGACGCTGGCCAGAGCCTACGGAGCGAGGCGTGAGTGTTTTTCGCGGTATTCGCGGATTTTTGCCTCGAAAACAGGATTTTTCACTAAACAAATTTTATTAAACCGATTGAAAAACTGAATTCGTGGAAAGTCGAAACTTTTGTTGTTTTCACTTCAAAAAAACGCGCTATAGACTTTGACAGGGGAAAGAGGGTGCAATTCAAGCGCCCCCCATAAAAAGACGAGAGGGACAGCTACCTCATGGAATATTTTCTTCAACAGCTTATCAACGGGCTCACCCTGGGCTCGATTTATGGGCTTATCGCCATCGGCTACACAATGGTCTATGGCATTATCGGCATGATCAATTTCGCCCATGGCGACATTTTCATGATCGGTTCATTTATCGCGCTGGCGACATTCCTGGCACTGGTTGCCATCGGCATCTCCGCGCTCCCGCTGATCCTGTTTATCACGCTTCTGGTGTCCATGCTTTTCACCTCCGCCTGGGGATGGACCGTGGAACGGCTGGCTTACAGGCCATTGCGCGGATCGTTCCGCCTGGCGCCGCTGATCACCGCGATCGGCATGTCGATCGTGTTGCAGAATTTCGTGCAGATCACGCAAGGCGCGCGGGTCAAGCCGCTGCAGCCGCAGATCCAGGGCGGCATCACCCTCATCGAAGGCGTGACCGAAAACGGCACCATCGCGGTGCAGCTGTCCTATATGCAGATGATCATCATCGCCACCACCCTGGCCCTGATGATCGGATTTTCGTTGCTGATCGCCAAGACATCGCTGGGCCGCTCGCAGCGCGCTTGCGAACAGGACCAGAAAATGGCTTCGTTGCTCGGGGTCAATGTCGACCGCACCATTTCGCTGACCTTCGTGATGGGCGCAGCCCTTGCCGCGGTTGCCGGCTTCATGTTCCTGCTGCTTTACGGGGTGATCGATTTCTACATCGGCTTCCTGGCTGGTGTGAAAGCCTTCACCGCAGCGGTGCTCGGCGGCATCGGCTCGCTTCCCGGCGCGATGCTCGGCGGCCTGTTGATCGGCCTGATCGAAGTCTTCTGGTCGGGCTATTTCACAGTTGAATACAAGGACGTCGCCGCCTTCTCCATCCTGGTGATCGTCCTGATTTTCATGCCATCCGGTTTGCTTGGTAAACCCGAAGTCGAGAAAGTCTAATGACCGCCTCTCATCAACCGGCCCCTATGGCCGAATCCGTCAAGGACGCGGCGATAGCCGCGATCCTCGTCGCAGTGCTGGGTTTTTTCTTCTTTGCACTGAGAACCGATATCGTCACGGGCGGTCTTGAACTGACCTACCGGTGGGGCCTCTGGTTTATCGCGATTGCGATCACCTTCGGCGTGCGCCTGCTCTTGAACCTGTTTGTATTCAAGGCCACCAAGCCTGTCACAAGCGGGATCAAGATCAATCTTCCATCCGGCCTGACCGGCACCATCGGGCGTTTCATCGGCCCGGTGCTGCTGCTCCTGGCGATGTGCCTGCCGTTCATCGTCATGGCCCTGTTTCCCAGTCGCGACCGGCAGTTCATCGACCTGGCAATCCTGATCATGACCTATGTCATGCTTGGCTGGGGACTGAACGTCGTAGTCGGCCTCGCCGGTTTGCTCGATCTCGGTTACGTGGCGTTCTATGCGGTCGGCGCCTATTCGTTTGCTCTCCTGGCCCAGTATCTTGACATCGGTTTCTGGACGGCGCTGCCGCTGGCCGGTCTGTTGGCCGCAACCTGGGGCATTATCCTGGGCTTTCCGGTGCTGCGGTTGCGCGGCGACTACCTCGCCATCGTGACGCTGGCGTTCGGGGAAATCATCCGCGTGGTGTTGCTCAACTGGTATCAGTTCACCGGCGGTCCTGACGGAATTTCCGGAATTCCGAAGCCAAGCTTTTTTGGCCTGGATTTCGTCCGAAAAGGCGGGTTTGCCGATTTCTTCGGCCTGGATTACGATTCAATCCATCGCTTCATCTATCTTTACTACATCATTCTCCTGCTCGCCCTGATCACCAATTTTGTCACGTTGCGCTTGCGCAAGCTGCCGATCGGTCGCGCCTGGGAAGCACTGCGCGAAGACGAGATCGCCTGCCGGTCACTGGGTATCAATACCACCAACACCAAGCTGACCGCCTTTGCGATCGGTGCGATGTTTGCCGGGTTCGCCGGCTCGTTCTTTGCTACCCGGCAGGGCTTCATTTCGCCGGAAAGCTTTACCTTCCTCGAATCGGCGATCATTCTGGCGATAGTGGTTCTGGGTGGATTGGGCTCGCAGGTGGGCGTCGTGATCGCCTCGGTGGTGATGATCGGCGGCATCGAAGTCCTGCGAAACCTTGGCTTCCTCAAGGAAATCTTCGGACCCGATTTTGAACCCACCCAGTACCGCATGCTGATCTTCGGTCTGGCCATGGTGCTGATCATGGTGTGGAAGCCGCGCGGCATCATCTCGAGCCGGAATCCTTCCGCAGTCTACAAGGAACGCAAGAAGATCGGCTCGGATATGGTCGCTCAAGGTGAGGGCCACTGATGGAAACCGCAATGAAAACGACCCCCGCGCACAACTGGGACACCAATGTGGTGCTGTCGGTTGAGCATCTGACCATGCGCTTCGGTGGCCTGGTCGCCATCAACGACTTGAGCTTCAATGTCGGCCGCGGCGATATCACCGCTCTTATCGGACCGAACGGCGCCGGCAAGACCACCGTGTTCAACTGTGTCACCGGCTTTTACAAACCGACCGAAGGCCGCATCGTGATGCGGCACGGGGAAGGGTTCCAGGCAGAAAAAATCGAAGCGCTGACGCGCACCGGACGCCAATTCAACGATGATGGTGACAACCGCGTATTCCTGCTTGAACGCATGCCGGATTTCGAGATTTCCAAGCGCGCCAAGGTTGCCCGCACGTTCCAGAACATTCGCCTGTTCGGCGGGATGACTGCGCTGGAAAACCTTCTGGTGGCGCAGCACAATCCGTTGATGCTTGCTTCGTCGATGACGATCGGCGGCATTCTCAATCTGCCCGGATACAGGAAAGCCCGTGCCGAGGCGATCGACTTCGCCGCCTACTGGCTTGAAAAGACCGGCCTGATCGACAGGGCCGACGATCCGGCTGCGGATCTGCCCTACGGCGCGCAGCGGCGGCTCGAAATCGCCCGCGCCATGTGCATCCGGCCGCATCTGCTCTGTCTTGACGAGCCCGCAGCTGGCCTCAACCCGCGCGAATCAACGGAACTCAACGATCTGCTGCAATACATCCGCAAGGATCATGACACCTCCATCCTGCTAATCGAGCATGACATGGGCGTCGTCATGGAAATATCGGATCACGTGGTGGTGCTCGATTACGGCCAGAAGATTTCTGACGGAAATGCGGATTTCGTCAAGAACGACCCGAGAGTTATTTCAGCTTATCTCGGCGTCGATGAAGACGAGGTCGCGGCTGTCGAGGAAAGCATCGACATGCCGGTCATTCATCATGCCAAGAATAAGCCTGCCGAGAACGGTGAAGGAGGCCGGTCATGAGTAGCGACCAGAACCTTCTGACTATTCGTGGTGTTGAAACCTATTACGGCAAGATCGTTGCCCTGCGCGGCGTCGACGTCGATGTGAAGAAAGGCGAGATTGTCACACTCATCGGCGCCAACGGGGCCGGCAAGTCGACCCTGATGATGACGATCTGCGGAAACCCAAGGGCACGCGCCGGCGAGATTGTTTTCGACGGGCAGGACATCACCCGCATGCCGACCCATGAAATCATCCGGATGGGCTTGGCGCAGTCACCCGAGGGGCGTCGCATTTTCGGCAGAATGACGGTGCTTGAAAATCTGCAGATGGGCGCGCAACTGGTTTCCGAAGACCATTTTGACGACGATCTGAAACGTGTTTATGACCTGTTTCCGCGCCTCAAGGAGCGGGCCGGGCAACGTGGCGGAACGCTGTCGGGCGGCGAACAGCAGATGCTGGCGATTGCGCGCGCGCTGATGAGCCGGCCAAAGCTGTTGTTGCTGGATGAGCCCTCACTCGGTCTCGCCCCGCTGATCGTCAAGCAGATCTTCGAGATCATCAAGGAACTCAACACAAACGAGGGATTGACCGTCTTCCTCGTTGAGCAGAATGCGTTCCACGCGCTCAAACTCGCCCACCGGGGCTATGTGATGGTGAATGGCAACATCACCATGTCAGGCACCGGCGCGGAACTGCTTAAGCGCGATGAAGTTCGCGCAGCCTATCTGGAAGGCGGGGCTCACTGATGATGCATGCCGCGTTTCGATGGGATGGTTTGAGCTTAGTGGACAAGCGCACAATTGAAGTGTCAACGGACCCATGCCGTTTGGTTGAGCCATGGGCTGCGACAAGGATTTAGGACATGGAAAACGGCCTCTTTTGGGAAGTCTCGATCTTCGAGTTCATCTTTGTGACAATGATCCTTGGCGGCGGTACCGCCTGGATGACCGGGCGGGCCGTGGCCTCGACCTGGAGAACTCCATTGCAGCTGGCCTGGTATATGGTGATTTTGGGCTTGGCCGTCCGCTTCATCCATTTCGCACTGTTTGAAGGAACGTTGTTGTCGGGCTATTATTTCGTGATCGACTTCCTGGTCATCATGATCTTCGCCTTTCTCGGCATGCGGTTCACCCGCGCCGGACAAATTGCGCAGCAGTACAGTTTCGCGTTTACTCGTTCAGGACCTTTCGGCTGGCGCCAGAAAAGCAATTAACCGCTTGCCAAATCGGTCTGAAACACCATCAAAAAAGATCTGTATTTCTTTGAATAGATCGGCTTAGATGGTTGCACACGGGGCAGAACGCCCCCCACACCGGCGGCCGAACACCGTCAGCGCCTGCGGCACCGGTGACAGGAAACGAACAGGTGTTGCTGGGAGTTAACATGAAGAAGATTCTTTTGGCTGGAGCCGCGCTTGGCTTCGCAATGTCTTCAGCTTCGGCTGAAATTGTTATTGCGACCGCTGGTCCGATGACAGGCCAATACGCATCCTTCGGGGAACAGATGAAAATTGGCGCCGAGCAGGCTGTCGCCGACATCAACGCCGCAGGCGGCGTCAACGGCGAAATGCTGAAGCTCGAAATCGGCGATGACGCTTGCGACCCGAAGCAGGCTGTTGCTGTCGCCAACCAGTTCGCTGGTAGCGGCGTTGTGTTCGTGGCAGGTCACTTCTGCTCGGGCTCCTCGATCCCCGCTTCGGCTGTCTATTCCGACGAAGGCATCATCCAGATCTCGCCGGCTTCGACCAACCCGACCTTCACCGATGAGCGTCCGGGCGGTGCCGATGGCGGCGTTTACCGCGTTTGCGGTCGTGACGACCAGCAGGGTGAAACCGCAGCAGCATATCTGCTGAAGAATTTTGCAGGCAAGAAGATCGCCTTCGTTCACGACAAGACCGCCTACGGCAAGGGTCTTGCGGACGCCACCAAGGGTTCGTTTGAAGCCGGCGGTGGCACTGCAGCCATGTACGAAGCCTACACTGCTGGCGAGAAGGACTATTCCGCTCTCGTCTCGAAGATGAAGCAGGAAGGCATCGACGTGCTTTATGTCGGCGGTTACCACACCGAAGCCGGCCTGATGGCGCGTCAGATGAAAGAACAGGGCATGTCTACTGTTCTGGTTTCAGGCGACGCTCTGGTTACCGACGAGTACTGGGCAATCACCGGTGATGCCGGTGAAGGCACGCTGATGACCTTCTCGCCGGATCCAACCAAGAGTGAAGGCGCTGCTACCGTCGTCAAGGCGCTGCAGGATGCCGGCAAGACCACCGAAGGCTACGTGATGTACACCTATGCGGCCATTCAGGCCTATGCGCAGGCTGTCACCACTGCCGGATCGACCGACTATGACGCGGTCCGCGAGGCCCTCAACACCGGCGACTTCAGCACCGTGCTTGGCGATCTGAATTTTGACGCCAAGGGTGACGTTTCGCTTCCGGGCTACGTCTTCTACAAATGGTCAAACGGCACCTACGCTGAAATCGAATAGTCTTCGGTTCAGTTGAACAGACCGATTGGAACCCCGGCGTTGTCGCGCCGGGGTTTTTTTATTGTCTGTTGTGGGGAGCGCCGGTGCGGACTGACAAGGCACTGCAGGTGGACCCTCTATTTGCAAATGATTTGCAAAGGCGTTGACAGTCTGCGGAATATGCATAGGTTGCACTTGCAAACCATTCGCAGGAAGAAAGCATGCGCCCCTTTTCCATTCTCGGACTTTTCATCGCCCTCTGCCTTGCTCCGGCATCGCCGGCACTGGCGCAAATCAAGGTTCTCACATCGTTTACAGTGTTCGCCGACATGGCCCGCAATATCGCCGGCGACCATGCGGAGGTGGTCTCTATCACCCGCGAAGGCGCCGAGATCCACATGTTCCGGCCGACACCGGGCGATATCAAGCGCGGACTTGGCGCCAATGTGGTGCTGTGGAACGGCCTTGGCCTCGAGACCTGGTTCGAGCGCTATCTGGAAAATCTCGGCGACGTCAAAGCCTATATCCTGTCGGATGGCGTCGAACCGATCATGATCGCCGAGGGCGCCTATGAGGGCCGGGCCAATCCACATGCATGGATGTCGCCCGGTAACGCGATGATCTATATCGATAACATCGTGCGCGCCCTGTCTGAAACCGACCCGGACAATGCCGATGCCTACGCCGCCAACGGCGAAGCCTACAAGAGCGAGATCGCGGCGACCTTCGCACCGATCCGCGCCGCCATCGAGGCGCTGCCCGAACAGAAGCGCTGGCTTGTCTCCAGCGAAGCCGCCTTCTCCTATCTGGCCCGCGACTTCGGCCTCAAGGAAGCCTCGATCTGGGCGATCAATGCCGACAGCCAGGGCTCGCCGCAACAGGTGCGCCGCATTATCGATCTGATCCGCGACAACGACATTCCGGTGATCTTCTCCGAAAGCACGGTGTCGCCGAAGCCGGCCCAGCAGGTGGCGCGGGAAACCGGGGTGGCCTATGGCGGAGTGCTCTATGTCGATTCCCTGTCGCCGCCGGACGGTCCGGTTCCCACCTATCTTGATCTGCTCAGAGTGACATCCGAGACCATCTTAACCGGATTGACGGCCAAGCCATGACCCTACCCGCATCGATCAATTCCCTCGCCTCTGATTCTGCCGGTCTCGACGTCGACGATATCTCGGTGATTTACCGCAACGGAAACCGGGCGCTGGACGGCGCCACGTTTTCGGTGCCGAGAGGCTCGATCACGGCGCTGGTCGGGATCAACGGCAGCGGCAAATCGACCCTGTTCAAGGCGCTGATGGGGTTCGTCCCGCTGGCCGGCGGTGGGATCAGCATCATGGGACTGACGGTCTCCGCAGCACTCAGGCGCAATCTGGTGGCCTATGTGCCGCAAAGCGAGGAGATCGACTGGTCGTTCCCGGTACTGGTCGAAGATGTGGTGATGATGGGCCGCTACGGTCACATGAACTTTCTCCGGATGACGCGTCCGCAAGACCGTGCGGCGGTCGACCAGTCGCTTGAACGGGTTGGCATGACCGCGTTCCGCAAACGCCAGATCGGCGAGTTGTCCGGCGGCCAGAAGAAACGCGTGTTTCTCGCCCGCGCGCTGGCCCAGGAAGGTCAGGTCATCCTGCTTGACGAACCCTTTACCGGGGTCGATGTGACCACGGAAATGCAGATCATCGAACTCCTGAAGGATCTGCGCACGGAGGGACGGGTAATGCTGGTCTCGACCCACAATCTGGGCAGCGTGCCGGAATTCTGCGACCGCGCGGTGCTGATCAACCGGAGCATCCTGGCCGAAGGACTGACCGGCGAGGTCTTCACCCAGGCCAATCTGCAAAAGGCCTTTGGCGGCGTGCTGCGGCATTTCGTGCTCGGCGGTCAGGATCTGCACGATGACGACGATCACCGGCAACTGACCGTTCTGACCGATGACGAACGGCCCTTCGTCATATACGGAGATGCCGGGCGCAAGGCCCGCAACGGCAAGGGCGCCGACAAGGCAGCCACCGGCAAGGACAAGAGCAAATGAGCCTGCTGCTTGAACCCTTTTCCTACGGTTACATGGTCAACGCCATGTGGGTGTCGGCGCTGACCGGAGCTATCTGCGCGTTTTTGTCGTGCTATCTGATGCTCAAGGGCTGGTCGCTGATCGGCGACGCGCTCTCGCACTCGATTGTGCCCGGCGTCGCGGGCGCCTACATGCTCGGCCTGCCGTTTGCGGCCGGCGCGTTTCTCGCAGGCGGTCTGGCGGCGGCGGCGATGCTCGCCATCCGCTCGCGAACCCGGCTGCGTGAAGACGCCACAATCGGCATGATCTTCGTCTCGTTCTTCGCTCTCGGGCTGTTCATGGTGTCGATCTCGCCGACGCCGATCAACGTGCAGACCATAGTTCTGGGCAATGTGCTGGCAATCACGCCCGCCGACACCACGCAACTGATCATCATCGGCGTGATCACGCTTGCTGTGCTCTCGGTGATCTGGAAGGACCTGATGCTGGTGTTTTTCGATGAGAGTCACGCACGCGCCATCGGCATCCGTGCCACGGCGCTCAAGATCGTATTCTTCACCCTGCTGGCGGGGTCCACCGTGGCGGCGATGCAGACGGTCGGCGCCTTTCTGGTGATCGCACTGGTGGTGACACCGGGCGCCACGGCCTATCTTCTGACCGACCGGTTCCCGAGGCTGATCGTCATTGCCGTGGCGATCGGATCGGTCACCTCCTTCGTGGGGGTCTATATGAGCTACTTCCTCGACGGCGCCACCGGCGGCGTGGTGATCATGCTGCAAACCGGCCTGTTTCTTCTGGCCTTCGTCTTCGCACCCCGGCACGGGCTTCTGGCGCAGCGCGCCAAGGCACGCGGCGCCCAACCCGACGCGGGAGCCGCATGATGGACTCGCTCATGGATTTTCTCATCGATCCGTTCCGCTTTGCCTATATGCAGAAGGCGTTTCTGATCACCTTGCTGATCGCCATGCCGATGGCGGCGATGAGTTGCCTGATGGTGCTCAAGGGCTGGTCGCTGCTGGGCGACGCCATGAGCCATGCGGTGCTACCGGGCATCGTCATGGCCTATATCGCCGGCCTGCCGCTGGTGATCGGCGCCTTTGCCGCTGGCCTGTTCTGCGCGGTGGCCACCGGCTGGCTCAACGCCAACAGCCGGGTCAAGGAGGACACGGTGATGGGCATCGTGTTCTCCGGCATGTTCGGCCTTGGCATCGTGCTGCATGTCAGCGTGCGTTCCAGCCTGCATCTCGACCACATCCTGTTTGGCGACATGCTCGGCGTCAGCTGGGCGGACATTGGCGCGACGGCGCTGCTGGCGGGTCTGTGCGGCGCATTCCTGATCACCAAATGGCGCGATCTGGTCGCCCAGGCCTTCGATGGTCTGCATGCGCGCGCTATCGGGCTTCGCACCGGCTGGCTGCATTACGGATTGCTGACGGCCATCGCGTTGATGATCGTCGCCAGCCTCAAGGCCGTCGGCATCATCTTGTCGATCGCTCTCCTGGTAGCCCCGGGATCAATCGCCTTTCTGGTGGCCCGCACCTTCGCCGGCATGCTGACGGTCGCGGTCAGCTCGGTGATCCTCAGCGCGCTCATCGGCATTTTCCTAAGCTACCACATCGACAGCGAACCGGCGCCAACCATGGTGTTGATGATGACCGGGTTTTTCATTGTGGCGCTGGTGGTGAGCCAAATACGGGATATGCGGATGCGGCGGATGGCACGGGGGTAGAGCTTTGGATGGCGGGTAACCGGGCCTTACCGAGGAAGGCTCGAACGAGAGGGTTGTTTCGACCTGGCCCAGAGGCTCGCCGCAACCGGCCGGCCTTGTCCAAATCTCACAGTCCCTCGATTGCAAACTCGGGCGCACCGCTCCACACCAGTTTCCAGCTTGCTCCGGGACGGACATTCTGAATGATACTCGGGTCGAAAGCGACGAAACACCGGCCTCCGGCATGGCGCGCCGAGGGGTAGATCAGCCCTCGGTGGCCTTCACGACGCAGATTGGCGGCCAACACCTGCCCTGCCGGGTAGCCTGTGCCGGGCTCCGGATCAAGCGCCGGATGCGCGTTCCCATGAAGGTCCGGGAAATCGCCGATGAAATCCGCCAGAAGCTCGACATAGCGCGCCTCGTCCTCGTATCGGTTGATGAACCCCAGTTCGCGCGTCCTGTGGAACCCAACCTCCTGCGCGCTTGTCAGCATATCCCAGGCACAATACCAGGCGCCCCGATCTCCGCTGTTGAAGCGGTTTCCGGTTGGCCTTGTATAGGTGAACGCCGCGTTGATATGGCTTTGACCGTACAGCTTCAGATCATGCGACCGCCGGGCAAAGGCCAGTTCGCGGCGGTCGAGTGCGGGGCTGCCCTCCCGCTCCGCGATCAGGCGGGCGCTGGTTTCACCCTCAAGCTCGGCGAGGATCGCCGCTTCCTCATCGGTATCGACAAGCCCGCGCAGGACAGGTGGTTTGTGGTGCGTCTCGGAAATCAGGCGGACCAGCCCGCGGTCATTGACCGAAGTGATCCTCACACGCCGCCCCTGAGCGCGTCGAGATATCCGCGCACCCGCAGGATCTTCGGCAACCCGCCCGCAACCATCGCATCGACAGGCCGTGCGCCGTCGAATTCCGGGCCCCGGTTGGGCAGCTTGACCCATTGACGCGAAACCGGCTCGTTGAAGTAGAGCTCCAGCGACTTGTAGATGCCTATGAGCGCGCTGAGGCGCAGCATCTGGTCCTGTGTCAGATCCCCGGCGAATCCCGGTTTCTTCGCGCGTTTCCACGTCGACTCCGACATATCCGCAAGCCCCGCCGCTTCCCGCAGCGTCAACGACCAGGCATCGGCAATCCGCGCAAAAGCCTTGAGCGCCACCGCCTGCCGATCCGGCGCAACCCGTTCCATAACATGGCTTTCCATCGAGCACTCCTTCTCACGATTGTCCTAATATAGGTTCATACGGCCTTTATTGCTAGCCCATATGAACCCTATGATAGATTTTGATTGGTGTGGGCGCGGAGGTTTTTCACGACCTATTCGAGGCCCGGACATGCGAAGGGTGGTCAGTTGCAGCGAACCTACGCCGACAATCTTGCTGGTACTGACCGGATTATTCATCGTGACGCTGGTTGTAAGCCAAGCGCGACCCATGCAGATGCGGCAGGCGGCGCGCGGGTTGAAAGCCTAAAATAGATCGCCTTTGTAAAGGATGATCATTGTCTCGGTTTGATACCAAGGTCACTGTCAAAACTGATCGTTTGGGCTCGCCATGGAGGCTTTCTCAACGTCGGGATTTCCCGACTAATCGTCCACCACCCCCGGGAGCCTGCCTTGCGTGTAAGCGATGCCGGGGTCTGATGAGTGTTCGACCTGGTTCCCCTGCACCTCGACCCAGTCATGTTTCCGGTGTTCGTAAACAGAGAAACGAGGTTTCGGGAAATTCGGGTCGGCGAATGCGCCGACGGCCACGGCGGTCACGCCCGGCCAGCCCTCGTTGACATAGGCAAGCGTCGATCCACAGATCGGGCAAAACTTGTATGTAGCGAGATGACCGCTATCGGCGATTCGCTCCCATTGAGTATAGTCTCCAGAGATGACCACATGCTCATCGGGCCAGCGCGCTTGCGTTGCAAAAACGCTGCCGCTGCGTTTCTGGCACTCAAGGCAGTGACAGACCGATATCCGCACAGGTTCCCCTTCACAAAACGCACTCAATTGTCCGCACCTGCAAGTTGCCATTCGTGTGAGCATGTTCCTGTCGTCCTGTTTATTTCCAACGCGTTATTTTGCCACTTACCGTCTTCCGCAACAATCCAATGTCCGTACAATCCGCAAACGTGCGATGGAAAGCACAGTGGTTGCTATCGTTTCCAACCGTTCATTTTTTTGCTGGCATCGGCATGATCGATGCATTCGATCTTGCAAGCGCGGCAAAATTCAGCATAGGTATTCCTATCCCGTTGGGAGAAGCCGGAGCGATCCGGTGCCGAAGGAGCAACCGCCCCGGAAACTCTCAGGCAAAAGGACCAACGGAATATTCGGACTCTGGAGAATGGCGCGTCTCGCGTCTGCCGAAGGGATAACAATCTCAGGCAAAAGGACAGAGGGGGCTTTTTGAAGGTGTCCAGCACCTGACGATTGGCCCGTGCGCGCGCTTCGCCCGCACCCAGATGGAGACTGCAGCGTGGACACCACAGCTGACCTTCTACAGACCCCGCTTCATTCCCTGCATCTTGAGCTCGGCGCACGCATGGCGGGCTTTGCCGGCTACGACATGCCGATCCAGTACCCGATGGGCGTGATGAAGGAACACCTTCACACCCGCGAGCAAGCCGGGCTGTTCGATGTCTCGCACATGGGGCAGATCCTGATCCGCGCCAAAAGCGGCGACGTGCGCGATGCCGCGCTGGCGCTTGAAAAGATCACCCCGGTCGACGTCGCCGGCCTGAAACCCGGCCGCCAGCGTTACGGGCTTTTCACCAACGACAAGGGCGGCCTCGAAGACGACTTCATGGTCGCCAACCGCGGCGATCATCTCTACCTGGTGGTCAACGCGGCCTGCAAGCATGATGATCTCGCCCGGATCGAGGCGGCGTTGTCGGACACCTGTGAAATCGAAGCACAGTTCGACCGCGGCCTGATCGCACTGCAGGGACCGGAAGCCGAAAGCGCGCTCGCGGCTTATGCCTCCGAGGCAGAAGACATGCTGTTCATGGACGTTGCCGAATTTGAAATCGCCGGGGTTCCGGCCGTGGTTTCGCGCTCGGGCTACACCGGCGAGGACGGCTACGAAATCTCGCTCCCGGCGGAAGAGACCGACCGTATCGCCCGTTTGCTGTTGTCGGATGATCGGGTCGCGCCGATCGGGCTTGGCGCGCGCGATTCGCTCAGGCTGGAAGCCGGGCTCTGCCTTTACGGCCACGACATCGACCAGACCACAACGCCGGTCGAGGCAAATCTCAAATGGGCGATCCAGAAGGTCCGTCGCAAGGGCGGAGAGCGCGGGGGCGGGTTTCCGGGCGCAGATGTCATTCTTGACCAGTTCGAAAACGGCGCCAGCCGCACCCGTGTCGGGCTTCAGCCCGCCGGCAAGGCCCCGGTCCGGGCAGATGCTCAGCTTTTCGAACACGAAACCGGCGGCGAGGCCATCGGCATTGTCACCTCGGGCGGATTCGGCCCCAGCGCCGGCGCGCCCGTCGCCATGGGCTATGTGCCGTCAAGCCTGACTGCCATCGGTACGAAAATATATGCGGGAGTGCGCGGCAAACGGCTTGAAATGACTGTCGCCGCCCTGCCCTTCGTGCCCTCCACCTACAAACGCTAATTCAAGACAGGAACAGCTCCACCATGCTCAAATTCACCGAAGATCACGAATGGCTGAAAATCGAGGGCGATATCGCGACCGTCGGCATCACCGAACACGCTGCCGAGCAACTGGGCGATCTGGTGTTTGTCGAACTGCCTGACGTCGGTGCCAAGCTCGACAAGGGCGGCGACGCCTCAACCGTGGAATCGGTCAAGGCGGCGTCGGATGTCTATTCGCCACTCGCAGGCGAAGTCGTCGAGATCAACCAGGCCATCGCCGATGATCCGTCGCTGGTCAATTCCGATCCGGCAGGTGCGGGCTGGTTCTTCAAGCTCAAGCTTGATGATGCCAGTAGCGCCAATGAGTTGATGGATGAAACCGCCTACAAAGCAATGATTGGCTGACCATGACCATCACCCTGACCAATTACGACCCTTATGACTTCGCCAACCGCCGCCATATCGGCCCGTCACCGGCGGAGATCTCCGACATGCTCAAGGTGGTGGGCGCCGCGTCGCTTGATGCCTTGATCGACGAGACCGTTCCCGGCTCGATCCGCCAGAAAGCGCCGCTGGCGTTCGGCGATCCGATGAGCGAGCGCGAAGTTCTTGATCATCTCAAGGCCACAGCGCGCAAGAACACCGTGATGCTGTCGCTGATCGGTCAGGGCTATCACGGCACCATCATGCCGCCGGTGATCCAGCGGTGCATTCTGGAGAACCCGGCCTGGTACACAGCCTACACGCCCTACCAGCCGGAAATCAGCCAGGGACGGCTGGAAGCGCTTTTGAACTTCCAGACCATGGTCGCCGATCTGACCGGGCTCGACATTGCCAACGCCTCGCTGCTCGATGAAGCGACAGCGGCAGCGGAAGCCATGGCCATGGCAGAGCGGGCCTCTAAATCCAAACAAACCGCGTTTTTCGTCGATCATCACTGTCACCCGCAGACCATCGAGGTGATCCGCACCCGCGCCGAGCCGCTGGGCTGGGAGGTCATTGTCGGTGACCCGTTTACTGAACTCGATGCATCCGCTGTGTTCGGCGCGGTGTTCCAGTATCCGGGGACTTATGGCCATGTGCATGACTTCACCGATGTCATCGCAAAACTGCACGAAGAAAAGGCTATCGGCATCGTCGCCGCCGATCCGTTATCGCTGACGCTGCTCAAATCACCCGGTGAAATGGGCGCCGACATCGCCATCGGTTCGATGCAGCGATTTGGCGTGCCGGTTGGCTATGGCGGTCCGCACGCGGCCTATATGGCGGTGAAAGACGCCTACAAGCGCTCGATGCCGGGCCGGCTGGTCGGCGTTACTGTGGATGCGCGCGGCAACCAGGCCTACCGGCTGGCGTTGCAGACCCGCGAGCAGCATATCCGGCGCGAGAAGGCCACCTCCAACATCTGCACCGCGCAGGTGCTGCTGGCCGTCATTGCTTCGATGTACGCAGTGTTTCACGGGCCTGTGGGCTTGCGGGCGATCGCCGGCCGCGTTCACACCAAGGCCACCACACTTGCAGCGGGACTGAAGCAGCTCGATTTCATCATTGACCCGGCGATCTTCTTCGACACCGTCACCGTGTTCGCCGAAGGCCGCCAGGCCGAAATCCTCGAAGCCGCAAGGCGCGAAGGCATCAATCTGCGCAAGGTTGGTAACGACCGGATCGGCATCGCGCTTGATGAAGTTTCGCGGCCGGAAACCGTGGAAGCCGTGTGGCGGGCGTTTGGCGGAAACCTGAAGTTCAAGGATCTTCTTGCCGGGCCGGTCATCCCCGATCCGATGGGGCGCAAATCGCGCTATCTCGAGCACCCGATCTTCCATATGAACCGCGCCGAAAGCGAAATGACGCGTTATATTCGGCGGCTGTCGGACAAGGATCTGGCGCTGGACCGCACCATGATCCCTCTCGGCTCGTGCACCATGAAGCTCAATGCGACAGCGGAAATGCTGTCGATTACCTGGCCGGAATTTGCCGACATTCATCCCTTCGTCCCCGCCGACCAGGCGTTGGGCTACAAGCAGATGATCGACGATCTGTCGGACAAGCTGTGCCAGATCACCGGCTATGACGCGATCTCGATGCAGCCCAATTCCGGCGCGCAGGGCGAGTTTGCCGGGCTGATGACAATCCGCGCCTGGCATCGCGCCAACGGACAGGGCCACCGGCATGTCTGCCTGATCCCGACATCGGCACATGGCACCAACCCGGCCTCGGCGCAGATGGCCGGCATGACCGTGGTGGCGGTCGGCACCCGCGAGAATGGTGACATCGATCTTGATGATTTCCGCGCCAAGGCCGAGCTTCATGCAGACAACCTTGCGGCCTGCATGATCACCTACCCGTCCACCCACGGGGTGTTTGAGGAAACCGCGACCGAGGTCTGCGCCATCACTCACAAGCATGGCGGGCAGGTCTATCTCGACGGCGCCAATCTCAATGCGCTGGTTGGTCTTGCGCGGCCGGGCGACATCGGCTCCGATGTCAGCCATCTCAACCTGCACAAGACCTTCTGCATTCCCCATGGCGGCGGCGGGCCGGGCATGGGGCCAATCGGGGTCAAGGCACATCTGACGCCGCACCTTCCGGGCCATTGCCAGACCGACGGCAAGCCGGGCGCGGTTTCCGCCGCTCCCTTCGGTTCGGCCTCGATCCTGCCGATCTCCTGGGCCTATTGCCTGATGATGGGCGGCGAAGGCCTGACCCAGGCAACCCGGATCGCGATCCTGAACGCCAACTACATCGCGGCACGGCTGAAGGGCGCATACGACGTGCTCTACACCTCGTCAGCCGGACGGGTGGCGCATGAGTGCATCCTCGACACACGTCCGCTGGCCACCAGTGCAGGCGTCACCGTCGATGATGTTGCCAAGCGGCTGATCGATTGCGGCTTCCACGCGCCGACCATGAGCTGGCCGGTGGCGGGCACGTTGATGATCGAGCCGACGGAATCGGAGGTCAAGGCAGAGTTGGACCGGTTCTGCTCGGCCATGCTGGCGATCCGCGACGAGGCGCAAGCCATCGAGGACGGCAAGCTCGACCGCGACAACAATCCGCTCAAGAACGCACCGCACACGATCGAGGATCTGGTCGGGCCATGGGACCGGCCCTATGACCGCGAGGCGGCCTGTTTTCCGGCCGGCGCCATGCGCACCGCCAAATATTTCGCGCCGGTCAACCGGATCGACAATGTCTATGGCGACCGCCATCTGGTCTGCTCGTGCCCGCCGATGACGGATTATGCCGAGGCCGCCGAATAGGCAGCAAGGCCCTGTTCAGCAAAGAGGCGGCTGTTACGGCCGCCTCTTTGCATTTATCAGCGGTCCAGATCTTCCGGCAACGGAATGACCGGGGCTTTCACGATCGTTTGTGATTGCGGCGCGGCTTCGGCCAGCACAACCGGCTTGGATTTCTGTGCACCTGAATAGCCTGCCAGCTCACCGGGTTTGAGCACCCTGGGCGCATTGCGCACAGGCATGGCAATGTCGTCGCCAGCCGGCTTGCGCGCGGGCGCGGCGGCCAGCTTTGCAGGTGCAGTCACCGGCCGGGCCTGAACCCGTTCTTCCGCATAGCTTGGCTGCGCTGTGACGCCGGAACCTTCGGCGAACCGCAGCATCTCCATCGTGGTGTCGGAGACTTCGCGAATCCGCAGACCGCTCATCAACGAGATCAACGCCCCCTCACCCATCGTCGGATGACAGTAACGGAGCCTGACCTTGGCCGCATAGCTCTTCCGCATCAAGCGGCCGAAACCGGTCTGGTCGGAACGGCCGATGTCGGCAGCGGTCTGCCAGGCAAAGATGCAGGAGCCACCGGCGGCGGATTGACCGGTGGCAAAACCGAACGGGCCGTGCGGGTTCTGTCCAACGGCATTGGATATGCGCATGTTGACGTCTGGCAGCGCCGTACGCATTTCGCTGACGAGCTGGCGCTGTGTCGGAGCCTGATAATAGGACGAACCGGTCGAGGGCGGCGCAATCGATACCTTCAGTTCATTCTCGCCATCGCCATATCCGGCGTTGGGATAGAGAATGCTCTGGAATATCTGATCGTGTTTTGAGGATTGCCGGATGGATTCAACGCGACCGGCGACCTGCGGCAGGTAGGCTGCGGCAAACTCGGGCGACACATCGGCGATCAGTGTCGGGGCAACGGGCTTTATTGAACTGGTGAACATGGCGGGGTCATCCCCGGTCGCGCATCCTGTCGTGGCAAGCGCCAAGGCCATCATGGCCAACAAACGCAGGATCATGGGATTATCTCCCCTCTTTGGTGTTGATCAATTCCATGGCGGCCACGGAACCGGTGTCACGAATGACCATGTTGAGCTGCCGGAAGATGGCCTTGGCCTGCTCCGACTGCCCCAGATGATAATGGGCCCAGGCGCGCATCTGCATCAGGTCACGCGATTCAGCCACCAGGCTGGCGCGGGCATCCAGCGCATGCAGCGTCCGGTCGAACTGCTCGTGATCGAACGAAGAACGGGCGCGCTGGTAATAGATTTCAGCCTTGAGCTCGCGATCCCGCGCCGTCGACAGCGGCCAGGCCGCAATCAGCGCTTCGGCTTCGTCGGTCAGCCGGGCGCCCAGAAGAGCGAGACCGGTGCCGTAGATCGCATCGGAACGGACCTGCCCGGATCCGGCCATGGCTGCCTCGAAAGAACTCCGCGCATCGCCAAACCGTTTCAGGCCAAGTTCGCACCAGCCGCGCATCACCGCAATCGAGGGCTTTGAGGCGGCGGAACCGAGCCGGTCGATGTCGCGAAGACAGGCAGGGTAGTTCTTGGCTTCAAAATGCCTGACATAGCTGGACTTGACGCCGGGAGCCGGCTCTCCAACCGATGCAGCCTTGCCGCCCTTGGGGGCCGGTGCGTCGGCAATTTCCGCCCAGATCTCGGGATAGACGCTGGCGAACTCGGCCTTCAGCGCGGCATAGTCCTGTTTCTTCTTCAGCCGTAGCAGGGTGAGCGCCTCCCCCTTGACCCGGTCGGGGGTCTCCTCCCAGCCACGGGACTGGCCGAACCAGGCCTGGGCGGCCTCGAACTGACGTGAATTGTAGGCGTACCAGCCAAGAATTTCGGCGTGATCGGCAGCACTTGTCTCGAGAATGGCGGTGGAATAGGCGAGAACCGCATCGGCACTGACTGCGCCCTCGTCAGGCTTTCCGAAGCGCGGCGACAGGACATTCATCAGGAACACCGGATCATCCGACAGAGCCTCGAGATGGCTTGCGGCGAACTCATAGGCCTTCTTGTCATCCTTTTGACGCGCAAGGCTCAGATACAGGCCCTTGGTGTTCTCCGGATCCGGAGCCACTTCGATGGCAAGGGAAAACCACGCTTCCGCCGATTGGGGATTTTCCGCCTTCAGATCATGCCAGCCAAGCAGTGACAGGTCTTCGGGTCTGCGGCTGTTGCCGGCTTCCGCCGCCAGCAAACGCAAGCTGTCAGGCGAGACCGGCGCTGCGTCTTTTACGGCATTGAATTCGGCCACTTCCTTGCGTGCCAGATCAAGCCGCAACGATGCAGGCGGATAAAGCCCGGAGTTTTCCGGCCACAGCGTTGCCGCCAACAGACGGATCTCGTCAGCCGGAAAATCGCGCAACGCCTTCTGCAGGGTCACGATCAGATGCTCGTCGGGCAGACGCTCCTTGCCCTGGCGGACCAGAAGTCCGCGCAGCGTCCTTGCGAGACCATCCCGGTCTCCTGCGGCCGACAGGGCGTCAATGCGCATCCAGACAAGATCCACGTCGGGTTCCGTGGCGGGGTCGATACCTGCCGAAACGCCGATCAGCGCCGGCCAGTCCCTGGCTTCGGCAAGCTCCTTCATGCGCACGCGCACCTTCTTGCGCATCAGCTTGGTCTGGAAATCGGCCGTCGGCTCCCAGGCCGGATCCTCGACCTTGCGCCGGATGATCTCGGCGTCGATGCCGGTGAAATCATCAACCGCAAACATCTCCCACAGGCTGGTTTCGTCAGGTACGATCCGGTCGGCGGCGATATAGAGATCCTGCGGCGGAATGAAGCCTGGATGCAGCGCCTGCAGACGGGCGATTTCGGCCTCGACCCGGTCGATCTGACGTTCCTTGGCGTAGTAGTAGAGCGCTGCGGTCTGCACCGGATCAAGCGCTGGCCCCGCACTCGCCGCCCGAGATGTTGCGGCAGCTTGCAACGGCAAATCGCCGCCGACATCGGCGGGAAAGGCTTGCCCGGCATTGGCGATAATCAGCTGCGCGGAATCCCCCGCAACACCCGGCCCAACGCTGGCCAGTCCCAGCAGAGAGGCGCCGGCGAGAGCGCGCATCAGGTTCAACGTTCCTCTGCGCACCGCACTGTCTTGGGAACAGGTGTGCTGGCCGGATCGGGCCGCGATCAAGCAAGTGCTGGAATACCTCATCGATCGGTCCTCACGCCAGCGCCAGGAACGGCCCGGCCAAGCCAGATCGCAAAGACCGCCATCAGGCCAAGCACCAGCACCACATAGATGCGGAAGTGATCGGAGAACCAGGCGGCAGCGATGCGGCGCAAATTCCCCGGGCCATAATCCTTCACGTCATGGGTGAAATAGGCTTGCGGACGTGTGGACCGGATCGAATGGGCATCGAGATCGAAAATCACGGTCTCGCCTTCCAACCGGTTCCATACAGCCGGATCGGCCAGCATGCCTGTCGCGTCGAGCATGTCGAGCGGCGAGTCCGCGGTCAGCCATGTCACAACGCCTTCGCCTGTCACGCCGGGGCTTTGCGACAGCACCGCCTTGCGGCGAGGCTCAACCAGCGGCGCGGCATCAGCGGCGCGCTCATAATTGAACCATTGCAGGAACGCGCGATACCGGTCACTCACACCCATGCCGAAATCGCGCACCGGAGATCCGCTCTTGGCAAGTCCGCGCGTGGTCTGCTGGAATGCATCGAGAAGTGCTGCGGGATCGGTGGTCATCGACAGCGCCACGGCAGCGCCGGGCAAATTGATCGACGAAGTCGTCATCGGGTCGGGGAAATTCCCGGTCATTGCAAAATCGATGGTTTGCGGTGTCGCGGGATAGGCTTCCGGTTCGAGTTGCGCCAGTTCCTCGATACCGCGTTTGGACGCGATCACGATCGCGTTTCCGCCGGCATGGGCCAGCGGCGGACCGAAGGCTATGCGGGAGACCACCGGAGCGCGCGCCGCAAGGCTCATTTTGGCGATCATGGTCATCGCCGCGGAAACCGAATTGGCGTCAGGCTTGAGCGCATGCACATTCACACCGGCCGACCCGGTGTAGGGATAGGCAGAACCGGCCAGTGCCGCCAGCTCGGGCAAACGCGCCACACGCGCCAGCGCCGGCACACGGATTTCGGTGGTGTCGAGAAGAATGAACCGGGGAATTGAATCGTCGCGCTGGGAAAACACGCAGGCATCATCCGCGGCGCGTTCCAGTTCGGCCAGCAATTCGATCTGGTTGCGTCCTGGACGGAAGGCTCTGAGCGGCAATTCCAGCCTGCGACCCGAGAACACCTCGCCATCGGCGTCGCGCATCGGCAGGCTCTTGACGATATGGCCATTGACCCTGACCAGCAGCTGCGACGTGGGCTTGAGGCCAGGCGATGTGGCTGCATGCAAGGCCAGGTCCATGGTGGCGTATTCGGCCGGATAGAAATCTGTAGGCATGACCATCTCGAACCGGGTCTGAAACAACCGGCCGCTGAAGGGAGCCGCGACATAACCGGCATCGGCAAGTGTGTAGGCGCTTGATTCCTCGACACGAATCTCGCCCTTGCGCTTGGCACGGATACCGCTGTCGAGCACCGGCTTGAGCGGTCCCTGGACCGCGTTCAGCAGCAGTCCGGGAATCTCGCGAGCCGTGGCTGCGTGCAGCACCACCCTGGCCCGGGCATTGGCGGCTCCGGCTTCTACCGACAGGCCATAGGGTGCATTGCCGCCAGCGGCCTGGAACGAGCCGGGGTCATCATCGGTGGCGACGACCAGATCAATACCGGGACCGCGGCCTTCCGTGTCCGCAACCGTCACGGCCAGGTCATCGCGATTGAGCGCCAGCGCCAGGGTCTGAACAACTGGTGCTGCGCGGTTAAGCGCTTCGGCGCCTGCGCCGGCAGGCAGGATCAGGCGCAGATCGGTCAATCCGCTGTCATTGCGGCCTATGGTTCGCAGGCTGGAAAAATCATTCGGCCGGCTTGCCGACTGGGGGCGGAAGCCGGACATCTTGCCGTCGATTTCCGTCCACAATTCGTAAGTGGCTTCCATCGAACAATCGACACGGTGCCGCTGGACGGCGCGCAGGCGGACATCATTGACGCCGGCACGCAGAAGAGCCGGAGAAACGCTGATGACCTGCTTGTCAAAGCCTGATGGCGAGCGGATCGGGAATTCGCCCACAGGCGATCCGTTGATCATCACCGAGACCAGTGACGCTTCCGGCATGACCGACACCGCATTGCGGTAAGCTATCACCAGATCGCCGCCGGCGGCGATGCTGCCGGCGTCGAGTACAAAGGTAAGATCGACCACGTCATCCTCGCCCTGCAGCGTCAACACCGATCCGGGTTGCTCGAAAGCGCTGAGGCTCGCGTCGTATCCGGTGCCTGCCCGGGCAACGGCGAGAGGCCGGGTCGACAGGATGGTGCTTTCTCCCAGACCCCGCAACGAGACCACCGGGCTTGCGGCCGGCGCATCCGACAACAGGCTCTGGGCCATGGCTGTCGGGGATACGGAGGTTCCCAGCAAAACCGCGGCAGCCACCGAAGACATCAGTTTACCCATGAGATCGCACTCCTCCGATCGCCGCCTTTATGCCCGGCGCCTTGCCCGGGATCCGGGCATTGTTGGCCTTGACCACGATCGGTGCATCGGCGTGAGAAACAGTTTTGTCGGACCGCCCGAACCCGAGCAGATAGCCGATACCCCTGACGGATTCGGAAATGCTCCAGCTGGCAAAGCGCAGGGTTCCGCGAACAATGTCGAGACGCACCTGACGGCGGGTGATGCGGTCCTGCAGCACGCCCTGATCGGAATACATGATCTCGGCAATCGCCATGAAGGTCGCAGGCATTCTTTCGGGATAGGCAAAGCCGAACACATTGGTACCGTCGAACTCGCGCACCGACCGGATGGTCACCGGGAAACACACAGGCCTGCCGCCACGGCGAACTTCGATTTCACCCGCCCAGTCGGAATCCGGATCGATGTCGGGTTCGTGTTCGGGGAACTGAACCGAAACCCCGCCGCTTGATGCATCCAGCAGGATGACGGTCCAGGTACGGCTGCCCTTGCGCAGCAAAGCATGGCGACGGATCGGCAGGCGCTGGTTGCGGCGCAGTTCGCGGCGTTCGGAGACGACACCCAGACCGGCGCCGGCGAGCCCGAGATTGATCAGGTTCCACAGCGCGACGATCATCAGCAGATCGGAGGCGACCGGCTCGGTCGCAAGCCGCCAGAGCGAATAGACCGCAGCTGCCAGCAACACAAAGAACATGACGAAATAGGGAACCGCAATCGGCGACAATCCATCCGAATCCAGCGTCTGCCCCTTGGCCGTGACATTGAAGGTGGGTTTGCGCGGATTGCGGATCACGCTGACGATCGAGCCAACCAGCATGATCGACTGCACATACTCATAAAGCTCGGAAACCCAAGGCCAGCGCACCTTTCCGTAGAGATAGCTCTGCATGGCGAAAGAGGCAATCAGGTAGGTCAGCGCATAGACTGCAAACTCCTGGATATTGGCCTGGTAGATTTCGAGCGAAAAGAAGATGTAGAGCAACGGCGAGAGCATGAACGCCAGTCGCGACAGCGGAAACAGCCAGAAAAGGTTGATGCCGGCATAGCAGATGCGCTGCCCCACGGTCAGCCCCCTGGCAAGGAACGGCCGGTTCAGGATGAGGATCTGCAGCATGCCCTGGCACCAGCGAGCGCGCTGGCCGATGAATGCGACAAAGGTCTCCGGCTGCAAACCCGCAATCAGCGGCTTGTCAATGTAAATCGAATTCCATCCCTTGGCGTGAAGGCTCAGCGCGGTCTCGCAATCCTCGGTGATGGACTGGCCGGAGAACCCGCCGACGGTGTCGAGTGCCTTGCGGCTCAGGACCGCCGCCGAACCGCAGAAAAACGAGGCGTTCCATTTGTCCAGCCCGCGCTGCAGCACCGAATAGAACATCTCGTTTTCGGACGGCATCGAGCGGAACGTGCGCAGGTTCTTCTCGAGCGGATCGGGATTGAGGAAATAGTGCGGCGTCTGGACCAGGAACAGCTTGGGATCTTCCTTGAAGAAGCTCACGGTCTCCTTGAGGAACTCGCGCACCGGCGCATGATCGGCATCAAACACCACGACCAGATCGGACTTGGAAACACGCAGACCGTCATTGAGGTTGCCGGCCTTCGCGTGATCGTTTTTCTTGCGGGTATGGTAGTTGACGCCCATGGCCTTGCAGAGCGCCTTGAGCTGTTCGTGGCGCCGCGTGGCGGCAAGCGCCACAACCGGGTCCTTGTGAGAACGCTTGGCGTCGGTGCCGCCGTCATCGAGCAGCCAGATCGACAGCTTGTCGCGCGGATAGATCATGGATTTGGCGGCGGCGAGCGTGCTGGCCAGCAGTTCCGGGTCTTCATTGTAGGTCGGAATGAACACATCGACGCTCGGCAGGTCGTCAAGTGAACGCACTTTTGGCGCCACGCGCTTGAGCGGATCGGCCAGCATGAAGAAGCTGATTGCCAGCATCACCAGGCAGTACATTTCGGCAATGTAGAGCAGCAATCCGGGAATGAAGTTCATCGGCTCTGAGAACGCCGGCAAGGTTTCCGTGGTTCGCCAGAACGCGTAGCGCAAGGCCAGAACAGCGCAGAAAATGAAAGTGATGAAACGGAAAACCGTGTTTTCGGGCCTGGTCATGCCGAAGAACATCACGCCAAGGGCCGCCAGGCTCAAAACAAGCTGCGCCTGAAGGCTCAGCGGCAACCACAACAGGGTCAAACCCAGAACGCCGGCGAGCAGCGCCGGCCATTTAGTGCACATCATGTGCATGAGATCCCCACATCCAAAATCACCTCCGCATCATACGGAGAAGCCCCCTTTGGGCAGGGCGACATTAGGGATCAAATGATTGACAGATTGCTAAACATAGATCTTCCGACATGCTTTCCCAAGCGATGGTTAATCAATGCTTTAATAGTCAGTATCGGGTACGGTCGAGACCCATGCCGGTCGTCGCGCGCAGCTCGGACGCACTCGCTCGAACGCCCTGCAACAGGCGCAATACACAATAATGATGCAGCCACAGACTTGATGAATGAATATTCATTCATTATATTGCGGCAGGAAAGTCAGCCTAGGTAAAATTGTTTGTCCGGTTGTCTGTCCCGCATTGTTTCATACCGCCTCAATTGATCCGATATCAGGGATTGCCTTATGGATACGTCCACGGTCGACATTGCCAGCCAGCGGGCTTCGGATATCCTGGAAAAGGTTAAATCGGTGTTTGCGTCGCACGGTTTTAGCGGCGCTTCCATGCAGGATCTGGCGCAGGCGGCGCAGATGAGCGTGGGCAATTTCTACCGTTACTTTCCTTCCAAGGACGCCATCATCACCGCTTTGGTCAAACGCGACCTGATGCAGATCGAAACCTTTTTCAATGCCGTCAGGGCAGCCGACGATCCCGGTGCAAAGTTCATGGAACTGTTCCGGCTTCGGATCGAGACGCTGCCGTTTCAGGATGCCGCCTTGTGGAGCGAAGCTCAGGCGGCCTCGTTCCGTGTGCCTGAAATCGCCACGCTGATGGGCGCGATGGAGGAGACTGTCCGCATCAATGTGGTGAACGCACTGGTCCGCATTCATGGCGATGACAGCGCGCAAGCACTTGAGATCTTCGCAACGCGTGCGCACTTCATCATGCTGCTGGTTCATGGCTTTGCCCAACGCAAATCCTGTGCCGGCAATTCGGCAAACCCCGTACAATCGGCCGCTGTTGGAGAGCTTGTGCTCACAACGCTGCACGACACCATCTTCACTCCCCCAGCTCAACCCGCCGTATGACCGGATCCACGATGCGCCCCATTCTTGCCCTTCTGCTTGCAGTTCCCCTGATTTCGGCCCCGTTTGTCTTGACCACCGCCTTGCCGGCCAAAGCCCAGAACGAAGACAACAGCGCAGCCCACGGCACCCAGCCACCGGCGATCGTTGCGGTCAGTGCCGTCATGGCTCCGATCACGGACCGGGTTCTGACCAACGGCATGATCGCCGCAGTGGAGGAGGTGCTGGTCGCGCCGCAGCTCGAAGGACTGGCAATCGAGAGCCTGCACGCCGATGTCGGCGACCTGGTCGAGGCAGGATCGGTGCTTGCAAGGCTCTCCAAGGATCAGTTGATCCTGCAACGCAGTCAGCTTGACGCCAATCGGGCCAAGGCTTTGGCCGCCATTGCCCAACTTGACGCGCAACTGGCCGAAGTCCGGTCGACGGCTCAGGAAACAGTCAAGACCGGCAAGCGCGCCCGCCAACTGGCGGACAAGGGCACCTATTCGACCGTGCAGGCGGAGCAGGCTGAAGCACAGGCAACGGCAGCGCTGGCCCGCATTCGATCGGTCGAGGAATCGATCAAGGTTGCCCAGGCCGATGTCACGCTGATCGACGCGCAGATCAAGGACGTCGATTTGCGGCTGGCGCGAACCGAGGTCAAGGCGCCGGTGTCGGGCGTGATCACGGCTCGAGGCGCGCGGATTGGCGCCATTGCCAGCGCCGCGGCGGGTCCGTTGTTCACGATGATCAGGGATGGCCGGCTTGAAATGCGGGCCGATATCGCCGAAGCCGACATGCACAGGATCGCCGAGGGCCAGGCCGTCAGCATTCACCTTATCGGCGCCGCCAACCCGGTCAAGGGAACAGTCAGGCTGATAGAGCCGACGCTGAACACGGCGACCCGGCTCGGCCTGGCGCGGATCGAGATTGAAAACGGCGTCAATCTGCGCGCCGGCATGTTCGCCGACGCCGAAATCATTGTGGCGCAGCGTGACGCGATCACAGTGCCCGTGACCTCGATCAATATCACGTCCAGCGGGGCCGATGTGCTGAAAATCGTGAACGGCGTGGCAAGGCTCACGGCGGTGAAAACCGGCATTCGCGAGGGCGGCCTGGTGGAGATCAACGAGGGACTTGCGCAAGACGATCTGATCGTCGCCAAGGCAGGCGCATTCGTACGCGACGGCGATCGGGTGACTCCGGTGGAAGAAACCGACAGCGGCCACGTCGCCGCCATCACCGAGTGAGGCACTCGACATGAATTTTTCCGCCTGGGCCATCCGCAATCCGATCGCACCAATCCTGGCATTTGCGCTGCTGACGATTGTCGGAATTCAATCCTTTTTCACACTGCCGATCACGCGTTTTCCCAATATCGACGTACCGCTGGTCGCAATCACCGTGGTGCAGTCGGGCGCCGCTCCCTCCGAAATGGAAGCGCAGGTGACCAGGGAGATCGAGGATTCGGTGGCCGGGATCACCGGCGTCGACGATATAGCCTCGACCGTGTCCGACGGCGTCTCGACCACCAACGTGATCTTCCGGATGGAAGTGCCGACGGATCAGGCCGTCCAGGACGTCAAGGACGCCATCGACCGTATTCGCGGCGATTTGCCGGGCTCGGTGGAAGAACCGATCGTTACTCGTGTCGACGTCGAGGGCCAGGCGATCATGACCTTCGCGGTCAATGCGCCCGACATGACGATCGAAGAAGCCTCGTGGTTCGTCGACGACACCATCAAGCGGGCGTTGCAGGGCCAGCGCGGTGTTGGCAAGGTCGAACGCTATGGCGGCGCCGACCGGGAAATCCGCGTCGAGCTCGATCCGGCACGGCTTGATTCCTACGGCATCACCGCCGCCGACGTGAATCGGCAATTGCGTGCAACCAACGCCAACCTGGGCGGCGGGCGTGGCGAAATCGGAAATCGCGAACAGGCCATCCGCACATTGGGCGACGCAGAAGACCAGGCATCGCTGGAAAAAACCACCATCGCGCTGGCGAACGGACGTTTTGTACGGCTCGGCGAGCTGGGCGTGGTGCGCGACACCTATGAGGAGTTGAGATCGTTCGGACGCTACAATGGTGACCAGGTGGTGTCCTTCGCCGTGTTCCGCTCGAAAGGCGCCAGCGAAATATCGGTCGCCGAAGTGGTGACCGAGACCCTCGATGAGATCAAGGCGAACAACCCCGATGTCGAACTGGTTCCGGTCGACGACACGGTGTTTTTTACCTACGGCAACTATGAAGCGGCACTGCACACGCTGGTGGAAGGCGCCGGCCTGGCGGTTCTGGTGGTGTTTCTGTTCCTGAGAAACTGGCGCGCGACGCTGATCGCGGCTATCGCGCTGCCGCTTTCGGCGATCCCGACCTTCTATGTCATGGACTTGCTCGGATTTTCGCTCAATCTGGTCAGCCTGCTCGCCATCACGTTGGCGACCGGTATCCTCGTCGATGACGCAATCGTCGAGGTGGAGAACATCTCGCGACATATCCGCATGGGCAAGACACCCTACCGGGCCGCGGTCGAAGCTGCCGACGAAATCGGACTGGCGGTAATAGCCACCACCTTTACCATCATCGCGGTGTTTGTGCCGGTGTCGTTCATGCCGGGCATTCCAGGACAGTACTTCATCCAGTTCGGCATGACCGTGGCTGTCGCGGTGATGTTCTCGCTGCTGGTGGCGCGCCTGATCACACCTATGATGGCCGCCTACCTGATGCGCGACAGCGACACCCACGAAGAGGCCGAGGGCGGCGGCAAGATCATGCGTGGCTACACCTGGTTCATCTCCAGGACCTTGCGCTGGAGATATACCACCTTGCTTGCCGCGATCGGGTCGCTGGTCGTTGCCGTCTATTTCCTGGCGCAGGTGCCGGGCTCGTTCCTGCCGCCTGAAGATGTCTCCCGGGTCTCCATCAGTGTTGAACTGCCGCCCGGCGCAACGCTTGCAGACACCGACCGCACCACGGAAGCGATGCGCCAGATCATCGCCGGCGTCGAGAATGTCGAAAACGTCTTCATCCTTGGAGGCACCTCGCCCAAGGGCGAACTTGATATCCGCCGCGCTTCCGTCTCCGTGCTGCTTGAGAAGATCGAGCATTCCATCGTCAAGAAGGTTGTCAACGGTCTTGTCGACGCGGTTCCGTTCGTGTCCTCATCACTGCCGCGCATGAAGGTCTTGGGCCGGGTCCGTTCGCAGGCCGAAATCGAAGCCGAGATTTTCGACAAGCTGGCTGTCATTCCCGACATCCGGGCCTACAAGCTCAATGACCGCGGCGACCGCGACCTGACTTACAACGTGATTTCAGCCGATGATGCCGCCATCGACCGGGCGGTGGCCATTCTTGAGCCGAAGCTCAAGGCCGAGAACGTGCTGTCGAGCGTCAGCGTTTCTGGCTCGCTTCCACGTCCGGAAGTGCAGATCCGGCCGCGGGCTGAGGAAGCCGCCCGGCTCGGCGTCACCACGGCACAGATTGCCGAAACCGTCCGGGTCGCCACCATCGGCGATGTCAATTCGGCACTGGCCAAGATCTCGCTCGACAGCCGGCAGATCCCGATCAGGGTGCAGCTTGATCCGGTCTACCGCACCGACATCAACCGCATCGCCAATCTGCGCGTGCAAACCTCCACCGGCGCTTCCATCCCGCTCAAGAGCGTGGCCGACATCGTCATCACGCAGGGGCCCTCCACCATCAATCGGTTCAATCGCGAGCGGCAGGCGGTGATCGGCG
>TARA_R110002050_G_scaffold15706_3_pt1 | contig 52201 bp, 39 predicted proteins | sample TARA_R110002050 | Tara Oceans TARA_R110002050 (sample SAMEA4396988) | marine metagenome | biome: Polar Biome; feature: [DCM] deep chlorophyll maximum layer (ENVO:01000326); material: water (ENVO:00002006), including particulate matter (ENVO:01000060) such as... | depth 25 m
CGGCAACTACAGGAGTTGGTTCGTTTATTGTTTGAGTTATAGTTATAGAACATGAGCTATCTAAAGCATCTCTAACGACTATGGTATAATTATCAGCATCTAATCCATTAATTGTTATAGGAGAACTGAATTGTGGTGCTGAAAATGCTCCTCCGTTAATATTGTATTCAAAACCATTGGTGGCATCAAAATTTTCTATCTCAAAAGTTATTGAAGCGTCACTAACTCCATTACAACTAGCATTAGGAGCTGAAGTTATTTCAGCATCTAGTGCTTTACCATCTTCTATAATAACATCAACAAAAACTGATGCTGGGCATTTTGCAGGAGGTTGAGTTGCTAAAATATCATCAATGGCAATATCATTACCATTTATTACCGCAGAATTTGTTCGAATTACTATATCTGCAATTGTAATAGCTCCTGGGTTTAATGAAACAGAATAATCATGCCAATCGTTGGCACCATTATTTTTTGGAACATTCCCTGTTGTTGTACTTACGATTACATTACCACCAGTATCAACAAGCTGTATTTCAATTGATGGATCACCACCTGATGTTCCAGTTTTAAGAAGGTTAAATGCAGATAATGAAATAGTAATATCCTGATTAGGTAATACTTCAACATCTCTTTTAGCATAAATTATACCTCCAACACCAGCAACACCCCCAACATTTATTGCTAAGAAACGCCCATTTGCATTCCCTGTATGGTCGTTAGGGCTTAACCATGATCCGTATGTATTTATTAATCCCTGAGTTACAACATACTCTCCATCTTGCAATTCTGTATTGGTGCCAAAACCACAAAGACTAGCCGAACCATCTTGCGGTTCATAACAATATGCCGGATCGATTTGTGTAATACTAGTATTCGTTCCGAATCCGAAATCTTCAAATAATAGTGTACTCGGAGGAATAACAGTAGTAATTACATAATTTACCGTTACTACGTGATTTCCTGGGGCAATGTCGGTAAATACATTGGAAGTTGCTGGAGTATTGACTGTACCATCTATTTCGTAGGTATAATCATAACTTGGATCATCTGGGGTAACAACAATAGTACCTTCTCCAATACAATTGTAATCTATTGAAGTTGCAACTCCTGGTGGTGGGTATGCAGGAAGCACAGTTACTGCCATTTCGTGAGAACAGTTATTTGCATCTCTAATAAAAAGTGCATGTACGCCTGGAAATAGGTAGGATATATTACTTGGGCCATAAGTTGCTCCACCATCAAAACTATATTCATACGGTGCCGTACCACCACGAGCGTTACTTATTCTAACTTCTGCTCCAGAAGGGTTACATTCTATCAATTCTGCCACCAAAGCGGAAGCTGATAAAGTAAAAGGTTCTGTAACAACATAAATTTGAGAAACCTCACAATTATTTATATCTCTAACACGAATATTATAACTAGCCGCCGCTTGATTTACGAAAGAATTGGAAGTTTGATATGTTGCACCATCATTTATACTATACTCATAAGGACCGCGTCCTCCACTTGCTGCAATAGTAATTGTTGCAGATGATTCTCCACTACAAAGAACTGGAGTGTTGGATACAGAAATTGCCACAGGAGCATCTTTTGCAATCGTAATACTATAAGACGCCTGACAAAAGCCAGTATTTCCATTATTATCCCTAACATAGATATCGTAGTTTCCAGTAGATGAAACTGTTCTAGAATTAGAAGATGAAAATTGTCCGGAAGTTGGTGTTACTCCATTACCAACTAAAGCATATCTATAATTTCCATCACCACCTGCAGCAGTGATTGATACATTAGTTGTAGTACTACATGCTGGAATATTATTTGCTGAAGCCGTAACCGTTAATTCTGGTCTAATAGTTATTGCAGCTGAATCAGTACAATTGTTACCATCTCTTACCGTAATGGTGTGCGTTCCTGGAGACAAGCCAGAAAACACATTGTTGGAACTATAAACACCACCATTTCGGCTATATTCGTAATTTCCATCACCACCTGCAGTAACATTTGCAGTTAATGTAAGGCCTACAGCAGTAGTATAACAAGTGCTATTTGGAATTATTTCTACAGTCGGTGGCACCGCTGGAGTGATACTGAATGTCGCCGTAGCAGTACATCCATTAACGTCAGTTACAGTTGCTGTATATGATCCAGTTTGTATAAGATTGTTAAAAGACCCATTGGTGTTGGTTCCAAAAAGAGATCCATCAGGGTTTCTAAGATCGAAAGAATTACTTCCCCATCCACCAGTTGCGGCTAGCACAACACTTCCCGATGATGCACAAGTGGGGTCTGTTTCAGTAGCGCTAAGGCTTAAAGCAGCCCCAGGCTCATCAACAGTTACTGTATCTGTTGCTGTACAATTGGTCGTATCATCAGTTACTGTAATCGTATAATTTCCTGCCGATAAGCCTGAAATGTTCAATGGATTGGAATTAATGTTGTTACCTGCAGGAATAGCTGTTGCCCCAGGAGAACTAGCAACCGTATAGCTGTAATTTCCAGAGAAACCACCTAAAGTAAATCGTATGTTACCATTACTTCCATTAAAGCAAACCACATTGTTTACTAAACTTCCCGAAACGGTTATAGGTGTTACAGGGGGAACGGTATAGTCTTCTTGTATAACACAACCTTTTGTATCTGTTATTCTAAAGGTATAGGTGCCAGGAGTAAGTCCTGTAAATAAATTGTTATTAGCATTGTTTATTGCATCTGCTACAGGGGCTATAATTTCATAGGTAAAGTTTGGATTCCCATTTGTTACCGATACTGTAACATCAGAAGTCAATAATGGACAACTAGGTGTTGTAGCAGCAAAAGTTAAATCAGTTGGAGGGTTCAACTGATTGATTGTAATGGTATTAGTCGTAAACGTACAGTTGTTGGCATCACGAATTGTGATGGTATAACTTCCATTTTTAAGATTGGCAAAAGTATTGGCACCAGTTGTAGTATCTGGTATAAAATTTACCCCATCAATACTATACGCATAAGGAGCATTACCGCCTGTAACATTTTGTGCTTGAATAGTAGCATCTTGATCACAGGTATAGGGTTGTATTTCAACGGCATTTCCTGATACGCCATTTACTGGACCACCGATTGTAAAGTTTGTGATATAGTCACAAGTTGCACTACCTTTTGATTGGGTTAAGGTAACGGTGTAATCGCCTTGAGGGATATCGGTAAAAGTACCTGAGGAATTTGTTTGAAATGGATTTCCGAAAGAATCGTTAAGCGTAAATTCAACTTTATACCCATTTGCATTTACTATGTTATAAACTATGGTACCATCTTCAGAACCAAAACAAGTTTCATCTGTAGTGGCTGTTGTAAATTCTACCGCGGGTCTTAACTCTATTGAAACCGTATTGGAAATACTGCTGCAATTGTTTCTATCAACAACTACAAAGGTATAGTCTCCTGCGTCGAGGATGTCAAAAATTTGACTGCCTTGAAAGTTCCCTACAGGAATATCAGCAACCGTTGGGTATGAAGTAATAACAGTACCGCTTTCATCTACATATGACCATATCGCATAAATATGGGGTGTTTTACCCCCATTAGAATCCATTAAAATATTCCCTTCTTTACAGGTAATGTGTTGTGATATTCTTGCGTCTAAGTCCAGATCTGAAAGGTTGTTGATGACTACTTGCTGAGTCATAGTACATCCATCGTCTGAAGTAACTAATACATCATACGTGCCATCATTTAAGTTTTCAAAGGTGTAGTTGTTATCATTAACAGGACCATAAGAATCAACAGTTACTCCCCCTTGAGAAATCTCAAAGTAGTATTGAGGTTCTACATCTAAGGCTGATACATTAATTTCACCAAGACCATTACAATCGGTATCTTTAGTTATGATGTCCACATCGAAAGCACGACTTCTTACACCAATATTATCTAGCACAAAAACACAACCATCGGTTACCCCTTGTTGTCTAATTTCTACTCTATATGCACCGTTTGTTGCAATTGAAAAACTTGGATTACTATTGTAAGCAACTAGTTCAGTATCATTTACCGCATTAATAAGACGGTATTCATAATTTGCGGGCATATTGGTAACAGTAATGTTACCAGGTGTAGTACAGATAATATCACTTACCGTAAACTGTGGATCCAAGTTGTTTTTAAATGCACTGAAATAGAAACGACTAGAACAACCATTCTGATAATTTATAACTAATCTATAAGCACCAGAATCTGTTAATGTATAGGCATTTCCAGTTGCCACATTAGCGTAACAACTATTACCTTTGTTTGGACACGAAGGATCGGCAGAGGTACATGACGTTTCATCTAATTTTTGCCAATCGATACTTGTGGCATCAGGGATATTTATTTGTAAAAATTCAGAATCACTTATACCACACAAAAAGATATTGGCGATAAATTCACCATCAATTGAGCATTGTAAAATTTCACCTTGAATATCATTGTTAGGATCTGCATCACTATTTTGAGCATTGAACAAATCGAGTATCGGATTCGTCTGCGTAGTTCCAAAACGTTCTACCGTAATTATTTCTTGAAACCCTTTACATGGATCTGCAATTATTTTATCTACAATATATGTTCCAACATCCGTAACTAATAATGTGCTTAGATCACCATCAGGATTACCATCATTAAGCACCGTATCACCGCCATCTATTAGACCATCATTGTTTTCATCTTTATACCAAATATAGTCATCAAAACCATTACCCGCATCTAATAAGGCATTATCACCACATATTTGAACTGTCCTGCTAAAGTCGCAGTTATCTATATCATCTAATAAAAAGTTGGTTGCTCCTGGTGTAGCAAAACCGCAATTGTCAAAGTCTGTAACACTCGGATCATTTGTTATATAATTATCATTATAGGCACCTCTGTACGTAGAATAGGCTAGATTTTGAATTTGATTGGTACATGCATCAACAAAATCAAAACAGTTTGCTGCAACACGTACTCTTAATCTAATTTCGTAGATAGGATCATCAACATTAATGAAATTCTCAGGAACTTTAAATGTAAGTTCATGATTACTAGGATTATAGCTAACGGAATCTGCAGGAAATCCTGGAGGAAGAACTAAATTACCAGGTATATAAGTAACATTGGTAGGTAAAACATCGCGTAAAGTGTAGTCTCTACCATGATCATTTCCAATATTTTGAAAAGCTAAAACATAATCTAATTGTTGGCCTAAATTAACACCTAAACCGGTAATATCATTACCGGCAATATCTTCCACTGTTTTTTCTACAACAATTTCGGGTTCTAAAATTTCTACATTAAAAGAATTAAAAAAGGGGTAATATTGATCTTGAGTAGAGGTAAAACGAAAGGTAGCATCTGTTTCGTTGTTGGGTATCATACCGTTGTTTAGGCGCAATATGTCTGTATCATACCCTAATGTATTGATGCTATTTGGTGTTCTATTTGTAGATATTACATCTTCAATAGAAATATTACCTTTAAAAAAGTTATCTACCTTATTTGGAGTATTTCCTATTCTATTAAACCCAGGAGTAAGCTTTGCTTCAAGATATAATTCATCCCCAGGGATCGCATTATCCCCTTCTAATGCCGCTACACCTACTAACGCTTCAATTGGCCCTGCTGGGATAGTTTTAAAACCTGAATAATCAATTTCTATATTTGTGTTGGTGTTATTTACCCTAGCAAAACCATCAAAAGTGGTAATTAGTTTACCTCTTAGGGTTGGGTTTTCATAAACAATAACTAAAGTCCAACCGGCAGCTGCCCCACCACGAGGACTTCCATTTGCAACCGCTAATGAGCCTTGTACAGCGCGGATATTGGCAATTGTATACTCTCCTGAAGGATCAGCAAGTGGAGTAATTAAACTTGTGACGTCTGCATAACAAGCATAGGGACTATTTGCTCTGTTTTGATTATCTGGTGCAGTAAAACCATCATATAAAATTTCATCCGCAGTAATATCTATATATGCAGTAGATCCTGGTATTTTTAATTTTACCTGATTAAAATCATTTTGTCTATTCGTTCCTATTGGTTGATTAGCTTCTTCGCTTGGATAGGTTGCTGACCAATATAAAGCCGCATATCTTATTATATTACAATCTGTTTCTGGAAAGTCGAGTTCAGCAGAGCTTGAGCTAAATGTATCATCATCATTATCGATATCAATATAACGCATATTCGACGCATCATTACTTGTCGAACTGCCTCCTGTATCATTATAAGGTACATTAGGACCAGGTCCGGGAACTACACTATCCACAACAAATCTCTGACTCCAGCCAGAACCTTCATAATGACCATAAGTAATGTCTTCGGCTTGTCTATTGAGAATATTATTCGCAATAAAAGTTAAATCACCTTTGATATTGGTTTGATATCTAAAGTTATCTCCTGAGGGGTAGACTCTTGTAAAAGGCGTATATTCTTGTCCATAAGAGTTGCTGATAAAGCTAATAACTATAAATAGTAAGACAAAATATTTGGTTTTAGTAAAAAACAAAGTTTTCATTTGCAATTTAGTTTGGTATGGTTTGTAGATTTTTTTGGTTATCTACGCATATTATTTTTTTTTGAACCTTAGAGAAAGCAATCCTATTTTCTTTTGAAAACGTGATAAAATCTACTTCGCACAGATTTACTAACAAATATGTTTTATATTATTAACGTGAAGAATTTTATGTTGTAGTATGGTTTGTTTATGTTGTGAAACCTATTTTATTGCTTGTTTCTAAATGTATTACTTACATTCCTACAACTAATTATTTATGAAGTAGGAATATTATAAACGTTGCGGTATATTTTAAATTATCAACCGATTTTATGATTTGTAGAATGCAACCAAAAATGGTTTCCTAAATAACATCAGTTATTTAGGAAACCATTTCATTAATTTTTTTGAATTGAAATATGCTAAGTAAGCAGCTTTGGTGTTACACGCATAATCCACATTTTTTGATCATAGGCGTTATTAATTTTAGAATAATATGAAATTAAAGCATTATTCCAAGAACCGTGTTTTTTTAAATAAACATAACGGTAATTGTTTTCAGGGTTAATAAAGTAACTGGCATTTAAACCTTGATTATTCAATAACTTTACAAAGTTATTTGCATTTTTTGCACTAGCGAAAACGTTGGCAATAATATAATATCCACCATCAACACCTTTCATTTTATAATTTTTAATTGATGGACTAATTGATGCAACATTGTCTTTAGCAATTATGTTTTTTTGTAAGGTGTCTATAGTATATTTCGCTGATTTTTCTTTTAACTTTTCAGTATTACTTGCATAGGTGGAATTTGCATAAGCCGCATTATCTACGTTCATAATCCACATCTCTCCATTATAATTGTTCCCTATTTTTGACTTATAAGAGGAAAGAGCATCGTTCCAAGAATCATGATGCTTTAAATAAACATATTTTAAACCGTTCTTTTTATTTTCAAAATAATCAGCCTCAATACCTTTTTCTTTTAAATTGCTAATGAATTTATGCATATAGTATTCGCCCTTATACACATTCGCTACCACATAATAACCATTGGCAACACCTTCTAAATTTCTAAACTTTTTGCTTTTTATATTATTGGTTTTGGCAATTTGAGTAAAGGCATCTGTTTTTTGTTCTATACGTTTGGGTTTGGTAACTGTTGGACTATTAGAAGTTGCTATTGCAATAGGATTTTTTGGCTGATCTATATTTTTTATACCAGTTGGTTTGTCTGTAATTTTATTGAAGTTGGCAATCTTCTTATCAATAGTAACGTCAATTGGTTTTGTATCATTAGAAACTAAGTCTGTTGCATCTATTTCTTTTACATTATTAAGCAAATAGAGTTGCTTCGCTTTTTCTTCCAATTTGGGATTCTGCCCATTGGTTTCTCTACGCACCATGCGCATCACCATATCAAAACGTTTTTCTAGATCATTATTTCTACTGGCTTCAATAGAATCTTGACGGAACATTAATTCTGCAAGGACTTCATTATTCTCTGCAAGTGCTTTTCTAAGATCTTCAATTTGATCATCTTTAGAGGTTAAGGCCTCAGTATCTTCTGTTAAATCATCTATATCTGCAAGATCGTCGGTCTCTTCAAGCATTACTCTATCTTCCGTTAAGTTAGGTGTGATAGAGAAAGCAAAAGAAATTTCATGGGTAACTCCGAAATTATCAAAATTATTAGATAGTCCTTTTTCCATGGTATACCCTAGAGACAATCTTTTACTTAGGTTAAAGCCGATACCCGCAGATGCACCATAAAAACTATCATAACCGCCTTGTACCCAACCCAATTTGGGAAGGTCAAGAATAAGACTACCACCTAAAAGGATGTCTTTACCAGATACTTCATATTTTTCTCCTCCTTTGCGAACTCGTAATAAGGGCATTAACCGGCCTGCTTCGAGCACACCACTTGCATTTTCGAACTGATGGGTATATTGTAAATGACCTGAAAAAGTCTTATCTCCGAATTCAGTTATAGATTCATTCGTTTTTAGGTTATAATCAAATAAATTTTCTGCAAAAAGGCCAAAATCAAACTTACCATAGGAAAGGTTGAATCCTGGTTGAAAAGATAGTAAGTTACTATCTTGAAGTCCGTTTAATAAAGGGTCATTTGGATCTACAGTAGTTCCTCTATTATTATCATAACCACTTTTATAATACGATAAGTTAGCACCAAATGTAAAGTTACTTTTTTCACTAAGTTTAATGCCATAAGCATAGTTGGCAAGAACACCATAATTGGTAATAGTTCCTGACTGCTGAGAATACAAACTAAGTCCTAATCCTGTTCTATCACTCATACGACCACTATAACTCAAAAAGTATGTTTGGTTATTGTCGTCAAATGTCGCAGATTGGTTTCTATGTAATAAATTAACATATGACTTATCTTCCCGAACCGTTGAAAAGGTTGGGTTGATTAAAAACCGGTTAAATTTCAATAAATTCTGCGAAGGCACATCATAGGTGACATATGGATTGTCTTCCTGAGCGCTAACTTTAGTTAACGCTATGATGCACAAAAACAGGTATATAAAATTTTTCTTAAACATCTTTAGGTTAAATGGTAATTACTGTGGTTATTAATAACGGCTATTTTATAACTGTTATTGTTCCTTGTTTTAGAATATCACCTCCTTTTTTAATTTTATAGTAAAAAACCATGTTTTGAGATGGAAATACAGATGATGATTCTGGCCAATTGTTTTGATAGTCGTTTACATTTAATACTTCTACCCCTTTATCGTTATAAATAATAACAGTGATTTCATCTTTTTTAGAATAAGTATTAGGAATTAGCCATAGATCATTAATACCATCGCCATTTACTGTAATAACGTTTGGTATTTTAAAGGTGTCTTTATAGGTGACATTTATTTGTTTTAGCACTACACAGGCATCAATATATGCTGTTAAGGTATAACTACCTTCCGTTGTTAAATTCACTGATGCAGAAGTACTTATTATATTATTGGTGGCATCTATCCATTCATAAGCAGTTCCGCCGCTTGCTGTAATAGTTTTAGAGCTTCCTTCGGGAAATACAACATCGTTTGGAGAATCTAGTGTTATTAAAGATTCATCAAAAGGTACTATGGTTAATTCATTAGAAGGAAGAGGACATCCTATTTGAGAAATTACCAATTGGTATTTTCCGGTTTCAATAGTATTAATTTCCTGGTCTGTCGTATTTATTACACTGCCATCTTTAAGCCATTGAAACGTTTCTCCTGTAAGATCTCGCGCTGTACTTATAGTAATTTGATCTGATGAATTGCAAGCGGTTATACTACTTGCTTCAATTTCGATTGTTTCATTTCCTCTTAGTATAGCGACTAGGGTGTTTGAACTTGAATTAAAACTATCTATGACACCATCAACTTGATACATTCCATTTTCTTCAATAGCTGTTAGGCTGATACTAGAAGAGCTTGCCCCACTAATAGCCACACCATCTTTTTTCCATTGATAAGAAAAACTACTTTTTAAATCAGTTGTTACATCTGTTTTTGTACCATCTGAAGCTACTGCGTTAACTGTCTTGATATCCAATACAATGGACGTATTCTGACAGTCTGAGTATGCCGTTGTATAATCAGCAATTAATTCAAAAGAAACGGGAGATACAACTACTGTTTTTTCTGAATTAATTGTCGCTGCGCATGCACCACCTTGAGTAAGTTGCACGTAGTATTCACCATCTTGATTTATGGTTAAGGTACTAGTTGTTGCACCGGTTATAGCAGCAGTATTTCTGAACCATTGATATGTTGGTGATGCCGCAGTAGTTGTAACTGCTAAATTTTTTGTTTGACCTGGTAGTATGACCATATCTAAAGGGTTGGTATTAGAAACGGTGAACTCCCCTGTTTTGGATATAGTTAATGCAGGAGTTGTTTCTGTACAAATGTCACCCCCTTCTACTTTAACCGTATAATCTCCTGAAAATGTTGCATTATTGGTGTCTATAACATACGTATAAGCACCTTTCGTTTTTGCTTGAACTTGAGTCCCATCCTTATACCACGTGTAAAATATATCGGTATCAGCAATTGTTGCTTCTAAAGCGGGTGCTGTTTCTCCCATACAATAAGAAGTTTTTGTTGGGGTATTAATGGTAACCCCTAATGCAGTGCCAGAATTTACGGTAATTAGATTTGATAAAGTACCAGCTGAACCAGAACATACAGGTCCGTAATCTATTTCTACAGAATACATCCCCGATTCTGATACCGTTAATGAAGGACCTTTTTCAGAAAGAACCGTTGAGCTTTTTCTCCAAATATACTGATAGGTTTCTGCATTTGGAACATTGTCAATAGCAATTATACCAGAATTTCCACTGCATATAGACATGGAACCATCACCAATGGTTCCACTACCATTTTCTGTAATTTGTATCGGGTTCTTATAATCTATATAGTACATGTTGTAACCCGCGGTAGTAGGGCTATATAATACTGGGCTCGTACTTTTTACTCTTAATTTGTAATTCGTACCCCTAGTATCGGTTGGAATAGCAAATTCGATATTAAAATCTGTTATACTATTTTTATCTGTTATAGTAGCTAATGCTACGGGAGAAGTGAATTCTCCTGACCCGTTAGACAGCTCTAAAACAAAGGTGTTATCACTATTTACAGTTGGTGAGGCCGACCAAGTAAAATTAACGAAGTACTGGTTAAAGCTTGCAGATGCGCAGGCTGATGTCCAAGGGCTACCACCACTTCCAAAATTTGGATTTTTTATTGGTGTTGGTTTATTTAATGTTTGGGCGAATACGCCTAAACTGCACATTAAAAATGTGAAGCATAAAAAAATGATTCTTGAGTGTGTAGTAGGTCTTTTCATTTGTTCTAACTTTAGGTTAGTATTGGGGTTGTAGCGTTTTGAAGCTGCACTATTTTGCGTAATTACCGTTCATCGGATAATTTAGCGTCATATCCATATCTTACACAGCTACAGTATTTAATATCAAATATGCTATTTAATTATAGCTTTATGTATTTAATGTTGTAGCGTTGATTAAATCTGTTGTGAAACGTATTTATTGTATGGTCTATCTTTTTTTAGAGAGTGCTATAGCTGTAATTTTGCTACATTTGTTGTTCAAATATGAAGTAATGAGTGATGTTTCAAAGTCTCTGAATTTTATAGAGCATATTATTGAAGATGATTTATCAAATGGGTTTGCAAAGGATAAATTAAGATTTCGTTTTCCTCCTGAACCAAATGGTTATTTGCACATAGGCCACGCTAGTTCTATATGCCTTAATTTTGGGCTTGGTTTAAGGTATAATGCTCCGGTAAATCTTAGATTTGATGATACCAATCCTGCTAAAGAAGAACAAGAATATGTAGATGCCATCAAAAAAGATGTGGAATGGTTGGGCTATTCATGGGCTGAAGAAGTTTATGCATCAGATTATTTTCAGCAATTGTATGATTGGGCAGTAGGGTTAATAAAGCAGGGAAAAGCATATGTAGATACGCAAACTGCCGAACAAATAGCAGAACAAAAAGGAACACCAACGGAGCCAGGCAAAAATAGTCCGTTTAGAGATAGAAGTGTCGAGGAAAATATAGCGCTTTTTGCTGCAATGAAGGCTGGTGAATTTAAGGAAGGAGAGCAAGTATTACGTGCTAAGATTGATATGACTTCAAGTAATATGTTAATGCGTGATCCAATCATGTATCGCATATTGCATAAGGCACATCACAGAACAAATACCGATTGGTGTATTTATCCAATGTACGACTGGACACATGGTGAAAGTGATTATTTGGAACAAGTATCTCACTCATTTTGTACTCTCGAATTTGCCATGCATAGAGAACTTTATGATTGGTTTTTAGATCAAGTTATAGATGAAAATAAAGTTAGGCCAAAACAAAGAGAGTTTGCACGAAGAAACTTTAGTCATACGGTTGTAAGTAAGCGGAAGTTGTTGCAATTGGTAGAACAAGGTGTGGTAAATGGCTGGGATGACCCTAGAATGCCTACGATTTCTGGGTTAAGACGAAAAGGATTTACCCCAGAATCTATTCGTAATTTCGCAAATACTATTGGTATAGCAAAACGAGAAAATGTTGTTGATGTTTCTCTATTAGAATTTTCTATTCGCGAACATTTAAATAAAATTGCTCCTCGTGTTATGGCGGTTCTTGACCCTGTTAAATTAGTAATTACTAATTATGAAGAGGGTAAAGAAGAATGGCTAGAAGCTGAAAATAATCCAGAGGATGAAACTGCGGGATACCGAATGGTACCTTTTTCAAGGGAGTTGTATATTGAAAAGGAAGATTTTAGGGAAGAAGCAAATAAGAAGTTTTTTAGACTTAAATTAGGTGGAGAAGTTCGTCTTAAGAATGGGTATATAATTAAAGCTGAGAGCTGTACAAAAGATACCGAAGGGAATATAATCGAAATACAATGTACTTATGACCCTAAAAGTAAAAGTGGTAGTGGAACTGAAGAAAGTTTGCGAAAAGTAAAGGGGACCTTGCATTGGGTTTCTATCAAACATGCAATTGCTTCTGAAGTCAGACTTTATGATCGATTATTTACAGATCAGACACCAGATCAACATAAAGACAAGGATTTTATGGAATTTGTAAATCCTGAATCGTTAAAAGTTATTACCGGTTATGTGGAACCAAGTTTAAAAACGGCTGAGATTGAAGCTATTTTTCAATTTCAAAGAATAGGCTATTTTAACATTGATAGAGATTCAACTGTAGAAAAATTAGTTTTCAATAAAACAGTTGGTCTAAGAGATACTTGGGCTAAAATTGAGGATAAAAAGTAATATAGATTTATCTTATGGAATAGAAAATTAGAATTGGTATTTGTTATAGAAAAAGGGTCCGCAGGAATCTTTTTAAGAACATTTTATAAATTCGGAATACGATACTATTACTTTGGTGATTTTAGCTCATTAAAACGCGCTATTTCGGTTTTTTAGTCCGACTGGTTTATTTTTAAGAAATACATAGGCATTAGCAATAGAAAATAAAAAACCCATCAGAAATAATGATACTATTTTTGATGGGTTTTTTATGATTTCATGAAATAATTATTTCTCTAAATTCTTAGTAGACTTTTTCTTCATCGATTCACCTATCATATTGCTTGCTGTAAATGATGCAACCATATTATTCAACATATCACTTCCTGCTTGAGGAGAATTAGGTAACAATATTAAATTTGTGTTTGTGGCTTCACCTATCGATTGTAAAGTATCATAATGTTGGGTAACTACAATTAATGCAGATGCTTCTTGAGAATTTATACCTACTTTGTTTAATACTTCAACCGATTCTTCTAATCCTCTTGCAATTTCACGACGTTGATCAGCAATTCCCATTCCTTGTAAGCGTTTGCTTTCAGCTTCAGCCTTTGCTTTTTCAACAATCAATATTCTTGCTGCGTCACCCTCAAATTGAGCGGCAATTTTTTCACGCTCTGATGCATTAATTCGATTCATTGCTTGCTTTACTTGTGCATCAGGGTCAATATCTGTAACCAAAGTTTTAATTATATCATAGCCGTAAACTGACATATATTGTTGAAGTTCAGCCTTAACTGCAATTGCGATATCATCTTTTTTCACAAAGACGTCATCTAGTTTCATTTTCGGTACTTCAGCTCTAACCACATCGAAGACAAACGAGGTAATTTGTTCGTGCGGGTATTCTAATTGATAGAAAGCGTCATAAACTTGTTCGCGTAGCACAACATATTGTACCGAAACTTTTAATTTTACGAATACATCATCTAATGTTTTGGTTTCGATTATTACATCTAATTGTTGAATCTTTAGGCCAACACGGGCAACAATTTTATCAATTAGCGGAAGTTTCATTTGTAATCCCGAAGTTCTTACACTCTGAAATTTTCCAAAACGCTCTATTATTGCAGCAGTTTGCTGTTTAACAGTAAAAAACGAAGAGAATAAAATCACCAATCCGAAAAAGATAATGGGTATAAAGATATAATCCATAATATAAATATTTAGTTTATTGAATGTACAAAGAGTTTACCTAATTAGTGTTGATTCTCTCAAAATTGTTACAAGGGTATGTACCTATTTATTCAAATGTAGTTATTGCTTTCTGAATTCGATTCAAGCTTTCTTCTTTTCCTATTAGTTCTAGTATATCGAAAATATGTGGTCCTTTCATTTCTCCTACAATCACTAATCTTAGTGGGGGCATAACCTTTCCAAAAGATAATTCCTTCTCAGAAATCCATTCTTTTACTATTTTTTCTGTGTTTTCAGATGAAAAATCTGTAACGCTTGTTAAAACTGATACCAATTGGTTCATTATTTCTGGAGTATCAGGTTTCCATTGTTTCTTAACCGTTTTTTCTTCAAAAGATGAAGGAGCTATAAAAAAGTAATTACTAAGTTCCCAAAAGTCAGCTACAAAAGTAGCACGCTCTTTTATTAAGTTAATAATTTTCTCAAGATGTTGATTATTTTGATTTGAAATTCCATTTTTTGCAAGAACAGCAGTATATGGAAGTACTAATTCTACATTATTTTTTTCTTGTAGATAATGTTGGTTATACCATTTGGTCTTATCAGGATCAAAACGCGCGCCTGATTTATGTACACGCTCTAAACTAAACAATTGTATTAGTTCTTCAAGACTAAAAATTTCTTGTTCTGTTCCTGGATTCCAACCCAATAAAGCTAAAAAGTTTATAACAGCTTCAGGAAAATAGCCAGAATCTTTATAACCAACAGATTCATTCCATGATAGTGGAAAAACAGGAAAGCCTAATTTTTCACCATCACGTTTACTTAGTTTTCCTTTACCAACAGGCTTCATAATTAATGGTAAATGCGCAAATTCTGGAGCTTCCCATTCAAATGCATCGTATAACTGATAATGCAATGCTAATGAGGGTAGCCATTCTTCTCCACGGATGACATGGGTGATTTCCATTAAATGATCATCAACAATATTTGCTAAATGATATGTCGGCATACCATCGCTTTTATAAAGAACCTTATCATCTAAGACATTTGTATCTATAGTCATATGACCACGAATGATATCAACCAAATCTAATTTTTCATCAGGCGGGTTTAAAAAACGGATCACATAATCTTCTCCAGCATCAATCCTTTTTTTAACATCCTCAGGCATCAGAGATAATGAATTATCGAGCTTTAGTCTATTGTGCCAGTTATAGATAAAAGTTTTACCTTTTTCGTCATGATCTTTTCTATGAAAATCTAATTTTTCTGATGTATCAAATGCATAATAAGCCTTTCCTTTTGCAATTAAAAGGTCTGCATATGTCTTATATAAATGTTTCCTTTCACTTTGTCGATATGGCCCAAATGCACCTTCTTTTCCTGGGCCTTCATCAAAAGGAATATTACACCAGTTTAATGAATCAATTATATATTGTTCGGCACCTTCAACATATCTATTTTGATCCGTATCTTCAATACGTAAAATAAAATCACCTCCATTTTTTTTTGCAAATAAATAGTTGAATAATGCGGTTCTAACACCACCAATGTGTAATGGTCCAGTTGGACTTGGCGCGAACCTAACACGAACTTTCTTGGGCATAGTTATTGTTTTATTTACAAAGATAATAAAAGACGTGGGTGTAGTTTAAGTTATGCAGCTATTAGAATACAAAAATAATTACCTTGATATATAATAGACAATATCAAAAATAGATGTTTTTGATACACATCTAATGTTTAAATTTATGCTAAAACTATATTCCTAAAATGCTAAGGTTCTTTTTTCCAGTATCTTAGCCATAAATTTTGAACTATTTGAGCAATTATAGCAATATACAGGAGAAACTAGGCAGGTTTATTAAAAAATACTACACCAATATTTTATTAAAAGGGGTGCTATTATTCATAAGTTTTGGTGCCTTAATTTTTATGCTTTTTTTGGGTGTTGAATATTTTATGTGGTTGGGTTCTACAGCAAGATTTGTTTTATTCTGTTTATTAATTGCCGTTGAGTTGCTATTACTCTTTCAGTATATACTTACTCCTTTATTTTATTTATTTAAAATTAAGACAGGAATTGATGATAAACAAGCTTCTAAACTAATAGGAAAATATTTTCCCAATGTTGATGATAAACTTTTTAATCTTTTTGATTTAGCGGAGAAAATGGATCAGTCAGAATTGCTTTTAGCCAGTATAGAACAAAGAGCAATTAATTTTGCAGGTTTAGATTTTTCAAAAGCAGTTAATTATAAAGACGCATTAAAAGTTGCTAAATTTTTAATTGGTCCTGTAACTATTGTATTTCTGTTATGGTTTTCTGGAAATTTTAATTCTTTTTTTGGAAGTTATGATAGAGTTGTAAATTATAATTTGGTTTATGAACCTCCTGCTCCTTTTGTTTTTGATTTAATATCAGATAGTTTGTCAATGTATCAAAATTCCAATTTTGAGATACAAGTGGGTGTAAAGGGTAAAGTTAGACCTGAATCGGTTTATATAACAATTGAAGATGAAGATTATTTGATGAAAGAAGACAACAATTTTTTTGTCTACACCATTAAGTCAGCGACTAAATCTTTAGATTTTAATTTTATTGCAAATGATTTAAAATCAAAAACGTATACCTTGAAGGTTTTGGAAACTCCATCTATTTTAGATTTTAACCTTCATTTAGAATATCCAAAATATATTGGACGTGCACCCGAAGATTTAAGAAGTGTTGGAAATGCTATAATTCCTGAAGGGACTAAGGTTACTTGGAAATTGAAGACGCTTCATACAGATAAAATTGAGCTTAAGACAAATGATACAATATATGATTTTGAAAAAGAAGGTGATATATATGCTTTGTCAAAAATTATTCGTAAAAATTTAGATTATGGCATTTCAACTTCCAATGCTAATATTGTGAATTATGAAAATATTAGTTATTCTTTTAGAGTGATTAAAGATGCATACCCTAGTATAATGGTAACTCAAATTATAGACTCCTTAAATCCGAACAAACTCTATTTTAATGGAGATATCTCTGATGATTATGGGTTGAATAAGGTGACTATTATATATTATCCCACAAACGAACCTCAACATATTGAAAAGTTGACATTGCTATCTTCTAGTAGGGTTGTTGATCAATTTTACTATACCTATCCTTCAGGATTACTTTTAGAAGAAAATTTGGATTATAGTTTTTATTTCGATGTTTCCGATAATGATGGTGTGAACGGAAGTAAACATACAAAAAGCCAAGTGTTTTCAAAGCGGCTATTGGATTATAATCAGCTAATAAACAGGGAGTTAGATGTTCAGCAATCTATATTAACTAATTTGGATAAGTCCGTTGATAGACTTAAGAAACAGTCAAATTCTTTAAAAGAGATCAGTGAGGAACAAAAGGAAAAGTCTATTCTAAGTTTCAATGATAAAAAGAAAGTCAATAATTTTTTGGATAAACAAGAATTGCAAGAGAGCCAAATGCAAAAGTTTTCTAAACAATTAAAAGAAAATCTAAATCAGTTAAATAAAGACGATGAACTAAATAGGTTACTACAGGAACGTCTTGAGCGACAGGAAAAGCAAGCTGCTAAAAATCAAAAATTATTAGAAGAGCTGCAAAAAGTAGCAGATAAGATTAATAAAGATGAATTAACAAAAAAGCTTGATGAAATTGCAAAGAACCAGAGGAATAGTCAGCGTAATTTAGAGCAGTTATTGGAATTAACAAAACGCTATTATATTACAGAAAAGGCATCGCAGTTAGCAAAAGATTTGGACCATTTGTCCGAGAAACAAGAATTACTTTCTAAGCAGAAATTATTGACGAATGATGCTCAACAAAACCAATCAAATTTGAACACTATATTTGATGAACTAAATAAGGAATTGGATGAATTAGTAAAGGATAATCAAGAACTTAAAAAACCAATTAAAATTGAGGTTGATAAATCTTTATCTGAAAATATAAAATCTGATCAAAAAGGTGCTTTGGAAGAATTAAGTAAACAGCTCGATTTAGAACAATCGCAGGAGGTTGGCGATTCAAAATCAGAATCAAATAAAGCCTCTAAAAAACAAAAATTGGCAGCGGATCAAATTAAAGAATTGTCAAATAAGTTAGAACAATCTTCATCAAGTAGTAGTAGTTCTTCCGTTGCAGAAGACGCTGATGTTTTAAGACAAATTTTGGACAATCTCGTTATTTTTACTTTTAAGCAGGAAAAATTAATGAATGATTTAAGTGGTGATGAGGGAGCTTTCACGAACCAATCACAAGCCATATTAAAGCAGCAAGAATTAAGAAGATTATTTGAACATATTGATGATAGTTTATTCTCATTATCGTTACGTGTTCCTGAGATATCTGAAGAAATTAATAAGGAAATAACAGAGGTTTATTATAATACCGATAAAGCAATCACTGTTATTTCTGATGCCAATCTTTATCAAGGGGTATCTTACCAGAAGTATACTTTGACGTCTGGAAATACACTTTCAGACTTATTGGCTTCAGTTTTGGATAATATGCAGGAAAGTATGAAATCAGGTAAAGGTAATGGTTCAGATAAGGATTTCCAATTACCTGACATTATCAAGGCTCAAGGAGACATTAAAGAAAAAATGGGCAAACAGGGTAAAGGTGCTGAGGATGGAAATGAAGGTGAGGAAGGGAAAAATGGGGAACAAGGAAATGAAGGAGCTTCTGGTAAAAATGGGGATAGTGGTGAAAAAGAAAACCAAATTGGTGGTAAAGAGGGACAAGGAGACCAAGGGGAAAATGGAAACAAAAAGGCTGATGGTAAAGGAGAAGGTGGTTCGGGTATAGGAGATAAGAAAGGTTCAGGTGTAGGGAGTGGTGCTGGATCTATTTCGGAAGCAGAATTAAAGGAAATTTATGAGATCTATAAACAACAAGAAAAATTAAAACAAAGTCTAGGAGAACAATTGCAGAATATGTTGAATAACTCTGACCGTAAATTGGGTCAAAAGTTAATTCAACAAATGTCAGATTTTCAAGATGATTTATTGGAAAATGGAATAACTAATAGCACAGTTGATAAAGCTACAATTCTTGAATATGAATTGCTAAAGTTAGAAGGTGCAGCTATGAAGCAAGGCAAAAAGAATGAACGTGAGAGTAGCGCCAATAGTAATTTGTTTGTTAATCCAATTCTTACAAGACCAACTACATTGGATATTTACAAGAATGAAAATGAAATTTTGAATAGACAAGCATTACCTTTGCGGCAAAATTTTCGAACTAAGATTAAAGACTATTTTAAAAATAATGATTGAATTTAATTACGAGATAGATTTTGTATTAAAATCAGAGTCCTATTATGCAGATTGGTTAAGTAGGATAATTAGGTCAGAAACTAAAAATCTAGGCTCTTTAAATTATGTTTTTTGTTCTGATGAATATTTGCTGGATATGAATATAAAGTATCTTAATCATGACACCTATACAGACATTATAACTTTTGATTATTGTGAGGGTGATAAGATTGCCGGAGATATTTTCATATCTATAGACAGGGTGAAGGATAATGCCATAGAATTTGGAGTTGATTTTGAAGAAGAACTTCATAGGGTTATGGCGCATGGGGTACTTCACCTGGTAGGGTACAAAGACAAATCAGAAATGGATTCTGTTTTAATGAGGAAAAAGGAAGATGAAAAAATTAAATTGTTCCACGTGGAACATTAAGATAAATTATGTTTGATAAAGAGTATGATGTTATTGTAGTTGGAGCTGGGCATGCTGGTTGTGAGGCTGCTGCTGCTGCTGCGAATATGGGTTCTAAGGTTTTATTGGTGACAATGAATCTTCAGAATATTGCCCAGATGTCTTGTAATCCTGCTATGGGAGGTATCGCCAAAGGACAAATTGTTCGAGAAATTGATGCATTGGGAGGCTATAGCGGAATCATTTCTGATAAGTCTGCTATTCAATTTAAGATGTTGAATAAGTCTAAAGGACCTGCAATGTGGAGTCCAAGAACCCAGAATGATAGAATGGTTTTTGCTGAAGAATGGAGATTGGCATTAGAGGATACGCCAAATGTTGACTTCTATCAAGAAATGGTATCAGGACTTTTAGTTGAAAATAACAAGGCGGTAGGTGTTACTACTTCTTTAGGAATTAAAATTAAATCAAAATCTGTAGTACTTACAAATGGTACTTTTCTGAATGGCTTAATCCATATTGGAGATAAAAACTTTGGCGGAGGTAGAGCCGGCGAAAGGGCTGCAACTGGAATAACAGAACAATTATTGGCATTAGGTTTTGATTCTGGTAGAATGAAAACAGGTACACCACCAAGAGTTGATGGTAGATCTTTAGATTATTCCAAGATGATATTGCAACCTGGAGATGCCATTCCGGAGAAGTTTAGTTATTCTCCAACAAAGGTTTTAGAGCATCAAAGAGATTGTCATATGACGCACACAAGTGAATTAGTTCATGATTTATTGCGTGAAGGCTTTGATCGTTCTCCAATGTTTAATGGTAGAATTAAAAGTTTGGGACCAAGGTATTGCCCATCAATTGAAGATAAAATTAATCGATTTGCAGATAAAAATAGTCATCAATTGTTTGTTGAGCCTGAAGGATGGAGGACTGTTGAAGTTTATGTAAATGGTTTTTCAACATCTTTGCCTGAAGATGTTCAGTTTAAAGCATTGCGTTCTGTAGTGGGTTTTGAGAACGTAAAATTTTTTAGACCAGGTTATGCTATTGAGTATGATTATTTTCCGCCTACGCAATTAAAGCATACATTAGAGACTAAATTGGTTTCTAATTTATATTTTGCTGGGCAGATAAATGGTACAACAGGATATGAAGAAGCCGCCTCTCAAGGTTTAATGGCAGGTATAAATGCACATCAAAAAATCAATGAAAAAGATGATTTTATCTTGAAAAGAGATGAGGCTTATATTGGTGTTTTGATTGATGATTTAATCACAAAAGGTACAGAAGAGCCATATCGCATGTTTACTTCTAGAGCGGAATATAGAACGCTATTACGTCAAGATAATGCAGATTTAAGACTAACGCCAAAAGGATATGAAATTGGTTTAGCGTGTCAAGATCGTTTAAAGCGCATGGAGGAGAAGTTAGAAAAATCTGAAAAATTCGTTCAATTCTTTAAGGATACAAGTGTACTTCCTGATCAGATAAATCCTATTTTGGAAAGTATAAATTCAGCAACCGTAAATCAATCTGATAAAATGTTCAAGGCTTTTTCTAGGCCTAATGTAACTATGAATCATATGCTAACTTTAGATGTGGTTTCTAATTTTGTTACAGAAAATGAATTGGATAGAGAAGTGTTGGAACAGACAGAAGTGCAGGTTAAATATTCAGGCTATATCGCCAAAGAGAAAAATAATGCAGACAAATTACATCGCTTGGAGAATGTAAAGATCCCTGCTAATTTTGATTATTCAAAGTTAAAATCATTATCAACTGAGGCTCGTCAAAAGTTGGCAAAAATACAGCCTGTAACTATTTCACAGGCATCGAGAATTAGTGGAGTATCACCTAGTGATATAAGTGTGCTTTTAGTGTTCTTAGGTAGATAATTAGTTGCTACTGTTTTATTAATGAAAGCCTCTAACTGTGAAAATAGTAGAGGCTTTTGTATTCCTGGTTTTAGTTCAGGTTATTTTTAGAATACTTGTGGAAGTGAATGTACATAGTAATAGCAGGCAAGCAAATGCCTTATTGGTAATTTATATGTTTAGGTGTATAAAGGTTTGACGTCTTTATATATTGTTGTCTTGAGGTTTTTGTTTTTTTAAATGGGATGGATAAATCAAAAAACGTTAATTGTTCCACGTGGAACAATTGCAAATATTTGTTGTAAAACTATTTTTTTTTGTGGTGATGTGTTTTCGTATTCATTAAGGTTTGGTTCAATTATTGCTGTTATATTCTACAACCAATATATGTGTAAAATGAAAAAAGTAACCCTAGTTGTAGCCTCAATTTTGATTTTTCAATCGTGCATACCTTTAAGGATAGCTCCAAATATTGATGACTATAAAATTGCTAAAGGAAAAACATTTAAAAGAAGTTTACCCACAAGGCATATGTTCATATTTGAAGATTCAAAAGAGGCAGGAGAATTTTATAACTACATAAATACGAAGTATAATTTAAGTGGTGATAATGTGTATGATGATATCCCTTTTGTACTAAATTATAATCAATATTTCTTTTCATTTTATGAAACCGAAATTCAAGATAAATCATTTCAATTATTACCAATTATTTTAGATGTTGCGATAAGTACATCTTTGAGAAATGATAATGTGGATCCTATTTTTTCTAATCCAGACGGAATTTCTAGAACAGGCAATTATTATATCGCATTAGAGGTTTATAGCGATTTGGAAAATGATTGTTTGGTGGAAAATTCTTTTTCAAGAACATCAGTTTTGAAGTATCTTCGCCAACTTAAAGATGAATATTTAGCAACACACAATTACCATGAAGTTTTATTTAAAGACTAAAGATTATTCTGTAAGTCAAGAAAAGTTTGAACTGCATTTGGACGAGAATTTGGATATGTTGGTAACGCAACCGCAACCTGAAAATCTTGATCCATATTACAATAGTGCTACTTATATTTCTCACACAGATTCTAATGTTTCGTTCGTAGATAGAATTTACCAAGGAGTAAAGAAATTCAACCTTAAGAATAAGCTCAATATTGTTCAAAGGCATACATCAGGCAAAAGGCTTTTAGATGTTGGAGCAGGTACTGGAGATTTTTTATTAGTGGCAATAGAAAATGGATGGAACGTAAATGGGGTTGAGCCAAATTCAAGAGCTAACACAAAAGCTTCAGAAAAAGGGTTGAACTTAAAATGTAGCCTTGAGGATTTTGCAAATGAAAAGTTTGACGTAATAACTTTGTGGCATGTTTTAGAACATGTACCCAATTTAACCGACCAAGTAACTAGGTTATCAGATTTATTAGAAGAAGATGGAACATTAATTATTGCAGTACCAAATTTTAAATCATTCGATGCACTACATTATAAAAATTTCTGGGCAGCTTTTGATGTGCCAAGACACCTTTGGCATTTTTCAAGAACAACCATTTCAAAATTATTTAAGAAAGAAAATATGCAGGTGGTAAAAACCTACCCAATGATTTTTGATGCGTTTTATGTTTCTCTTTTATCAGAAAAATATAAAACGGGAAAGCAAAATTTTATTTCTGCTTTTTTTCTGGGTTTACGGTCTAATGTAAAAGCTTGGCGAACCAAAGAGTACTCTTCACTAATTTATGTATTAAAAAGGGCTAAATAATCATTTTAAGAGGTTTTGAGTGTGTTTTGCGTCTACTGTTGATAAAAGATATGTTTTAATCGTAAAGCCTTAAAGCAGGTGGGTTTTAAAGAGGTGATTCTGATTGTCTGGGTCAATTAGAACTGCAAAAATGATAGATTTTAACTATCGTATTGTTTTTAGCCTTTTTCACTACATTGTAAATGCAAAACACCCCTGCCTCTCCACCGTCCCCTCAAGGGGATAATTGCTAATAGAATAGTTTATGTAAAATATTCCCCCTTGTAAGGGGGTGCCCGAAGGGCGGGGGATATAAAATGTTGATAAAATGAGTATAGAATAGTAAACAAACATAGAACACCCTAGCTATCGGCAGTCTCCTCACGGGGGTAATTGTTAACGTTATAAATTCCCCTTACAAGGGGTGTGTCCGCAGAGCAAGGGATAAAGAATTAATATGGAAATAAAACAATCAGAAGAAAAAAATAAAGGTTCGCTTACCGCATATTCTAATGAAATTGAAATGGGTAAATTGACTTATACTTGGGCAGAAAAGTCAAAATTAGTGATTGACCATACCGAAGTAAATCCAGAATTTGGAGGTAGGGGTGTTGGAAAACAAATGGTCTTGGAAGCTGTAAAACTAGCTAGAGCTACAAACAGTAAAATACTTCCATTTTGTGTTTATGCAAAAAGTGTTTTTGATCGCACCCCAGAAATTCAAGACGTTTTATTTACGTATAATTAAAATGTATTACTCATAATTCCATAATAATTGACTTATATATAGGGGATAATATTTTCTTTACTAGTAAACTTATTGCAATAAATCAAAAAGCTTTTCTATTTTTGCCGAACATTTAAAAACAAGACATGAAAAAAATAGTAATGGCATTCGCACTAATTAGTGTTTTTGCATGCCAAGAGAGTAAAATTGGTTTCGTTGATAATCAAAAATTAATGAATGACTATCAAGAAAAAATAGATGTAGAAGCTAAAATCAAAGTAAAGGCTGATGCATTAACTAAAACAAGAGATAGTATTTCTCAATCTTTCCAGAATAAATTCGCAGCATTCCAAGCTAAAGCTCAGAATATGCCACAGGCCAAAGCTCAGGAAGAATATGCTCAAATACAACAAGAAGGTCAAGTCATTGGTCAGCAGTTGCAACAACAAGAGCAACAACTACAAATGGAAAACCAAACTGAAATGGATAGTATCATCAGTAAGGTAAAAAGAGAAATTAAAGCATATGGTAAAGCTAATGGCTATACCTATATCTTAGGTGGTGGAGATGGTGGAAGTGTTCTTTACGGAGACGAAGCAAAAGACATTACAACTCCTGTTTTAAAAGCACTAAACGACAATTACAAAAATTAAATTCTATAATTTTTTTAGAATTTTTAAAAAGCCTCAACTTAGTTGAGGCTTTTTTTATTGCTGTAGTAAAAACAGTAAAAACATGGCAGGTATAAAATATACTGCAATAGTTTTTGCCCCTTCATAATCTTTAGCCATTCGTTGCCCAAATAGGAGCATTAATAGTGATATACAAGAGAAAAGGGCGCCGTAAAAAGCAATTTCAGTTTTATTGAAAGCAAGAATTTGATAGATGCCTCCGATACAAAGTAAAGCAGCAATCATTTCTGTTAATAAAACAATCCCCAGTAAAACGGGTACGCTATTTTTTAAGGGCGATTTAGAAAAATGACCTTTTAGCCATGATAAATTCCCCGACCAATCCAATATTTTATCAATCCCACTTTGTAAAAAAGTAATGATTAAAAAAAGTAATAATATAATCTCTGTAGCATTGTTTACTAATAATTTCATGGCTTAGGTTTTAATAAATCGGTTAGGCAACTGCCGGCTTTTTATGTAGTAACCGTGTCAGTTTTATAGACAGGTCTGTTAAAATAATTTTTGCATTTCCGTTCCGTTCAATATGATAAATGGCGCGCTCTAATTCTTCAGTAATTTCTATAATATTGTTTTCATGAACAAAAGGCGCAAATTTATTTAAATCAAATCCGTCTACATGAATTCTCATATACGCGAGTTCTTTTACATTGTAATTGATGAGCATTGATTGTCGCATCATTGCAATGCAATAGAGTAAGAATTTCTTTTGTGTTTCTCGGCCAGTTTTAGCCACCTCGATACTCCAAGAAATTAGATCGTGAATTGCCGCCTTATTTCCTTTGGCCTTAAAGGCACTTCGTACCCATTGTACAAACCACTTTTCGAACACCAAATCTTCTGAATCATTATTCATTAAATCTAATGCTTTGTTATAATTTCCGTTAGCTTCATTGGCCAAGCGCAAAGCTTGTTCTTTAGCAACACCTTGAGCGATAAGTCCGTTAGCAATCGCTTCTTCTGCTAATGGTGGAAAATGTAAAACTTGACAGCGAGAGCGTATGGTTTGGATAATTTGCTCTTCGTCTTCGGCAATAAGAATAAAAACAGTTTTCTCTGGTGGTTCTTCTATTAATTTCAACAATTTATTTGCCGCTGAGGTATTCATTTTATCCGCCATCCAAATAATACTAATCTTATAACCGCCTTCATAAGATTTTAAGGCGAGCTTTTTTACGATATCTTGCGCTTCATCAACCCCAATTTGACCCTGCTTTTTTTCAATATCGATAAGCCGATACCAATCAAAAAGGTTTCCATAAGGTTGTTCTTTTACAAAAGCTCGAAAATCTTCAATATAATGATCGCTAATTGCATGGCTTTTGGCTTTGTCGGAATTTGCAACAGGATAAGCAAAATGTAAATCGGGGTGTGAAAGCGAATTACATTTTAAGTGACACGCTTGTTTTTCTTGTTCATTTTTAGTTGCGGAAGTATTGCAAAGAATGTACTGTGCATAAGCAATTGCCATAGGTAAAGTTCCACAACCTTCAGGACCAATAAATAATTGTGCATGCGGAATTCTACCAGCATCAGCACTTAAAGTTAGGTGGTTTTTTATATGTGTTAAACCAAGAATTGTATCAAATAACATGGGCCAAATATAGTGTATTTGAAGCAATCGGGTTCTAAAGAAAAATGCATTTAATACTTGAAATTGGGTATTTCAATTCAATATTTATATTGAGGAATTCTTAATAGAATGCTTTTTTAGAAGTGTTTTTGTTAAAACGCACATAATTAGCAGGTTTGAACAACCATCGATTCCCAGAAATCTTTACATTTGCCGCTATTCAAATTGTAATAAACATGAAAACTGTAGATAATTTTAATTTTAAAGACAAGAAAGCCTTAATCAGAGTAGATTTTAATGTACCATTAGACGGTGATTTAAATATTACGGATGCAAGTAGAATTGAAGCTGCTAAGCCAACTATAATTAAAATTTTAGAAGATGGTGGAAGTGCAATTTTAATGAGCCACTTGGGTAGACCAGATGGTAAGGTGAATTCAAAACTATCATTAAAGCATATTTGTGATAAGGTTTCTGAGATTATTGGTGTAAATGTAAAATTTGCAGAAAATTGTATTGGAGAAATTGCAGAAAATGCTGCAAATAATTTAAAAAGCGGCGAGGTTTTATTATTGGAAAACCTTCGTTTTCACCCTGAAGAAGAAAAAGGAGATAAGGCTTTTGCTAAAGCGTTGTCAAAATTAGGAGATATTTATGTAAACGATGCTTTTGGTACTGCACATAGAGCACACGCTTCAACAACAATTGTTGCAGATTATTTTCCAGAAAACAAATGTTTTGGTTACTTACTAGCTAAAGAAATTGAAGCTATTGATAAAGTAATGCAAACAGGAGAAAAGCCAGTTACCGCTATTTTAGGAGGTTCAAAGGTTTCCTCAAAAATTACAATTATAGAGAACATCTTGGATAAAGTTGACCACTTAATTATTGGTGGTGGTATGACCTACACGTTTATAAAAGCTCAAGGAGGGAAGGTTGGAGATTCTATTTGTGAAGATGACAAGCAAGAACTAGCATTAGAGATATTAAAACAAGCAAAAGCAAAAGGAGTACAAGTGCACCTTCCGGTTGATGTTTTAGCCGCGAACGATTTCAGTAATGATGCTGATACAAAAATTGTTTCGGTTACTGAAATTCCTGATGGTTGGCAAGGTTTAGATGCAGGCCCAAAAACATTAGAAATTTTTAAAGAAGTTATTTTAAAATCTAAAACCATCCTTTGGAACGGACCAATTGGTGTTTTTGAAATGCCAACTTTTGCAAAAGGTACCATTGCTATTGGTAACTTTATTGCAGAAGCAACTGAAAATGGAGCCTTCTCACTTGTTGGTGGTGGCGATTCTGTTGCTGCGGTTAAACAATTTGGTTTTGAAGATAAAGTAAGTTATGTCTCTACTGGTGGTGGCGCAATGTTAGAAAGCTTGGAAGGAAAAACTTTACCAGGCATCGCTGCAATACTATAAAAATAGATACGTTATCGATAATAAGACCTTTATTTTTTAGGTCGCTTTAAGCGCAAAAATTTTAATTTTTGTAAAAAAAAGACGATTTTCGTCTATTGCTTTCTTTTAAAGGTCTTATTATGATAATCAAAACAGCTAAATTTTTAGCACTTTTTTCTACAGTAGTTTATAGCACTACTCTTTCTGCACAAGTTAATGACTCTTTGGAGAGGGTTAATTCTAATCTTGTGAAAACTTTAGAAAATACGATTCCAACTGTAGTACCAGAAACGCGTATTCAAAAAGATTCTACGATACAGATAGTTTCAACAGGAACAACAGACATTCCTAGTTTTATAGTTAAAACTGAAGATAAATTTAGTCTGCGAGACCACCCATTAGCGGCAAAATATGATAGTCTTTGGTTAAAAGAAATGTCTGAGAGTGCTTCTCTCTTTGATGAAATGTACGAGGAGGTTTCTAATTTGGAGGTTGACGAAAATTTTATTGGTACTATAGATACCGAAACATTAAAAATTAGATTAGAAAAGTTAAACCAAAAAACACCATTTAATGTTGAATATAACCCTTCTTTAGAAAGTGTAATCCAATCATTTTTAAAGAGAAAAAGAGGTTTGATGGAGCGTATGTTAACGCTTAGTCAGTTTTACTTTCCAATGTTTGAACAAGAATTGGCTAATTACGATATTCCATTAGAGCTTAAATATTTAGCCATTGTAGAGTCTGCTTTAAATCCTAGAGCGAAATCAAGAGTAGGAGCAACCGGACTTTGGCAATTTATGTACCCTACAGGTAAAATGTACGACTTAGATGTAAGTAGTTATGTTGATGAGCGTAGTGATCCTATACAAGCCACAAAAGCAGCTTGTGCGTATTTATCAAAATTACACGGAATTTTTGGTGATTGGGATTTAGCCTTAGCGGCATATAATTCTGGACCTGGAAACGTAAATAAGGCAATTAGACGATCGGGTGGGCATAAAAATTATTGGAATTTAAGAACACATCTACCAAGAGAAACTGCAGGGTATGTACCTGCTTTTTTAGCGACGATGTATTTGTTTGAGTATGCTGACGCACACGGACTAAAGCCTAAAAATGTAGAACGACCTTATTTTGAAACAGATACAATACATGTAAAACAACTAATTACTTTTCAACAAATATCAGAATTAGTCAATGTTAGTGTCGAAGAATTAGAAGTTTTAAATCCATCCTATAAATTAAACATCATTCCATTTGTTGATGATAAGCACTATGTGTTGCGTTTGCCATTGGATGCAATAGGGAAATTCGTAACAAATGAAGAGGCTATTTATGCCTATGTAGAAAAAGAGTTGAAAGAAGAGGAAAAGCCTTTGCCTAAATTTGTAAATACACAAGATCAAATCAGGTATAAGGTACGCAGTGGTGATTTTTTAGGAAAAATTGCAGAGCGGTATCACGTTGGTGTTAGCGATATTAAAAGATGGAATGGTCTACGTAGTAATAATTTAAAAATTGGACAACGTTTAATCATTTATTCAAAAACTCCAGTGACTGCCGCAAGTACTACAAAAACTTCAAGTGCTAAAAGAAAAATTGCAAGCGATTCAAAAGTACATACGGTGCAACAAGGAGATTCACTTTGGACGATTTCAAAAAGATATTCTGGAATTTCTGTTGAAAATTTACGAAAATGGAACGGTATTAGTGGTAACAACTTAAAATTAGGCACAAAACTTGTTTTGTGTGATTGTCAACCATAAACGAAGTACATTATATGAATAAATTTGGAATATTTGGGCTACTGTTATTATCTATAATGAGCGCTTGCAAAGACGGTAAAAAAAGCACCTATTTACATGAATCTACAGGTCCGATTAATTCTTTAGCCGTAGTAATGGATAATGAATTATGGAAAGGAGAAGTTGGTGACAAAGTAAGAGAACATTTTGCTGCTCCAGTAGTGGGCTTAACAATGGAAGAGCCATTGTTTACAATTAACTATATGCCAGTATCTGTATTTACGGGAACTATTCGCTATACAAGATCAGTTCTATTTGTTTCTAAAGATAGTACTAGTAAAGCTGTAATAAAGAAAAATGTATATGCTAGACCACAAAATGTGGCTGTCATAACAGGTGCGAATGTTCAAAAGATTAAAGCAAATATAGACGCGAAAGCAGATGAGATTATAAAAGCATTTAAAGGGCTTGAAATTAATGAGGCCCAAAACCGATTTAAGAGATCCTTAAATAAAGAACAGGTTTTAAAAGACAATTTTGGAATTACTTTGGATATCCCTTCTGCCTATAGAGTTGGAAGACAAGAAGATAATTTTGTTTGGATAAGTCGTCAAGTACCGAAAGGAGAAATGAGTATTATTGTTTATACCATGCCTGCAGATTATTTTGATAACGATGCTACTTTTGTGAAAGACATTGTTAAAATGAGAGATTCAATTGGTGCTGAATACATACCTGGAGAGGACATAGCCGGTAAAAAGAATCATATGGTTTCTGAGCCGAATTTTGCCCCACATGTGTATCCTGCTGAAATAGCTGGCAAGAAAGCGGCTGAGGTAAGAGGGCTTTGGGAAATGAGTGATTATCCAATGGGAGGCTCTTATTTATCTTATATAATTAATGATAAAGAGCATAATCGAAAACTGGTTGTAGAAGGATTTATATTTGCTCCTGCGACTCAAAAAAGAGATAATATGTTTGAACTTGAAGCCATAATAAAGACGCTTAAGTTCCAGGAATAACATATAATTTTTAAAAAAGTAAAACCCCTATAACTTCTTAGTTGTAGGGGTTGTTTTTGTCGATATTTTGCGGTTATTGAAAAGAATAACCAGTTGACACTCTAAATATAAAAGCAAAAATAGTGACACCAATTAATGCAAAACAAAACCATGCAAAAACCTGTAAATAGTTTTTTATTAAGAAATTCCCCAAATCCTTAAAAGCATCAAAATAAATTTCTTTAACGAGTAAAATATTCCTCATAATCCCCAAATTATTAATTAATAATAGTGCAAGGTCAATAAAACCAATGTTTGCGAGAATTTTACTAGTTAAACAGACTATAAATTAGACGTAAAAAAAGCCATCGTATTTTTTATCTTTAAAAAGCTTTATTATTCGTTAAAAGACAATCATTCCTCTTTCTCTAAAAGGTTAATCTTTTCTTTTAATCTAATAAACATTGGGTTTTTTTCAATTACACCTAGAGCAAGTTTGTAATTTTTTAAAGCTAATGGGATATTTCCAGCTAATTCATACGCTTCGGCAAGACTGTCGAAGGTGTTTAGGCTAGTTGGGAAAAGTTTATTGTTTAATGTAAATATTGCAATTGCATTGTCATACTCTTTACCATTTAAGAATACATATCCTAAACCATTAAATTCACGTTCATTTTTAACATTGGGTGCTATTTGATTTATTAATTCATCAGAATTTTTAATATAATTAATTCCTTTATCTTGAAGAATACCAAGAAGTAGTGCACTATTTGAATAATTTGGCTCATAAGAGTTCGAACTTATTATTTGATGCATATCTGCTTCAAATGAAATTTTAGGATGTTCAACAATTCTATTCACTTCTTTTCCATTTTTGTAAAATATAAATGTTGGAACGCGATGAATGTTTAAACCTTTTTCTTCTCCTGATGGACTTTTCTTATAGTTTTCCTTTTCATTATCAACAGCAACTACTTTTAGTTTTTGCATAGGATAATTAAGATGTTCTAAAAGTTTATAGAACTGTGGCACTTCTTTTCTACTGTCACCACACCATGTACCTAAAAAAACTACTATTTCAAATTCTTTAATAGGCTCCAATAATTTAGTCGCTATTGTTGTATCTACTTTATAAGCGTTAAATTGGGGAGCAAACCAGTCCCTATAAGTTCCAGATAATAAATCGGCCTTTGTTATGACTCCCAATAGTTTGTTATTTTTTGTTGAGGTTTGTCCATTGGCACTAAATAGCGTTCCTAAAAGTACAAGTATCATAAATAAACCCTTAGTTGATTTCATATTAGATAGATTTAATGTGAACTCAAACATAATAGCACTTACAGCTTGTTTTAGCCAATATTATTCAAAATGCGGGTAAAACTATTCCAACAACACAATAGGTGCTTTAAATCTAGTTTTTGCTGTTTGTACTCAGGTTAGTGCTTTTGGTACATGTAATTTTGATTAGCGTCTACTTTTTGACTATTTTTCTCTTTTGAGGCATATGAAATTTAATAGGCATAATATTTCTAAAATAGTTATACATGTATTGTTTTGGGCGCTATTTGTATTTATATCATTATTTGTTTTCTCTAACTATTATTGGAAAGAAAATCCCTTTGTACAGTATTTTTTTATCCTTCTAATAATTGTCTATTTAAACAATGGATTAGTATTACCTTTTTTTGTTCGAAAACGATGGTACTTTTTATATGCTTTAATTATTGGCTTAATTGCTTTTTTGGGAACTCAAGTTTACTGTAATTATTTTGCGCTGTGTGGTTGCTCAATTATGAAATGTTTATCGGATTATTTATGGCAAACCCTGGTGCCAATCGTATTTTTTTCATTTCTATGGATGTTATATAGCTATCTTGAAAAACAAGATGAAATAGAAATTATTAAAAAAGAGAGTATTGAAATGGAATTGCAGTATTTAAAGTCTCAAATAAATCCACATGTGCTCTTTAATAATTTGAATACTATATATGCCTATGCATTAGAGAAACCAACGGAGGTTTCACAATTAATATTGATGCTCTCTGATAATTTGAAATATGTTTTATATGAGGGTACTTCTGATAAAATTGAACTGCAAAAAGAATTGGAGTATATAGATAATTATATAGCATTTCAAAAAATACGCACAGAAAATATTAAAACAATCGAATACCATAAACAAATGGATACGATTGAATATCAGATAGCTCCATTACTTTTAATAACTCTTATTGAGAATGCTTTTAAGCATAGTAGCCCTAATAGTAGTATTACTATAGCTATTCAAGTCGAGAATGGGACGCTTAATTTGAGATGTGAAAACAGTTTTACGGCCAAATTTGATGAACAAACCAATCCCAGAATCGGTTTGCAAAACTTAAACAAGAGATTAAATATTCTATATAAAAATAACTATGAAATAACTATTGTAAAAGAACCTAGTTATGTGGTTAGCCTAAAAATAAACCTGTAATGAACTGTATTATAATTGAAGACGAATTACCTGCACAAAGAATTTTGCATAACTACATTTCAAAATTAGCGAACTTAAAAATCGTTGGTAGTTTTCAATCAGCCTTAGAGGCGAATGCCTATTTACAATACGAGTCTGTTGACATTATTTTTCTAGATATTAATTTACCTGATATTTCTGGAATACACTACGTACGAACATTAGTAAATCCACCTCATATCATTATCACCACAGCATATCATGAACATGCAGTTGAAAGTTTTGAATTAGATGCTATTTGCGATTATTTAGTGAAACCATTTTCTTTTGAGCGGTTTATAAAGGCAATTAATAAAACAAAAAAGACAAGCATTAATTTTCGAACAAAAGAAATTTCAGATTCAAGTTCAGAAGTAGTTTTTTTAAATATTGACAAAACCTTGCATAAGGTAAATTTGGCCGATATTGTATATATAGAGTCTAATCGAAATTATATTAGTATTACCACTACAAAGGGAAAATGGACCTATATAGATTCATTAAAAAATTGGATGGAAAAATTATCTAAAGAGAATTTTATTCAGGTGCACAAGTCTTTCATTGTAAACCATAAACGTATTGATAAAGTTTCAGGAAATTTACTTTATCTAGAGAATAAAAAAGTACCTATTGGCAGGTTGTATAAAGGAGAATTATTAAAAAAATTAAACTTTTCCTAAAACCCTAAAAATAAAAAAAGGAGCAACTAAAAATAGCGCTCCTTGTAAATTTTACATTTCAAGACTTATAGCATAAATAACTTTCTAGTTAAGACTATTATTCCTTGAAGAAAATTGTTTCTGTAAACTCGAATTTCTTCTTGTCTAGTGGACTGATTGATTTGGGCTTCCATAGGTTGAATGGGTTTTTAAAATTTAAACTTTGGGGTTTATTTTTTTTGTTGTTACGTAAACTTAATCAAAAAGGTTGATTGATTTTAATTATTGTTGTGAAATGCTCAGAAAATGTTGAGAATAGACCATAATCAAAAGTGTTTTTGATTATGGTAACATTTCTGGAATGTCTCCTTCAATAATTAAAGCGCCTTCCGTCGCTTTTTTAATATCCTCAACACTCACTCCCGGTGCCCGCTCTATTAATTTAAAACCAAGGGGTGTCACTTCTAGAACCGCAAGATTGGTTACTATTTTTTTTACACATCCAACGCCCGTTAAAGGTAAACTACATTGTTTTAATAATTTAGATTCGCCAGCTCTATTGGTATGCATCATGGCTACAATAATATTTTCGGCCGATGCAACAAGATCCATTGCACCTCCCATACCTTTTACCATTTTCCCAGGTATTTTCCAATTGGCGATATCACCGTTTTCAGAGACCTCCATAGCCCCTAAAATAGTAAGGTCTACATGTTGCCCTCTAATCATGCCAAAGCTCATTACAGAGTCGAAAAAAGAGGCTCCGGGCATAGTTGTAATGGTTTGTTTACCTGCATTTATAATATCAGCATCTTCTTCTCCTTCAAATGGAAAAGGGCCCATGCCTAAAACGCCGTTTTCACTTTGAAATTCAACGCTGATGTCATCTCGGACGTAATTGGCGACAAGTGTTGGAATTCCAATACCTAAATTTACGTAATAACCATCTTTTACTTCTTTTGCAATTCTCTTTGCTATTCCTGTTTTATCTAACATAATTATAGCTTTTTCCGAACAGTACGTTGTTCAATTCTTTTTTCATAATCCGTTCCTTGAAAAATACGCTGTACAAATATGCCAGGAATATGAATTTCATTTGGATCCAATTGCCCTACAGGAACTAATTCCTCAACCTCAGCAACCGTTATTTTTGCAGCACCACACATACAGGGGTTAAAATTGCGCGCTGTACCTTTGAAAATTAAGTTTCCAGCTTCATCGCCTTTCCATGCTTTTACAAATGCAAAATCAGCTTTAAAAGCCTCTTCCAGCACATACATTTTTCCGTTAAAATCTCTGGTCTCTTTTCCTTTCGCCACCTCTGTTCCATAACCAGCAGGAGTATAAAAAGCAGGAAATCCGGATTGTGCGGCTCTGCATTTTTCTGCTAACGTACCTTGAGGGGTAAGTTCTACATCTAATTCGCCACTGAGCATTTGTCTTTCAAACTCATCATTTTCTCCTACATAAGAAGAGATCATTTTTTTAATCTGCCGCTTTTGCAGAAGAAGTCCTAATCCAAAATCATCAACACCTGCATTGTTTGAAATACAAGTGATATTTTTGACCTCTAGTTTTACTAATTGCCCTATAGCGTTTTCTGGAATGCCACAAAGCCCAAAACCACCAAGCATGAAGGTCATTCCATCTTCAACTCCTTTAAGTGCATCTTGAACATTTGAAACGGTTTTACGAATCATTATTATTTTGTTTTATAGTTAAATCCGCTATATATACTTCAAGTAGCTTTAAGCTTCGTTATAAAATTACAATCTATAATACGGGATAAATTGAGCTGCCTCTAAATTACTTTTTTTAAATGAAAAAAGCCCTTATCTTTTGGAAAGAAAGGGCTTATACGTATGATTTTTAGATTTAATTAAAAATCTAAATCGTCTAAATCATCTTCAGCGGGTGCATTCTCATCTTTTTTGTCTTCAAGTACTTTTGCACAATCTAAATTAATCGACATGTTCGTAGGTTTAGTAAATTCGGCATCAGAAACATCTAACTCTTTATTTGCATAATTTTTAGTCATGTAAAGACCCCAAATCGGTAAAGCCATAGAAGCCCCTTGACCATAGGTAATGGTTTTAAAGTGTGTAGCACGTTCTTCGCCTCCAACCCAAACACCAGTCACTAAATTGGGCACCATGCCCATAAACCAACCATCACTATTGTTTTGTGTTGTTCCTGTTTTACCGGCAATAGGGTTGTTCAATTTGTATGGATATCCTGTAATTATCTCTTTATATTCAGGTCGCCATTTATCATAACCTTGTGACCGCAGTCTACTACCAGAGCCAGACTGCACAACGCCCTGCATTAGATCTATCATCGCGTAAGCAACATCTTTACTCATGACATCTCTAGTCTCCGGCACATATTCATAAAGCACTGTACCATTTTTGTCTTCTATGCGCGTTACTAAAACAGGCTTTACATAAACACCTTCATTAGCAAAGGTGCCGAAAGCTCCTACCATTTCGTAAACGTTTACATCGGCAGTACCTAAGGCTATTGATGGAACTTCAAGTAATTCTCTAGTTATCCCCATATTTCTAGCCATAGCAACTACGGGTTTAGGGCCAACTTTATCCATTAATTGTGCAGTTACCGAGTTTTTTGATTGGGCTAGAGCATTTTTTAAAGTCATGTTTTCCAGAGTAAACTTCCCATCTGAGTTTTTTGGACACCATGCTTCTGTATTACCATGCTTACCGGCTTCGATACAGTACTCATCATCTGGGAATCTATCACACGGTGATAATCGCAATTGGTCTATAGCAGCGGCATAAACAAAAGGCTTAAACGTAGAGCCCGCCTGGCGCGCACCTTGTATGACATTATCATATTGAAAATGCTTATAATTAAGACCACCAACCCAAGCTTTTACATGACCTGTTTGCGGTTCCATAGACATCATTGCAGTTCTTAAAAATGATTTATAGTAGCGGATGGAATCTAATGGCGTCATAATCGTATCTTTCTCATGACCCTCACTATTCCAATCAAAAATAACCATGGGAGTAGGCTTTTTAAAAGAAGCTCTAATAATCTTTTCTGATTTACCTTCGTTTTTCATTAAACGCCAGCGATCAGAACTTTTCATTCCACGTTCCATGATTCGATCCATTTCCTCAGTGGTTAAATCTAAGAAGGGGGCTGTTTTATTTCTATCAGGCGTATTTTGATGAAAAAATTCAGCCTGTAAACGTTTCATATGTTCTTCAACAGCATCTTCTGCATTTTGTTGCATTCGAGAGTCTATGGTGGTATAGATCTTTAGCCCGTCTAAATAAATATTCCATTTATCTCTTTCTCCTTCTAATGCTGGTTTCGGATTTTTCTTAATCCAATCGTTTAAAAATTTTTGTAAATGCATTCTAAAATAAGTAGCCAAACCATCACTATGTGATTCTGGAGAAAAGCGTAACGCTAAGGGTTGTTTTTGTAATGAATCCTTAACTTTACCATCAATATAATCGTATTTAGCCATTTGAGCTAAAACCACATTCCTTCTGTTTTTTGTGCCTACAGGGTTTCTTTTCGGTAATGGGTTGTAAAGAGAAGAGTTTTTAAACATTCCAACGAGCATTGCACATTCAGAAACATTAAGTTCTTTAGGCTCTTTGCTAAAATATATTTTCGCTGCGGAACGAATACCATCGGCATTATTACCAAAATCATAAATGTTAAAATACATGGCTATAATTTCTTCTTTGGTGTATTGCCGTTCTAAACGAGTAGCAATAACCCATTCTTTTATTTTTTGAGTATATCGTTGCCATCCACGTGCTGCGGTACCTGTAAAAAGTTGTTTTGCCAATTGTTGTGATATGGTACTTGCTCCACCCTTCGTACCTAAATACACAAAGGCTCGTAATGTACCCCATGCATCAACGCCAGAATGCTCAAAATATCGAACATCTTCGGTAGCAACTAACGCATCAACAAGGTTTTTAGGGAGTTCTTCAAAAGGAATTGGTGTACGATTATCATCTATATAATATTTACCCAAAGTTTGGCCATCCGATGAGATGATTTCGGTTGCCAAGTTGGTTTGAGGGTTTTCAAGGCGCTCAAAGGTGGGTAACTCTCCCAACCATCCCCAAGAAGCGATTAAAAATATAAGAACAACCGACAGAATACCTGTTGCAAATAAAATCCAAAACCACTTTATAAATTTAAAATAGTTGGTTGTTTGTTTTTTCTTTGTAGCCTTTGCCATAGCTTATTTATTGCTTTTTTCTATTTGATACCCGACATCTGTAATGCCCTCTAAATCTATAAGTCCTTCTACCTTGCCATTTTTACGCATGGCATGTGATATTTTTAAGTTATATACGCCGCTTACTGGAAAAACGATGTTTTCCTTATACCAAAGTTTGTTTTCTTTGATACTCCCATAGCCTTTACCTAACCATTCGCCATTTGGAAAAGTCATGTCATATTCTAAGGTGTCTTTTACAGAAGAACCATCAGGATAATCGAGTTCGGCAATTAGGAAAATATTACTGTAAGCATAGGTTTCATCATTTCTTAAATTGATAAACAGGTTGTACGGCTGTACCGTATCAATCTCTGAAATATTAAACTCTAATATCGCATCCTTATCCCAATGATTAGCTGTTGTTGCTCTATATTCTGATTTTACTATTGCTGAATCACATGAAGATAAAAGTGTGATACATAAGAGACAAAAAATATACTTAGCCATTTTTAGCAGGTCTTTTTCTGTTATTTCTTCGTTTATTATTTTGGTTTGTATCTGAACTAGCCTGAGGATTGTTTGAGTTTCCTGTTTTTTTATTCGGATTCTGTTTTTTGTTATTATTCGCGTTTGGGTTGTTGTTTGGTTTTTTCTTATTGCGATTGTTTTTACTTTGTTTTGGTCTATCAAAACGTGTAAGACTATCTTGACCAACTACATTCTCAAAAACCTTTTCTTTTTCGATCTCTTCAGAAGGCACAATGGCATATTCTTCTAAGCTACTCACTTTCTCTTTTCGCTTATTTTTTTCAAGCATTTCATTTACTTGATCTTTTGATACCGCATGCCAATTTGCCCAATCATCTTTATAGCAAAACCACAAGGTAGCTTTAAAAATATCTACTTTTTGACAAATTGCTAATCCCTTTTCAGTAAGTATTTTTGTTTCTTGAGACGGAAAATCTTTTAATGCATCTAAATACACATCAAGCTCATAATTAAGGCAACATTTAAGTTTACCGCATTGCCCAGCAAGTTTTTGTGGATTTAATGACAATTGTTGATAACGTGCTGCCGAGGTGCTTACCGATCTAAAATCAGTTAGCCAAGTAGAACAACAAAGTTCTCTACCACATGATCCGATACCGCCTAAACGTTGTGCTTCTTGGCGGTAGCCTATCTGGCGCATTTCTATTCGAATTCCGAAAGACTTCGCCATATCTTTAATCAACTGACGAAAATCTACACGTTCTTCGGCAGTGTAATAAAAAGTAGCTTTAGAGCCATCTCCTTGAAACTCAACATCAGAAAGTTTCATTTGCAAGTTTAAGGCGATAGCCAATTCACGAGAACGTTTTTGAATCTCCGCTTCACGATCTCTACAGCGCTGCCAAATATCAATATCTTTTTGTGATGCTTTTCGATATACGTTAGGAAGTTCTGTACTCGTGTAATCTTCCTTTTTTTTCTTCATTTGAACTTTTACAAGCTCACCTGTAAGCGTAACCATGCCAATATCATGACCAGATTGCGCTTGAGTAGCAACAATATCTCCGATCGATAATGAAAGATTTTCTGAATTTCTGAAGAATTCTTTTCTGCTATTTTTAAAACGGACTTCCACACAATCAAACGGTTTTTCGCCGTTTGGAAGTGACATATTGGAAAGCCAATCAAAAACAGTTAATTTATTACAACCATCGGTGCCGCAAGTTCCATTATTCTTACAGCCTTTTGGTTGTCCGTCTTTACCAGTTGAACAACTGCTACAACCCATATTTTTTATATTGATTTCTTGAAAAACTAAGGTTTTTAAGAAAAAAGGTTCATACTAAAATTTAATAAACGTAAAGATAGTGAATTTTCAATGCGACAAAAATATTAAAAACAGAGCCGTTGTATTTATAAGTTTAGAATAAAGTCTTGATTGTCGAGATGTTTAGTTGGTAAGAAAAATCTCAATCAACTACTTTTTATATTTTAAAACCTCGGACCTACCTTTTTTAAAGATTTTATTACTTACTGTTTTTCCTTTTCGAAGTGCTTTTTGCTCTTCGAAAGGAAGGGCATGTATTTCCTTACAATCTGTTGAGCAACAATCATTCATAGTAAAGGCACATTCGTTACATTGAATAAATAATAAATGGCAAGCTTCATTTGCGCAGTTCACATGGTTGTCACAAGGTTTTCCACATTGGTGACAATTGGCAATAACATCTTCGGTAATTCGTTCACCTCTTCTATGGTCAAAAACAAAATTCTTGCCCATAAATTTATTTTCAAGCTTCTTATTTTGAACCTGCCTTGTATATTCAATAATACCGCCTTCTAATTGGTAGACTTGCTTAAAGCCCTTATGCTTATAATAAGCACTAGCTTTTTCACAACGGATTCCACCAGTACAATACATGACTAGTTTTTTATCTTCTTTATGATTTTTTAAATCGTTCTCAATAATATCTAATGAATCACGAAAAGTATCGACATCGGGAGTAATGGCATTTTTAAAATGACCTATTTCACTTTCGTAATGATTACGCATGTCAACAAGAACGGTGTCTGGGTCTTCAATGAGTTCATTAAATTTTTCAGCATCTACATGAATACCCTTTTTGGTAACATCAAAAGTGTTATCATCTAGACCGTCGGCAACGATCTTATCTCTTACTTTTACTTTTAATTTTAAGAATGATTTGTTGTCTTGCTCTATCGCAATATTTAACCTAACATTCTCTAAAAAAACAATGCTATCTATATGTTTTTTAAAAGCATCAAAATTTTCTGCAGGAACAGAAAGTTGTGCATTTATGCCTTCTTTGGCGACATAAATACGTCCGAGCACATCAAGTTCATTCCAATGAATAAAAAGGTGATTTCTAAAGAGTTCTGGATTATGGATATGCGCATATTGATAGAAAGATATGGTAAGGCGTTCCTTCCCAGCTGCTTCAATAAGAGCTTCTCTTTCCTTTGCGCTCAACGTATTGTACAGTTGCATGCTATACTAATTTATTTGAGTTAAAGATTCGATTAAAAATGCAAATTTAGAAGTTTTAAAAGGGCTAGGCAAGTATTTCTTAGCGTAAAGAGATTAGTTTAATATCTTGCTTACATCAATAGCAATCGAATATCTGTTGTATTGAGCGTAAAAGTGGAGTAATGCTTTTCATAAGTATAACTCTCAATCTAAAAGGTTTAGAATTAAAAAGACCTTGATGTTATCAAGGTCTTTAAAGGTCACTTTAATTTTTCTTTTTCACAGAAATCTAAAATTAAAATAGTGACCACCATTGCCCATTATTACAAAGATAATGGTATGCAGAATTGAGTTAGTTTTTAGCTAGATGCATGAATTACAAAAAGGTTGCTTTGCGAATTGCGATATGCAAAAAGAAATGGTAATTTAGCCTTTCTAATATAGAAAAAATGAGCGCGGAAAAAGAAGCAAAATTAAAAGCATTAAAACTTACCTTAGATAAACTTGATAAAACTTACGGTAAAGGAGCGGTAATGAAACTGGGAGATAGCGTTGTTGCTGACGTTGAAGTTATTCCGTCTGGTTCTTTAGGTTTGGATATTGCTTTAGGTGTTGGAGGCTATCCTAGAGGAAGAGTAGTTGAAATATATGGTCCTGAATCATCAGGTAAAACAACCTTAACTTTACATGCTATTGCAGAAGCTCAAAAAAATGGGGGTATTGCCGCATTTATTGATGCAGAGCATGCTTTTGACCGCTTTTACGCCCAAAAATTAGGAGTTGATATAGATAACTTAATTATTTCTCAACCTGATAATGGCGAACAAGGTTTGGAAATTGCCGATAATTTGATTCGTTCAGGAGCAATTGATATTGTTGTAATCGATTCTGTCGCGGCCTTAACTCCAAAAAGTGAGATTGAAGGTGAGATGGGTGATTCTAAAATGGGACTACATGCACGTTTAATGTCTCAAGCACTTCGAAAATTAACAGGTTCTATTAGTAAAACAAATTGTACGGTTATATTCATTAACCAATTGCGTGAAAAAATTGGCGTAATGTTCGGAAATCCCGAAACAACGACAGGTGGTAATGCCTTAAAATTTTATGCCTCTGTACGCTTAGATATTAGAAGATCTACGCAGATAAAAGACACAGATGGTAATGTTCTTGGAAACAAAACAAGAGTAAAAGTTGTTAAGAACAAAGTAGCACCACCATTTAAACAAACGGAATTTGATATTATGTATGGGGTAGGAATATCTAAGGTAGGTGAAATTATAGATTTAGGTGTCGAATATGAAATTATTAAGAAAAGTGGTTCTTGGTTTAGCTATGGTGATACCAAGCTAGGACAAGGTCGAGATGCTGTGAAAAATCTACTGCTCGATAATCCAGAATTGTTTGATGAACTAGATGTAAAAATACGAGAAGCTATATCAACTGTTAAAGCTTAATTAAAATCCCGATGAAAATCGGGATTTTTCTTTTTATAACGCAACCATTGGGTATAGGTAACATCTAAAAAGAAAAAATTAAATATGAGAGATAAGATTTTCTTCTTGCTATTACTTTTGGCAGTATTGACATTTGCTGGGTGTAGTTTAGATGATCATGAGAATTTTCATTTTGTAGCGTTACCAATTACGAGTGTTGAAATGCCGGAATCTTTTACTTTAAATGAAACTTATGAAATTAAAGTAAATTATATTAGAGAATCTGATTGTGCTTTTTTTGAGGGTTTCGATGTTGTAAAAGAAGATACTACTGTTCGTAATGTGGCCGCGATTGGTTCTATGCTTAGTGATTCTGAAGATTGTCAAGAAGTTTTGCAGGAAGTAGAAACTTCATTTAACTTTATAGTATTGTACGACCAAACCTATCTTTTCAAGTTTTACACTGGAGAAGATGAAAATGGAGAAGCACAATATCTAGAAATAGAAGTTCCGGTCAGTTAAAAACAAAATCAACCTTTAATTTATAACCACATTTTGAGTCTAGAAGAACTCATAAACAATTGCAAACGAGGCAATAGAAAAGCTCAAGAACAATTGTACCGAGATTATTCTCGAGTACTCTTTGGTGTATGCCTAAAATATTCCCGCAATAAGACAGAAGCCGAGGATAATTTGCATGATAGTTTTATGACCATCTTTAATAAAATAGATCAATATAAATTTAAGGGCTCTTTTGAAGGTTGGATGAAAAGAATAACCGTTAATACGGTACTTCAAAAATACAGAAAAGAAGCTAGTTTAAGTCTTGTTTCAGATCATTTAGAGGAAGAGGCTGAAGTGGATTCTGGCTATGTAGATATTAGTTTACCTACGTTATTAAAATACATTCAAGAATTACCAAATAAGTACAGAATAACATTCAATCTGTATGTTTTAGATGGCTATTCTCATCATGAAATTAGTGAATTGCTAGGTACTTCGATAGGCACATCAAAATCTAACTTGTCAAGAGCCCGAATTATTTTAAAAGATAAAATAGAATCAGATATAAAACAAAATGTGATTTCGCAACCGCTGGATTAATATTTTGAATGAAAAGAGTTATAGTAATTGCATAATTGTTGCAGTATGAATAAAAAAAATGTAGACGAATTGTTTAAAGAGCAATTCAGAGATTTTGAGGAGATTCCAGATGAAAAAGTCTGGAGCGCTATCGAAGTATCTCTTGAGAAAAAGGATTCACGAAAAATTATACCTATTTGGTGGAAACTAGGTGGTGTAGCTGCGGTATTGACTGTTTTGTTTTATGTCATTAATCCTTTGGAAAATAGTACTTCTAATAGTATTGAAATTGAAGTAGCCGACACAGATAAGGAAGAGGTTTTAAATCAAAAAAAAGAGTTAAATACAATCAAGGATGTAGTTAAAAAAGACCCTGAAAATTCTGAACTAGTAAATCAAGAAATCAATACTAATGTTCAGAACAATGGTGAAATTAAAAATAACCCTTCCTATGGAAATCCAACTACCTCTGTAGTAAATGCAGCGAAAAACAGTAGCAATAGGAATAAGTCTGAAAATGTTAAACAACAATTTTCAAAGTCCGATTCCGATAATGATGCTATTGCTAGTCATGAGAAAGCTACAGCTCTTAAAAACATATCGCCTACAGCTAAATATGCTGCCGCTGCGGATGATAATGCTGTCGCTGAGGTAGAAGAGAATACTCCTATTAAAACAGATGAAGCTATCGCTGAAAATAGGCCACGCAATGAAAACCCATTAGGCGATGTAACCAATACAGTTATAAGTGGAGGACTAAAAGAAAATTCATTAGTTGTTGATACCAAATTAGATGAAAGTACAGTGGTAGTCAAGGAAGGGCAAAAGAAATCTATTTTTGAAGAAATAGCCAAAGACGAAGAAGTTGTTGTTGAAAAGAACAATAATAGATGGTCTGTTGGTCCTAGTGTAGCGCCAGTGTATTTTAACGGAATAGGTGAAGGTTCTCCTGTACATGAAGCTTTTGTATCCAATTCAAAGTCTGGAGGCGTAAATTTAAGTTATGGAGTTGCTGTGGCATATGAAGTAAGTAAAAAACTAAAGATTCGTTCCGGAGTGCATAAGGTAGATTATGGATACACGACCAACGAAATCGAATTTTCATCCTCGTTTAATGGAGCTTCGAGTCTTCAAATTGCCAATATAAATTATACGTCAAACGCAAAAAATATCGTGATAAAAAGTGAGCTGAGTAACGATAGTAAGCCACAGTCTTTTGCAAATGACGTTTCTGCAAAAAGTCCGTCTTTGCAAGGAAACCTATCTCAGCAGTTTGGTTATGTTGAGGTGCCTCTAGAGCTTAATTATGCGCTAATTGATAAACGTTTCGGAATTAATGTAATTGGTGGCGTAAGCTCACTATTTCTTGTCAATAATAATGTTTTATTAAATTCAGGAGACCAAACTACTGAAGTGGGGGAAGCCAATAACATAAATGATGTTAATTTTAGCACCAATTTTGGTTTTGGACTCAATTATAAAATTACCACTAAACTGCAATTTAATGTAGAGCCTGTTTTTAAATATCAATTAAATACCTTCTCTGATACTGCAGGTGAATTTGAACCTTTTTCAATTGGCGTGTATAGCGGAGTAAGTTTTAAGTTTTAAAAATTATTTTTCATCAATTCATTAAATATAATAGCACGCACTTCTTCGCGCAAAGTCGCTTTGTGTGCTTCGTTTAAAGAATTGGTTTCAAAAAATCGATGCACCTTTACCTTGGTAATTCCTGGTTTTCCTTTAGTTATAGTGAAAGGTAATCGAGCTTTATTATCATAAAATGTCATGGGTACAATAGGAATATTGTGGGCAATTGCCATTTTAAATGCACCATCTTTAAACTCATCAAGAAGTACATGCTCTTCAGGTACGCCACCTTCAGGAAAAATACAAATGCTGAGTCCGTCGTTCAACCTTTTTTGGGCTCTGCGATATACCGCCGTTCTACTTCGCGAATCTCCACGATCTACCAAAATGCAGACACGTTTGTAAAAAAAACCAAAAACAGGAATTTTAACAAGCTCTTTTTTGCCAACAAAAACAAAGGGGTTCGGACTAGCTTTTAACATTAACATGATGTCTAACATACTTGTATGATTTGCTACAAGCATATAACTTTTACCTTTTATCAGCTGCTGCTCTCTTTTTATATTTGGAATACAACCTAGTCCATATAAAATAAAATTAGCCCAAATATTTCGAGCTACCCAGAAGAATTGTGGATACCATTTTTCAGACATGGATAAAATAACTAAAAAAGGAAGTAAGATAAAGATGGGAATTGCCACTAAAATGTAAAACCAAATTTGGTATAGAACACTTCCTGCTTCTTGTAGTAATTTAATCATGAAATCAAAAGTAACATTTTTAATAGGTTCTACTATTTGTTTTACCTTTGCATGATAATTTTTTAAAGCAAATGGCTCGAATTTTAACAGGAATACAAAGTACAGGAACCCCACATTTAGGAAATATTTTAGGTGCGATAATGCCGGCAATTGAAATGGCTAATGATCCTAAAAACGAATCTTTTCTTTTTATAGCGGATATGCATTCGCTAACTCAAATTAAAAATGGAGAGGAATTAAGAAATAATACTTATGCCGTTGCCGCTGCTTGGTTGGCATTTGGTTTAGATATTAATAAGACAGTTTTTTATCGCCAAAGTGATGTACCACAAACGGCGGAGCTTTCATGGTATTTGAGCTGCTTTTTTCCATACCAACGCTTAACCCTTGCGCATTCTTTTAAAGACAAAGCAGATCGTTTAGACGATGTAAATGCAGGCTTGTTTTTTTATCCAATGCTAATGGCTGCTGATATTCTGTTGTATGATGCAAATATAGTTCCGGTTGGTAAAGATCAATTACAACATATTGAAATGACACGTGATGTAGCTTCTCGCTTTCATGCCCAATTAGGAGAAACTTTTGTTCTGCCTGAGGGAAAAATACAAGAAGAAACTATGTATATTCCCGGAACAGATGGTGCTAAAATGAGTAAGAGTAAGGGTAATCTGATTAATCTTTTTCAATCAGATAAAAAACTTAGAAAACAAATTATGGGAATTCAGACGGATAGCACTCCTATGGAAGATCCTAAAAATCCGGATACTGATAATGTCTTTTCCTTGTACAAAATTTTAGCAAATGAAGATCAGATTGCAGAAATGCGTGCAAATTACATTAACGGTAATTACGGTTACGGACATGCTAAGCAAGCTTTATACGAAGTTATAGTGGAAAAGTTTGCTAGTGCACGTGAGAAGTTTGATTATTATATGAATCACTTAGATGAGTTAGATGAAGCTTTAAAAATTGGTGCTGAAAAGGCACATAAAGTTGCCGATGAAGTGTTGAAGAGAGTTAGAAGTAAGGTTGGATACTAGTCAATTCTAAGAGAGGTATACTATATTTAAAACCGACCGTAGCGTCGGTTTTTTTGTTTTTTACAAAGAAGGCAATTGCTCTTAGAACAGTTTTGAAAGGGGTCTTTATCGATGAAATACCTAAAAACGGAGCATTAATGAAAATAAACCGCTTTTACCAACTATCTAGTTTGTTAAATTAAAAAACGATGCCACCTATAAACTTGATTATCAACCTCCATTTAGGGGAATTTTATAGTGCTTCAAATAATTTACCTGGTAAAGGTCTAATTACTCCTTTCATTTCCATATGTAGTAAGGTAGATGATACTTTAAAAATAGGCAGGCTACATTCCAAGGCAATAGTATCTAATAATTGTTTCCCATTTGTTTGTAGATAAGAGTAGATAGCTTGTTCTGTATCATCTAACGTTATAAAAAGTTGTTTTTGTATCGGTTGAACCTTTTTATCTTCTATTTCCCAACCTAATAAATAAATTAAATCTGCAGCAGAAGTAATCATGTGTGCTTTTTGTTGTTTGATAAGATTATTACATCCAATACTATATTTATCTTCCGTACGCCCGGGTACAGCAAATACATCGCGATTATAACTATGCGCAATATCGGCAGTCACTAAACTGCCACCTTTTTCGGCAGATTCTACAACAATAGTAGCTTCGCTCATTCCTGCAATAATGCGATTGCGTTTTAAGAAATTCTCACGTTCAGGATTACTTGTGGACCAAAACTCCGTATAAAAACCGCCATTTTTCTCTACTTCAGAAACATATTTAGCATGCACCTTCGGATATATTTGATTCAATCCATGAGCAAGGCATCCTATTGTTTGCAAACTATGCTTAATAGCTGCCTTTTGGATGCAAATATCAACACCGTAAGCAAAACCACTTACAATAATAGGATTTAAAGGTGCCAAGTCTTCAATTAACTTTTCGCAAAATGCAGTACCATAGCTAGTAATATTACGGGTGCCAACAATACCAATAATTTTTCTATTTTCTAAGGCTATATTTCCTTTATGAAACAGCACTATTGGACCATCAATACAATGTTTTAAATATGCAGGATAACTAGAATCCATAAAATAACTAACCTTTATGTTTTCCTTTTTAATAAATTCTACTTCTTTCTTAGCCTCTTCGAGATATTGCTTATCATGCAAATTTTTTAGAGTAAAGGAGCCAATACCATCTATTTTTAATAAATGCTGTACTTTATCCTCAAAAATTGCGTTTGCATTACCACAATGTGCTATGAGTTTTTTTGCCGTGACATCTCCAACATTAGGAATCTGTTGTAAACGCAATATTGCAATAAGTTCACTATCAGTCATTTGTAATATTTTATTTTACGACGACAATGTACATTAATTAAAATGTTAATAAAAAGTAATCATAAGGGTTTTAAGCCCAGAGTTTTTTTATAATATTTGTTCCAATGAGATTAGAACACTACATAGAAGAATTATTATACCGTTACAATTGTGTTATTGTACCTGAATTTGGGGCTTTTTTAACGCAAACAAAATCTGCTTTTATTAAAGAAGCTACGCATTCTTTTTACCCACCATCAAAGGTTATTTCATTTAATGGACAACTAACCTCAAATGATGGTTTACTAGTTTCTTACATGGCCGAGGCTGAAAAAACGAGCTATGAAGATATGCTAAAACGTATAGCTGTTTTAGGTAAAAATTGGAAAAAGCAACTTCAAAATGGGGAACGTTTAAGCTTAGAAAACATAGGTAAATTATGGTTAAGTAAAGAAGGTAAGATTTTATTTGAACCTGCAAATCAAAATAATTACCTAACAACCTCTTTTGGACTGTCATCTTGCGTTTCTGCTAAAATTACGCGTGAAATTTTAAAAGAAGAGGTGGAGCAATTAGAAGATAAAATACCTTTTATTATTACCCCTGAGCAAAGAGAAAAAACATCATTTAGACCTTATTTGAAATATGCTGCTGTTGTTTTTCTTGGTCTTGCAATGGGACTTTCAGGCTATCGTTTTTATAATGATAATGTAACTTCACAACAGCTTGTTCAACAAAATGCACAAAAAGAAGTTGCACGGCATATAGAGGAAGCCACTTTTTTTGATACCACGCCATTAGAATTGCCTGCTTTAAATTTAAATGCAAAAGTAGAACTTGAGCCTAAGACCACCTATTACATTGTTGCAGGAGCATTTAAAGTTCGAGAGAATGCTGATAAAAAAATATCCCAACTACAAACTAAGGGTTTTAATGCTAGTTATATTGGCGTAAATAAATTTGGTTTTCATGTGGTTAGCTTTGATAGTTTTACAGCGGTAGATAAAGCATTAAACTACTTAAGAACTATAAAGCGAACAGAGTCAAATGATGCTTGGTTGTTTCAAGAATAATTTCCTTTCTTTTTCTTAACGAATTTATAGGGCGTATCTTCGCACCAAAATTAGTGTATATATGATGTCTAAGACTCCACGTGATTCTAGAACTGTAATGACCGATATGGTTTTGCCAAGCGAGACAAACCCTTTGAATAATTTATTTGGAGGTGAATTATTGGCCCGCATGGATAGAGCAGCTAGTATTGCCGCCCGAAGACATAGTAGAAGAATTACCGTTACCGCTTCCGTAAATCATGTCGCTTTTAATCAGTCAGTACCGGTGGGCAGTGTTGTGACCGTCGAAGCAGCTGTTTCAAGAGCGTTTAAGACCTCAATGGAGGTGTATATAGATGTTTGGATGGAAGACAGGTTTACAGGCATGCGAAGTAAAGCAAATGATGCCATATACACTTTTGTAGCTGTTGATGATACGGGAAAACCAACAGAGGTCCCACAATTGGTTCCTGAAACTCCTATTGAGATAGAACGTTATGAAGGTGCACTTCGCAGAAAGCAATTAAGTTTAGTTTTAGCGGGTAAAATGAAGCCGAATGATGCAACAGAGTTGAAGGCATTGTTTATGGGCGATGCGGCTAAATAATATTAATTTACTGGATAATTCTCAAAGCTTCTCTTTTACTCAACGGACTTAACGCTGTTTTATGAGTAAAATCGATTACCCATTTTGGGTTTGTTTTGCTATATTCTCTAAGCACCCATCCGATTGCTTTATTAATAAAAAATTCATTAGAATCTAATAAATGTTGAATACATAAACTTAGTAGTTTTGTGTCCAACTCTTCTTTGTATTTTAATTGAAATAATAGTGCTGATCTTTGAAGCCATATATGGTTTGATAGCAGCCACTTTTTAATATAAAACATTCTTTGCTCTGGATAGATTTTGAAATACGCCCCCATTAATTTAGTAGCAATAAAATCTACCGTTTCCCACCAAGGCTTATGGGTAACCATGTATTCGAAAAGTTCAATATCTTTTTTTTGAAACTGCTTTACATATTTATAGACTAATTCCTGAGAAAAATACTGAAAGTCTCTTTGTGGTTTTTCCCAAAAGAGCTTTGTTAATCGTGCTAATTCATCCTTTGGAGGTAAAAAGGCTTTATTTAAGAAGGGCTGTTGTATTACCCTTCTTTTGGTTGTTGTTAAACCATAATATTCAAATTTATTACGCACATATTGCTTTTGTTTTAAGGCAACATCAGCATTGGTATTTTTTTCGAACTCTTGCGCTAACAAAGTTATAAATTCAATTATTTCAAAATTCGACATATCTGAATTTTTTCATTGCTAGCGCAATAATTACTAGATTTATTTAGTCCAATTGTATTGTTTTACAATTGATAAATCCATTCTTCTGGATTTAATCGAGAGGTGTCTTGGTACAGATAAAATTTCAGTAAAGTCTGATTATTTAAGACATTCGTAAATATTTCACCTAACTCCTCTTTAGATTTTACCTTATCTCCTTTTTTAACATAAACGTTAGATAAATTATAATAAGTACTTATAAAATTACCATGCTTCATTTGAACACCTTTGTTTCCTCCAGGAACACTAATAACTGCAATAACTTCGCCTTCAAATATAGCTCTTGCTTTTGACCCTTTGTCTGTTGCGATAATTACACCGTTATTTTGATGTTTAATACCGGGATAAACAGCATCTTTATAAATACCAAAACCGATACTTTTAATTCCCTTCTCTACAGGCCATATTAATTTGCCCTTATTCGCGGAAAAATTGTTGGCTACAATTTTAGCCTCAGGAGTTAGCACAAACTTATTGTTGTTGGTTGTATTCCCCGCTTTTTTATTAGAACTCGCAATTGCACTACGAATTAGATTTTCAATTTGACGATCTATTGCTCGGGCTTCTTTTTGTTTTTTCTGAATTGTTGAGGTGTATTTACTTTCGTTTTTGCGAATAGAATTTAATAATTCGTTTTGCGCGTTTTTCTCTTTCAAAAGCTCTTTTTTGGCAACCGTATTTTCAGCTACCAATTGGTCTTTAGTTTTACGCTGCTCTGTAAGTGCAATATTCAGTGTTTTAAGTTCATCGGTTTTAGAAACAATTTGCTCGCCTTGTTCTTTTCGATACTTGGTATATTGCTTCATATACTGAAGCCTTTTAAAGCCCTGGTAGAAACTTTCAGAAGAAAGCAAGAACATAAGTCGACTTTGTTTCGATTTGTTCTGATATGACTTCTGAATCATTAAAGCGTAGTCTTCTTTAAGTGTTTTTAACTCGTCTCTTAGTTTTCCAATATTTCTAATATTAGCATTTAATTGACGGTTTAAAAGATTAGACTGTTCGTTGGTTACTCTAATTAATTGCTGGCGAACTGATATTTTTTTATCTAAAGCCTGCATTTGATCTAACACATTACCCTTTTCTTTTTTTTCAGCAAATAGTAGTCTATTAATTTGTTGTATTTCCTTTTGAAGTTGTTCTCGTTTGGCTTCTAAGTTTTTTTGTTCTGTGGTTTGGGCCAAACTAGATAAGGAAAACAGCAAAAAACCAATAAGTACAAGTAAAAATCGGTATGTTTTAGTTGCTAGCATATTAATCTAAAATAATCTCTTTAAAACCCTTTGGTATC
>TARA_R110002050_G_scaffold69507_2_pt1 | contig 51914 bp, 72 predicted proteins | sample TARA_R110002050 | Tara Oceans TARA_R110002050 (sample SAMEA4396988) | marine metagenome | biome: Polar Biome; feature: [DCM] deep chlorophyll maximum layer (ENVO:01000326); material: water (ENVO:00002006), including particulate matter (ENVO:01000060) such as... | depth 25 m
TTCATCCTCAAGAGCTAACAGGTTAATAATCAGTATATGTGTAAATATTATGTGTCAGGATTGTGTCAACAAGGAACGTAGATTTTTCAGGTTTTTTTCTACTTCTTCTATATAACCAAGGGCTTTGTCCGTGTTATAAGTAGGTGCATCTTCTTTTACAATTGCAACTTCTTGGCTTTTAGCATCGGAAAACAATAACCATTTAAGATCTACGTCTGGGAATACCTCCAATACTTTGGATATAAATTCAATATTTGGCGTTCGGCCTGTAAAAAATTTATTGGCATGTGCATAGTTCATGTTAACAATGGCAGCAAAATCCTTTTGCGACATTTCCTTTTGGGCTAGTAATAACTTCATCTTTTCCGCAAACCCCATATTTAGAATCATTATAAATTAGACAAATCAGAATATATTATTTTGCGTAAATAGACAAAATAGAATATATTTACTGACAGTTAATGACGTATAATGACAAAGATAACTAAAAATAAGACAGATAAGAATATGCATTCGCATAAAGAGACCTTAGAGTTTCTGAGTGCTTATTTGAAAAAGGGCTATGCCGTGGAAGCGCAGGCAAGGCTAAAAAAGAAAAGTATACCTATCTCCACTACTATGATACGTAACATTAAATCCGGAGATAGTATAGATTGGAAAGTGCTGGAAGTCTTAGCAGAGATGGCACTGGAGATCAAAAAAGCCAAGGAGAAGGTAGAACACTTGGTCAGTAACAACTAAACATTAATATTATGACAAACGACAACAAACTATTGCCGGGAATATTGAGTGACGGTGTGGAGTTCTTTCTCCACGAAGGGAGTATTAAGGTTATATCCTCAGGGCGGGTAATGAATTTTAGGGACCTGCCATTTTCCACTATACAATTGTTAAGGGAAGAAATAGATAGGCAGCCCAAGGTTAAGGCAGAGCTCATTGCCATGTATCCGGATAGCGAACATAAACGCTTGGAGCAATTTGTAAAATGCCGTTTTGGTGGATTGGACTATGAGCCGGATCTATCCAGGAACGGGGTGCAGAAAGGTGAATGGTGGGACTGTCCATTACGTGGCAATTGTACCTCGGAAGGCATCCTATGTAAAAAAGTGGCCTATAACGGATACTTGTTGGCCTCGCAGGACATTAGACTTTTACAGCTATTGACTACAAATTATACTAATGAGCATATTGCGGAAACTATGAGCCTGCCATTGGGATCCCTTCATGTTTTAAAAAAGAAGCTTTATCACATGCTTGGCGTGCAGACCAAGCAGGAATCTACAATAATAGCCCAACGGCTTAATCTTATCTAGGATGGACCTAGAGAATTGCTGGAGCACACGCCGGCAAGTTGGTTGTGAAGGATCCCGCTCCTCGGGGCGGGACTTAACCCTAAAATTAGAATTATGAAACAGCTCATTATAGACAATACCATTGCCGCCCTGCTCATTTTGGCCGGGGCATATACGCTCTACCTATTGTGGAAAAGCGCAAAGGAATTACGAAGCGATATTAAAAAATTAAAGAACCTTAAAAAGTAAGTGCTATGGAACGGTTAAAGCAAGTAATCTCCAACATTAATGTTTTGGAGGCAAGGTTAGGACAGTTGGAACAATTGGAAATAGATCAGAAGCGGGACTATGCCAGTGCCAAGGAAAAGATAAAGCAGGAACTGGAACCGCTGTATAAGGAAAAGCAATTGCTATTGACCACGGTAGATGTGGCAGAACCACAATACATGGTGTAATGGAGAAATTTAACCTAGAAGTGCTTTGGAACGATTACTTAAGAAGAAATCGTTTGGATCCTAAAAGAATGTCTCCCATACAGTACAAGGAAACCAAACGTGCCTTCTTTGGTGGCGGCGGAACTATATTCCTGGCAATGGCAGTGGACATGCCCGCCTTAACGGATAAAAAAGCAGAGGAGGCCATGGACCTATTGCACCAACAATTTAAAAATTTCCTGGAAACGGAAATTGAATCAGCTAAAACCAAAACAACCAAATGAGTTTTGTAAAAATAGAGGACATCATGGACGCCACTGAGGGCGGCCTAAATATTATAGCTACATATTACCCGGATGCTCCTGCAGCACTTTCCACAAGGCATAAAAAATTTAAGGCCAGGGGAGATGAAAAGACTGCCTCTGCAAGTATCCGTCAAAAACAGGATGGTTGGTATTATGTAACTGATTTTGGAGGGGATAGCAAGGAACGTAATGCCGTAGAAGTTTGTATGCAGGAGGAAGGACTTTCCTTTGGGGAAGCTTGCGCGGAATTGGGCGCCCGCTTTAGTGTTAAAGGGGCCGCCAACACTAGCCAACTATCCCGTCCCAATATTATTAAAAGGGAAAGGCAGGAAGGCGAAGAGCCGGGTACGTATATTTTTGAACATAAAGATTTTACAGCTAAGGAATTAGCGGTTTTGGGCCCCACGGTTACGGACAAACATTGTTTTGATTTTAATCTTAAAAGTTTGGCAAGCTTTACCTATATCAAGGAGGATGGGGTAACCAAAACTGAAGCTACGGATGACTATCCTATTTTTTCTTTTCATCATGAGGATTGGCAAAAAATATATCAGCCCAATAGCATAGATAAAGGGTACCGATTTAGATATGCCGGTAATAAGCCAAGAAAATATATTCATGGCCTGGACGCTATTAAGATTCAATATGAGAAAAATAAAAAAAATGCCCTGGACGATATTAATGGGGATAACAAGGACTTTAGACTGGACAGTTGTTTTATTGTTTCCGGAGGCTCGGACGGCATTAACCTTAAGGCCTTTGGTTATTTTCCTATTTGGTTCAATAGCGAGAGCGAGCAGCTGGACTATGAAGATTACAAGAAATTGGATGTAATGGTGAAGACCATTTACTACATAGCAGATCTTGACAGTACTGGAATAAGTCAGGCTGTAAAAATTGGCCTTAAGTTTTTGGATATAAAATTGGTATGGCTTCCGCAGCAATTATTAAAGTACCGGGACAAAAGGGGAAATCCAAGAAAGGATTTTAAGGATTTTGTAGAAGTCTTTTATTCACCTGCAGACTCCATTAAGTTTCGTAACAGGTTAAAAAAATTGATAGAGGTGGCGGTCCCTATGAAATTTTGGGATGAAGTGCACCAAACGGATGCTGACGGTAATTACAAGGGGTCCAAGTATTTTTTTAAGAATACAAGGGCGTACCATTTCCTGCAGCACCAGGGTTTTGGCAGGTACGAAATACAGAATAGCAAAGATGGATTTATTTGGATCCGGAAACATAATGGTGTGGTAAAGATTGTAAGGGCCAGTGATGTAAAGGGCTTTGCGAATGAGTTTTTAATACAGAGGCAAATGTCGGAGGAACTTAGGGACGTAGTGTATAAAACCTCCCAATTGAACGAAAACAGCCTTACCAACCTGCCCTTTATGGAGATAGATTTTACGGATGCGGATAAGGATAGCCAACACTTGTTTTTTCAGAATGAAGTGTGGAGGGTAACGGCAACCAAGATTGAGCGGATAAAGTATGATCGGGTAGACTGTGTTACCTGGGAGGAAAAGGTTGTGGATAAGAAGGTAAGGCTTCAAGAGCCACATTTTAAAATTGAAAAGGACAAGCACGGGGATTGGGATATTACCATCCTTACCAAAAACAATCAGTTTTTAAATTACCTTATCAATACGAGTAGGGTACATTGGAAAAAAGATCTGGAGGATTCCTTTGGTAACCACCAACAGGTCAAGGCGGAGGAGTATGCCAAGAAGCATAAGTTTAATATTGCAGCGCCCAATTTAACGCCAGATGAGATCCTGGAACAAAAGCTCCACCTGATCAATAAGATATTTACCCTGGGCTATATGCTGCACAAGTATAAAAATCCTGCTAGACCTTGGGCCCCGTATGCCATGGACCACAAGATTGCGGATATAAGCGAGAGCCATGGAGGTAGTGGAAAATCTATATTTCTGAAGAGCATACAGTATGTTCTTAAGGAAAACCACTATATAAATGGGCGGGACAAAAAGAAAACCTCCGACGATTTTATTTACCACGGCGTTTCGGAGGATACGGATTATATTTTGGTAGACGATTGCCACTCATATATGGACTATGGTTTTTTCTTTAATGCCATTACTGGCGATCTGGACGTAAACAATAAGAACGGGCTAAGGTATATAATACCATTTGCAAAATCGCCCAAGATTGCGTTTGCCAGTAATTATCCGCCCAACAATTTGGATCCTTCCTTGGAGCGCCGTTTGTTGTTCAATGTTTTTTCGGATTACTACCATTACAACAAGGATGGGGAGTATAACCAGACCAGGATAGTGTCGGATGATTTTGAAGGTAAATCCCTCTTTCTGGATTTCGACGATAACCAATGGAATACTACCCTGAATTTCTTTGCACAGGCGCTGCAATTCTATTTGGGACAAACGGAAAAGTTTGATCCTCCTATGGAGAATGTGGAAAAAAGGAATCTATTGAAAGAAATGGGAGAACATTTCCACGCATGGGCAGATGTATTTTTTGAGGCTAAGCGGGACAATGGTGAGTTTCAGTTCCTGGATTGTGATGTAAGTAAAAACTTTGCCTTTAAAAATTTTGAGGACACCTCTCATAATAAAAAATGGACTTCAAATAGGTTTAAAAAGGCCCTTATGGCCTATGCCAAGTACAATGGTTGGATCTTCAATCCTAAAGATAGGGCTCCGGACGGCCGAATAATTAAGAAAGTGGACGGGGCCAGTGAGGAACACTTTCATATTAGGACCAGGAAGAACATTCCATCGGACCAAGTGGATGTACCGGTGAAGCAGGACGATGATCTCTGGACGGATGACGATATGGATATAGATGAAAAATTTTGATCATGATCTACAGCAAAATGGAAATCGCTTTGATATTCAAGAATTGTCATAGCACACAAGAAGTGATACAAGTAAACAATACGTTCAACTATTTGCATGCGGTAGCAGAGCTGCCCGTTCCCGGGTACGTGTATTTATGGGCCAGTGTAAGATTAAGAGCTATTTGCAAATGAAAAATCCGGCCTACACCTATATGAAGGAGTGCAATAAGAACGGGATAAGGATCTATCCTGTGCTAAAGTACGGGTATTACTATCTGGAGATAGAGTTTAACAGGACAGAGGAGTTTAATCCCTACGAGCGCATTAGAACTAAGCCTGGGGAAATAAAATATGAAACTAACGGAAAGGAATGGACAGAAAAGATTTTGGAGCTCTACGAGCATCTTTATAAGACAAAAGTAAGGGCAAAATTGGACGTGGCATAGGGTAAAAAAGTACACAGAAGTGCAAGATTAAATTGTAACCAGAACAAAATATTTGTAGATGAAACGTGGAAAATGGGGCAAGCATATTTGGGAAGACCAGGACATTAAATTCCTGAAGGACAATTACCGGGCCATGACCAACCGTGAGTTGGCGGCAGGTCTCGGGATAAAGTTGACCACCTGCAGGACCAAGTTGTACGAGTTGGGGCTAAAGCGTATGGAGATGGAATATTGGACACAAGAGCAGATCCAGTTTTTGAAAAACAATTTTGGTGAATTGTGGAATGCCTTAAGTACTACCCTTCATTGTGAATACACTTTTAATAAGGCCAAAGTAATCTACCATGAACCCGATAGTTTTAATGAGGTTCAAAGAGCGTGGGCTTTTTGGGTCTGTACTAATATGAGTTTTGCTGCGGAAGCTGCCGGAAGCTTTCAATGGGTTAGAAACAAGACTGATAATTGGCATCCTGCAATTAGTGTTGACAACAGAAAGAAGGAATTTGGCATTTACAAAGGGCGCCTGGATCGGGTTACTATTATGGATAGGCCGGCAGAACGAATGATTCCGGATAGGGACGGTCTTGACACCTTTTTTTACCTGGACCCACCTTATGTTGGTGCTAGGCAGGGACACTATGGTGGCTATACACAGGATAATTTCAATGAGCTATTGAAATGCGCTGAGAATATGAAAGGAATGTTCTTAATGTCTTCATATCAAAACAATGAATTGGATAAGTATGTAAATCGAAATGGTTGGAAGCAAAAGGAAATAGACCAAAGACTTGGTGTTTCGGGCGGTGCTCAGCGTAAAACTGAGGTTTTAACATGGAACTATGATTAACATATAAATTTCAGAATTATGGAAGAAATTTTTAATTGGTTGGATAAATACGGTGCGGGTGTCGTTACCATGGTGTGTTGGGTGGCCGCTTTGGCGTGGGTATTAGGGGGCAGTTCCTTTTCCGAAAACGATGAGGACCATGGGTAGTCTTGTACTTGATGGGATTCAAGAAAATGCCAGGACAATCCATAACGCCCTGCGAAATTATTACGAAGCATGGGAAGAGCTGGAGCGTATCGCTAATGATCATGGACATACGTTGGATACCAAGACCGCTGAACTTAAAAAGTTATGAAAAAGAGACGTATGTACCGTATAGGGGAACGGCCGGTACAGGAGGCTGTAAAAGAACCGGCTCCACCACCGGAACCCAAAGTGAAAGATTTACCCAATGTATATTTTATAGAGCTAGAACCCATGAAAAAAGAATCAAGAACAGTAAACAAATTATATACCCAGGATGGTACCAGTATAGACAAGCGACTTAAGGACGGGCGCACCAAATTGTTCCAGGACAAATCCAAGGCCGAGGCCTTTGCCAAACAGACCAGGTCCTACCCGTATCGGGTTATAGATCATAATGGAGTATTGGCAGGGTTTGCTGTACCTAAGTAATGTACCAATTAACCAATTTAAAAATAACTATATGAAAAAAGTAGTGGTCTATTGCCTAACAATGAACGGTGTTACTGCAGTTTATTTCTGTGTTGAAGATTTATGTGATTCAATAAAAATGGAATTTGAAGATCAAGATTTTGACTCCATGAAAAATTGCGAGTATAAAATATGGACTAAAGAAATGACCGAAAAAGAGATTGATGATTTACCTGAATTTGAAGGTTTCTAATAATATTTAGATTATGGACCTGTTCACCAGCGCCAAGAATTGTAGCTATTGCGGTTTACCACCAAGGCCCAAGCCTGGGAAGGAACATATTTTTAATGGTTTCAGAGATGCAAAAACTAAACAGTTGGTTTGTTGGAGCTGCACGGGTGATCATGATTTAAATAAGAAAAAAAGCTCTTGATTATTGCCAACGTCAGGGGAGTATGCTTTGTTGCCGTGTATGGAGTGCTGCCCTTTTTCAGGCGGTACGGGAATACGTAAGGCAGCAAACTATTTAAAAAGCCCCGCCAAAGGCGAATGAAGTGTACTCCGTGTTATCGGGTCGTTACCTTAACAAGATAAATATTAACTAAACACATATAGATATGAAAATTGAGTTTGAAAAAGTAGAAGAATTAATTGGAAAAACATTGACTAGAATCGATTATGATTCTGAATTTGAAGATGAAATTATATTCCATTTAGATAATGGTGATAGATACAAAATGTATCACTCGCAGGATTGTTGTGAATCAGTAACGGTTGATGATATTAATGGTGATTTTGAAGATTTAATAGGGGTTCCATTATTGATAGCTGAAGAAGCAACTAATAGCGAGGAGAACCCTGAAGGTGTTAATATTGATTGGCAAGAATCTTTTACATGGACTTTTTACAAATTCGCAACTATAAAAGGTTTCGTGACTATTAGGTGGTATGGTGAATCGAATGGATATTATTCGGAGAGCGTTTATTTTGAAAAAATTAGTCGGTGAAGCATGAACCGCAAGGGCTTTTTAAATAGAATACTCCCCTGACGTTATCGGGCATTAGTGAATCTTAAGCCTTTTGCTTTTCGCAAATTGCGGATTCACGTATCCGAATCAAGCGTTATTTACAACAGCGCAGCGAATTGGAAATGACGCTTGTTGAGGTTATGCCCGATAACACCAAGCTATGTTGAAGCGTAGCGACCCGAAGGGTTTAATATAGCGCCTGTTGGCAATAGTCTTCTTCAGGAGCTTAACGCAGCTGCAGGAGTAAAGATTTGAGGTAAGGAACACCTGCACTTAATGAGAATTTAACGAACTAAAACAAGATAAGATCATGAACAAAATACCACTACAACAACTGGACGGTTGCATTAACACCGCCTCCGGAAGAAAGATAAACCTCTTGGACCCAAAGCCGGAGCAGATAAGCATTGGTGATATTGCCCGCGGGCTGTCCTACAATTCGCATTTCGGGGGGCAGACGCCACAATTTTTCAGCATATCCCAGCACTGCCTTTTGGTATGCGAGCTTATGGAGCTCCGATTTAAAAAGGATCCCGCAATGATGATGCTTGCCCTGCTCCATGATGCGAGCGAGGCTTACCTGGGCGATATGTTAAAACCGCTTAAAGTAATGCTTCCCAACTTTAGGGAAATAGAAGATAGGATGATGGGCGTCATTCTAGAAAGGTATAGTTTGGATCCGACCAGTATGGTAATTATTAAAGAGTACGATATTCTCGCCCAGGAGATGGAGTATAATGCGTTCTATAAAAACGGTGAGATAAAATACCTAAGTCCGGAGGAAAGTAGGTTGGCCTTCCTAAAAAGCTACTACAGGTATATGAATCAGCGCCATATAACTTTTACGCTTTAAGAGCGTTCCCCAGTTTCCCGCTTCGTTAAACCGCCCTGCAAGGCGGTTTTGCATTATTTAAAAGCTGCCCAAGCAGGTTTTTCCTTTTTTAACCAACTTGGTTACCAGGGCAACGGGCCAACATGTGTGCTTTTTTCCCCCAAACCCCCTTTAAGCTCTAGTAGAAAATAACTGTAACTTTGTAACCATTCACGAAAAAGGCCGCCATTATTACCATTAAAGGTTACAGTTTTATATTTATAATTGAAACTTGGTTACAAAAAAACTGTAACCTTTTAGATAGGTTACAGTTTCTACAAAATTTAAAATGCTTGGGTTACAAAAATGGCATTTTATTAAAATACTGTTTTTCAGTTAGTTAACCCCTCTGGTTACAAAGTTACAGAGTTACAAAAATTTTCCGGTTAGATTGGGACACTAGAATTCTACAGGAAATTCGCCAGGGATTTTCAAGAAATTTAAAAGGGGCGATATCCCCCTGGTAAAATATGGACAAAAAAGGATATTAATTTCTCATGTTACACTTAAAAATATTCGTATTTGTCTAATTTGTAGTATATTTAACTACAAACCATGTTGATCAGCGAACGCGTATATAACAGTCCTCATATATGTGGCATACAGTTAGATGTATCGGCCAAGGAATTCGCCGCCGGTAATCTTGACACCCAGCCGTTCTATAATACCAACATTACGGAAGGCAATTTTAATGAGGTATATTATAGTATAGGATCTGCACGGTTTTCAGAAACTTCTTCAGAAAGTGTTTCCGGAATATTGTATACCCAGAAAGTGGCCATTAAGTTCCCCAGCAATGATAAGTACCGCAGCAAAAGGTTGGAGGAGCTGCGTTCTGCCAAGTTCCTGGCCATTAAGTTTTCCAATAATAACAAGTTGATCCTGGGCAGGAACGACTTTTTCCAGAATACAAAACCCAAGGTAACGGTGAACAGCAATGAAAAGATTACCCAGGTAAACTTTGAGACGGTTAGCGTTTTCCCTTCAGGGTTTTTTGAGAATACCGCGGCCTATGGCTTTGTGTACGAGCTGCCTGTTTCATTTCTAGAACCATTATAAAATGAGCGTGTTTCCATTAGATATAGTTGTAAAAGAAGATACGCCAGAAAGGCTATTGGCTTTGGCCAGCGTGCCGGTAAAGAACAAATTTTTGGCGGATGACATTAACGAGATCGTGGCGGCCATAAAGGAGATCCATGGCAGGGCGCTATTTATAGAGGACGGCGATGGCAAAGAGTGGTTTGTGCGCAAGACCAGTACCAATCTGGATACAGCCTCTTTCCAGGTAGGGGACCGTATGGAAGGCTTTGTGGACGAGGACATGACAGAATGGATAGAGGGGGTTATAGTGGGCCTTGGTTTTACCGGGGTGGCAGATCTGGGCAATACCAGCATTTTTTTCAGGACTAATTCTCAAAATAGGATAACATGATAGGAATTTACATTTGGTTAGGAGTATTGACCATTGCTGTGGTATCGGCAGTGGTGACCATCAAGAAGATGGACAAAAGCGAGATACTGCAATTGAAGGATGGCGAGCATTTGTCCGTAATAAAAAAGGACGAAAGCAACGTAAGCGTGAAACGTGTGGGGGACGAAGTGGTCCTGGTAGATGAAGATGGCAAACATTTAAGGGAAACTAAACTATTAAAGTAATGAAGAAGTTATTTTTTACGATCGTAATGTTATGGGGCATTGTTTCAATGGGCCAGATACAGGCAGAAAAAACGGGCGGACAGATCTTTGATGGGTATACGTCCACTATATTAAATGGGCTCTCCACAAAACCTAATGGTTTGTTAGTTCGTAATAGTACGGAAAATACACTATGGTACTGGAACGGAAGCGAGTATAAGAATTTGTTATCAGGTGGGGCTACATTTGCCGATATTTCTGGTAATGCCCGTGACAATGCTGATCTGGATGCGGAGTTGGATCTAAAAGCGGATGATGATGAAGTGGTGCATTTAGCTGGTACGGAAACAATTACAGGGGGTAAAACTTTTACAGCTACATACACAAATTTTAAAGGTATTACTGTTGATGGTTCTTTATCATCTAATTTAAAAATTAGAAATAGTGATTACAGTAGTTTACATCTTATTAACGAAGCCGATAATGATACTATATATTTTGGTGTATCAAGTGGCAATGCCAGATTAGCAGCTGGAGCAGACACAGGTATATTAATATATACTGATGGTACCGAATCGATGCATATAGATTCAGATAAAACAGTTAAAATTACATCATTAGAAGGCTCAGGTGATAGAATGGTTATTGCTAATTCTTTAGGTGAGTTAGAAACACAAGCTATACCAAGTGGTGTTGGTGGAGATGTAACAGCAGCTTCATCTTTTGGAGCTGATAATAGAATAATACGTTCTGATGGTAGTGGTAAAGGAGTTCAATCTAGTCTTGTAACTATAACTGATTCAGGTAGTATAGAAAATGCACAAAGTATAAGTTTTTCAGGTGTATTAGATGCTGGACAAGCTGGTGTTATGCAAATGTATAGTACAGGTCAATTACAAAGGTTAGATATTATAACCAACAGTGATAAATTTACTATTAGAGCATATGATAGGCCAACTACTGGGGATACATTTTCAATATCAAGTGAATTTGAATATGATTATGTTGATGAAAGATGGGAAATAGATGGTGAAGCAATAGCTACAGGAGCTTCAACATTATCTGAAGTGTTATCAGAAGGTAATACTGCTAATTCAAACATTATAATGAACTCTTATGATATTACAGGGGTTGGAGATTTAGAAGCTGCGAATACTGTTAGCTCAGGTGGATTAGATAGTGGTCAACTGTTATTAAATCCTACTGATGTTGTCCCAACAGGAGAAGAAGGGTTGTTATATGCGGATGATTCAGAAAATAGACCAATTTATCATGATGGCACCTCATATAAGAAATTTTTACTTGAAGGCGATGCAGCTGGCAGTATGTCGGACGGTGCTGTTAAGATTGCCTACGAAAACAACGCCAATACCAATGCTTATACGGATGCGGATAAGGCTACGGTCGGGAATATAACAGCCTCCAACCCATACGATCTGGATGGGTGGCAGCCAATAATCGCGAGTGTTTCCGGAAAAATAGATTCGGACACATTCGGCAGAACTTCTGCTACGGCCATAGAAAATATATACGAACAAGATTACGACGATTATATATCGGACGGTGCGACCGCAGCGGGGACGGTTGTCTTTCTTCCAGATGCTCCACCAATAAAGGTAGAGACTTCTGCCACTTTTTCGTTGTCCGAGAAAAAAGTATATGATGATCAAACGGCCGATGCTGCCACTATTACGCTTTCAGGATTGGAAGCGGGTGTGGAGTTCTACATTTATCTGGACAGGGCTTCTATGCCGTCTTTTTCAGGGGCCACGGAAAAGCAGATACCGGGCACACAATCCTTTATTGCCAACACCCCTATGGTCCTTTACGGGATCGTACGACCAAATAAAACAACATTTGACTATAGTTTAACAGAATTGGCGCCGTGAGAAAGTTGATATCCATATTGTTTATTTTTTCCTGCTCCATTGGTATGGCACAAAGCCCTTTGGTCTTGGCCTCTATGGAACAGGCAGATGTAGCATGTACCCCCCATCCAGACGAACAGAACACCACAGCAAGCGTTACCTCTGATGAATATTGCAACGAGAGCAGTAACATATCTAATTGGCTTAATAGTGGCGCGGATGCCGTAACAAGAAGTTTGGAGAGCAGTGATACCGATACGGGGCTTTATGCTATAAAATTGGTATCGGATGCAGGCGGGACGGAGTTCAGCTATATGAGTTTTCCAGGGATATCCGGTCTTACCACGCAGATAAAATTAAGGTTCAAACAGACTGTCGGAACCAATGCCAGTTTTTTGGCGGTGAACACTTCGCCGACGGGAGGTACAGCGATAACCGACGAGTGGACGGAGCACACGTTCGAGACAACACCTACGGGAACCGTGCTGATAAGGATATACCCTGCAGGAGCGACAGGTACAGGGGATCCAGGAGACGCGGTGCTGGTTAGTTTAGTAAGCGTTAAAGCAGCATCATCATGAGAAATTTAATATTCTTTTTACTCTTCCCATTGTTATTGGCTGGCCAAGTCAATTTCTCAACCTATGGTGCAGTAGGTGATGGCGTAACAAATGATAGGGCCGCTTTACAGAGTGCTTTGGACAATGAAAGCAACCTTATTGCCGATGAAGGGGCCACGTTCCTTATAACCGGCATCTTGGATATAGACCAGGGATTTGCTCACACCATAGACTGGAACGGGGCCACTATTATTACTACTTCTGCATTGGAGCCTATGATAGCAATTGACAAAAGGTCAGCAAACGGAGGTCTTACAACGATGTCAAATTTAACCATAGACGGCAACGGGGATGCGCAAAGAGGTCTTGAGTGTAATTCTAGGGTGGATTTATTGAATATACACGCTACAGGATTCATGCAATCAACTACCGCCAGTCCCGCGGGTATTTACATACACGTTTACAACGATGCCGACTGCTATGGAGATTGGATTTTTGATAATGTAGATGTAAGCGATGTAAGAGGATTAGACAACGGCAATACAACAGATTCGTGGGGGGCAGCAAACGGGTATCTTATTTACTGGGTGCAGGTTCCAAGCTCCCCGACTACCTTAAAAATCAAAAATGGAGAAGTTTACGACTGTTGGGGAGAGGATTCCCAATGTGTAGGGGCTTTTTCAACAGGGATAGATATTAGTAATTCCAACGGATCCATGGAATTTACCAATATGAATATGTACGATTGGGAACGGCGGTGTGTTAAGAATTTCACAGGGAACGCTACATATACGGACTGTACCTTTACAGATCCATCGCCCTCCAATCCTAATTTGGTTTCAAAAAATAAATCGGGTATGGTCGTATTTGGCTCCGGTTCGGGAGCCAACGGAGGTGACAATGTAATTTTTGAGAATTGCGATTTTGTTGGCCGTGGGTATGATGGAAGGGTAATAGCTTTAAACACAACCGATTCGGCAATACGGAACTCAACATTTACCAACGCCAGTTTGGCCTTTACTTTAGATGTTGGCGACTTCGATGTCTGCGATTCCGATTTTGGGGCCAGTTCTGGATCTGGGGCCTCAATATACTCGTACGGATCAGGTTCTGACGTGGGGCAAATTCAAATAGACACCAACAACACTTATAGCGAAGGTTCGCCAATCAATGTGACCGATTACAGCTATGTAGAGACCGCCTTGGTATGTGCCGCTTCCGAAACGTGTTCGGATGGTATCATGAACCAGGACGAGACGGGTATCGATTGCGGGGGCGTATGTGAGCCCTGCGAAGAACCAGAGCCAGAACCATCAATAGGTAGAAGAGTAAAAACAAAGGGAAAGGTCTACTTAAACGGTAGTCCTGTCCAAATTTATATAGCGGAATAAACCAATGGATCCATATGTAACAACACTGATCATTTATGCCCTGGCAAGACTGGTAGTGTGGAGTGTGGCGCCATATATAATAGAGGAGTAATGGAAATATTTTATCACATATTCGGTAATGCCAGTGGTTGGGAGTATTTAGCGTTCGGTTTTTTTGCCGTATTTGGAATGGCTTGGATAAAGGTGGCCCGTTTCAACATTAAAAAGAAATCAGGGCTTAGGTCCAATCCTGTTAAGATAGTGAGGTTTAATTGGTCCATTTGGTTCAATGATAACCTATTGGACTTTATCCTGGCACTTATGACGGCCTTTGGATTTTTCAGGTTCTTTCCGGACGCGTTTTCGTTCATCAACAAATTTCAGGACGTTCCGGAGTTTACGGACAAAATGTTCTATGGTCTATTGTTGGGGCTATTTTTCCAGTATTTGTTCCATAAATGGATGAACCAGGTAACCATTACTAAAATTGCGAAATAATGAGCTCAGAAGATAAATTGGCCCAGGGCCAGCATCAGACGCAGACCTATTTAAAGTTTATGGGGTTCACGGGCCTTGTGGCATGTCTTTCATTCGGGGTCTACCTAGTAAAAAAGGACGGACTCACCTTTGACAGTCAACAGCAAAAGCAGGAAGTTCTCAGCAATCTCCCGGGAAGGCTCCAGAACCATACGGACAATAAGGACATACACATGAGCTTCGATGAAAAGAAACGTCTCATTATAGCGGAGGAAAATCAAAAAATGCTTATGGACCTTGTTCAGAAAAATACCCAGACCTTGGAAAAAGTGGGCGGGGACCTTCAGGAAATAAAAACAATTGTAAGGCGTAAAAACTAAATATCATGGATACAGAAAAAGACATTACGGTAGACTTGGAAAAGGCAAAAGCAGTAGGCAAGAGTGCGGAGTTCATTATCACCTTTGGGCTATTGTTCTTCTTCCTGTTCATATTCCCCATAAGTAAATTGGTGGCATTCATGGCCGCATTGGCAGGGTATGCCGTAGTAAACGGCATAGTGTACATAAACTACCTGCGGTTAAAGGCCAAATGGAAAAAAATTAAGGACAATCTAATACCACAACAAAATGAAAAATAGGCAGAACGATCCCACAGGGAACTACCAAAAGGCCAGTAACGGCAAATTTGGGCATAGGTGGATAGCTGCGGGAGAAACTTCTCCGGCGGGCGAATACTATGTTCTTATAGAAGCCTGGGAAGATAGTACGGTAAGCTATGAGAGCAAGGCCAACCCCAAGGACAAAACCTTGGACAACTCGGAAATGGGCGGCGACCGCTCCCAGAAGGACAGGAATATTCCAGACGGAAAGGCTATTGGCGGCAGCATAACCAATGTAGAAGTAACAACAGGTTTAATGTTGGGCTATTTAAATTAATCTTTTAAAGTATAGAGTTATGGGAGTAATAGGAATAGGAAAATCTGGTGGTGGTTCAAAATTGAACAAGGGAGGATATGAAGGTACAGCTCAAGATTTAAAAGATGAATTAGATGCTGTTTCTTCTGGTTATCAAGGAAAACTTGCTATTGAAGATACGCCGGCAGAAGATGGTTACTATACTGCTACGGAAAGTGGAACTTACACCAATGCAGGTAGTATAGTTGTTGATTTGTCTTTAGGGGCAACCACTATAATAAAAAGCGGAGCCACTTATACTAAGGTGGTCGTTCCAATAGATTCGTTAGACGAGCTAAAAGCAAGGACGACTTTGGTTAAAAATGGATACATCCATACTACAAATGGTTTTGTTGCTAGTGAATCAAGTAGAAGCATTGTTAAAAATGTTGTACCTGGTAAAAAATATCAAATAAGCCCTAATAATACAGTTGTATTGGCATCTAAGTATTATTTATTTACTTCTGACATAGAAGGGACAGACCCAGTAGGATCAAGAGTGGCCTTATCCAATTCTGTCGTTACAATAGATGCTCCAGAAGGCGCAAACTATTTGTTTGCTTGTGTCAGCTTCAATGGGAACGGCTCCGTAATTGATTATGATATTATAGAGTACTATTCCGTATATGATAAAATAGACCAAGGGGAAACTACTTTAAACGCTTTAAAGTTTCAAACAGGAAACAATATTGGCATAAACATAAGTAGTCCTAATCTGGCAGGAAAATATTATAGGATAATAGATGCAACTAAAGCCGCTGCCGCTAGAGATAATTCTGGATTTAATTCTCATTCCATATCTGTAGAATATGGTGATGTATTTTTAGGGTCAGCAAGGGTTGGTTCTTCATCCACAGGTATGGCAATATTCTATGATGCTTCAGGAAATAAAATTTCTCATGCACTGACGGGTGATAGCGCGTATCATCAGAATGTTGAAATTGTAACGCCAAAAGGAGCTTCTGAAATGATATTTGTTTGGGTTAATGATTCTCCCGCAGCTTTATCAAAATTTAATCTTGATAAAGAAAAAAATCCTTCTGTAAAGGTGTTACTCATAGGGTCATCACACGGGATGAACACTATAGGTCAATTCCCTATTCTAGCGTACAACAGTGGGATTGATGTAACTTGTGCAAATGCGTACCAAGGAAGTTTATCTATTTCACAGTTAGCTGATTACTGTGATAGTGGGGATGTATTCTCAGGGTCTTATAAAAAATTTAGTAATGGTACTTGGGGAGTGAATACATCTTATACAATCTTGCAGATGCTACAAGACGAACAATGGGATTTTATATCTATTCAAAGGAGTGCTAGTGAGGATATGACATGGACTGCCGAACAAGATGAAGATTTTAATACAATCCTAGACTTTATATATGAAAATTGCGATTACGCTCCTAAAATTGTTTTTAATTCTGGATTTGCCGACACATACACTTTAGCAACAAGGTCAAGTCAGCAAGCGGACAGCGTGACTATATGGGATACTGCTAATGAGGTTAAGGACAAATATGGTATTGATATTATACCAATGGCTACTGTATTACAGGAAGTAAGAAATAATGACACTTTAGCGGCTCTTGGAACTTCTCCAAATGGTATGTTGTCTTCAGACACACAACACCTAGATCAAGGAATAGGGTGGTATGTTTCAGGTGGAGTTTGTTTTAATTTCTTCCTTAAACACCTTGGTAAAAGTATTTTAACTTGTAATTATTTTCCAACTATTGCAGATTTAGCGCCATTTGGATATGACGCAGCTAAATACACAGCTATATCAGACCCATACGCAAAAGAAATAAGGAGAATAATTAATAAATCAATGGTTGATTAAAATGTTGTAAAATGAAACCCATCCCCTTCTCCATATCAGAATTCTTGATCACTCAACCCAAAACGGTAGAGCTGGAGGTATGCGATAAGCTGTGGAAATTTCATATAATTCCTATGGTGCCGGTACGGGAAGCGTTGGGGGTTGCTATTTGGGCCAGTTTAAAGAGTGGATATCGCCCAGAGTGGTACGAGAAAAACAAGGGCCGCAACGGAGATAGTCAGCATTGCTTTAAAGAAAAGGGCGCGGTAGACTGGACCTGTGCAGATTTCGCAGCCAACAAGGATAAGTTTTTGGAGCTGATCATTGCCCATACGGATTATACCAGGATTGCGGTATATGATGGTTTTATCCATTGTGACCATAAGCCAACGGCCAATGGCAAACGGGAAATTTATACCAGCAATACCAAGAGCCAATGGAAATTCTGGAAGTATGCAGCTTAACAGTATAGAAATACAACAATTTTTAATACAATTCCATGAAGAAGTGGTTATGCATATTCTTGATCTTTAGCCTTGCCGGTTGTGGTACCACGCGTACCACCTCCAAAAGTAAGGAGAACATTAAGCTGGTAGACCGTGGCGTAGTAGAACGCAGCGCACCAGGGGAACGCGTCTATATAACTATACCGGCCACCCCCAATGAGCGCCCCAAAAACGAGACCAAAACCTTCTCCGGAGAAAAGGGTTCCCGTACAGATGTAGATTTTGATAAGGACGGAAACGTTACCAAGATAGTAACAGACTGCCCAGAGGTAAACGAGCGCGAGGCCAAGAACCTGGAGCTGGACTACTCCAAAAAAGAAAAGGACAGTGAACGCCAATTTAATATAGAGCTCGCCAAAATTGGCCAAAGTACCATTCTATGGCTAGGTGGCATTTTTGCCGTGGCATGGGTGGTGAAGGGCATATTTACAAAATAGAGTTAAAACCAACATACTATTGAAAAACGCTAAAGAAATGGCCGTGCTTTCTCCCTTTAAGTTAAGGGACCACTTGGTGCCCTTTCTTTTCAACGAATTTAAGTCAGAGGAAACGGTAGAAATGCCGTATTTGAAGACCAAGGCCATTAAACTTAATAAGACCAGCAGCCTCTCCAGGACCATTAACCTGGTACATTCCAAATATGAAGATAATACGCAGGTCTATGACTACCGCATACAGTTCTCCATTAAAATGGTGCGTGGGGGTAAAAAGTATGAGAGCGCCCTGTACAAGACCAGAAAGGACCAGCACGAGCTCCTTTGCTTTAGTGATAATGATAATCAGTTTATTAATGGGTTCTTTGAGGATATCTTCCGCATGGCCTTTATTTTTTACGTTAATGGATCAAAACAGTTTACTACCTGTGGAATTAAGGAGGTGATCAATGATTTTATTGATACATATGATCTGCTAGAGCTCGGTTTTGATACGGAGACGTTGCGTATCCTCTACTACCGGGAGACCGGCAAAGAAAATAAACTTACCCGTTTTCAGCATAAGATAGCCAATAGGGTCAACAACTACTGATCTATAATTTGGTGTTACACGGTTTCTTTTGGTTTATGGCCACTTTCGTACTATGAAGATAAATCCACTCTTATCTGAAGTTATTAAAGGAATCTGGTTATTGGAGCCCAGTTACCTGATTGGTTTTGCTCCACAAGTGCAAAAGATTATTGCCGGGGAGCATATAGAGTTTAATGGTACTACTGCAAGTTTGGTAAAATTATATGACTCTGGTGGCAACCTAATTCCTGGAGAATATTTAAAGGATTGGTCAGGGGCTATTATCAAAGCGAGTTTTGACATTCCAAAAAACTCATACGCGGTGGTGAACATGAAAGGGCCGGTAGTGAAGTATGGAGATCTTTGTACGTGGGGAGCCGATGAAATAGTGGGATCCTTAAGAAAAGTAGATTCCATTAAAAATATTAAAGGAATTATTTTGGATACAGACGGTCCGGGCGGTGCGGTGAGCGCCATAGGTCCGTTCCTTCAGTTTGCCAAGACTAAGACCAAACCTATAGTAGGGTTGGCAGATGCCTGTATGAGCCTCCACTATTGGGCGGCCGTTAGTGTCTGCGATTATCTAATGGCAGACAATGACGTTTCCGCAAGGTTTGGCAGTGTGGGCGTGGTAAGTTCCTTTCAGGATGCAAAACCCTACTGGGAAGAAAAGGGCATAAAGTTCCATGAGATCTATCCGCCGGAGAGCGAAAATAAAAATGAGGCCTTTCGCCTGGCGTTGGAGGGCAAGTATGATATGATCATAGAAGAGCACCTTTCCCCGATAGCCCAAAAGTTTCAGGCCGCGGTACGTGCCGGCAGGCCCAACCTAAAAGAAGAGAAAGGCGTGCTCAACGGCAAGACCTATGATGCGGACAAGGCCATGGGACTGGGAATGATAGACGGTATTGGCAGTTTGGCAGATGCCATGGAGATGATAAACAAGTTGGAATTACGGAGTGAATTAAAAGCAATTATATAAACCTTAATTATTTAAACCATGAAATGGAAATTAGCAGCTCGTATGGCCACCCTGGTCATGGGCATTTTGGGAGTAGGAGAAATCCCGATAACGGAGGGCAAGGTAAGTTTTACCGAGGACCAAGAGAAAAAGCTCAAGGCCATGTTGGCCGAGGAGAAAGATTATGAAGAAATGCTGGAGGCCTTTAACAAGGACCTGGCAGATGCAGAGTCTGAAGGACAGCGAGAAGAGCGATTAAAAAACGAGCTTAGGACCGCTTTAAGAGAGACCAATCTTACCGAACAGGAGATTGAGAACAAAGTGGAAGAGGGCGATCTGGCCGGACAGCTAGCTTTATTGTCTGCCCAGATGAAGGATCAGAATGCCCTTATCAATAAATTGGTAAAGGAGCCGGAAGGGGATTCGCCCATTGCTTCTGAATTGCCAGTTGGTAAAAAGGCCATGCACAGTGCTACCCATTTATTTGGGGTAAACAAGGCATACAATGCTTTTGAGGGCAGACCTTGGAACCAGAGAGCTGCAGGTATTGTTACCGGTGCTACGGATTATGCGGATGGTACCACTATTGAAAAGCTTAACGGAGATTTGGACCTGTACTATAGGGAGAATCCTTCCGAAATAAAATCTTTGGAGCGGGACAATTTTGGGTTGCCAACCTTTTGGCCCAAGAAATTAAAGGTAGATGATACCGTTGCGGATGGTAGTATAGTATCTGCAGAAATTTCACAGGCCAGAAAACTGCCCTGGTTACCAAAGAACAAACAATTGATAAAGCCTGAAGAGGGCAAGATCTTCCCTGTACAGATAGATATTGAATTTGTTGGATATTACCTACAGAAGATCGAAGCTTCCTGGTTGAACATGATGAACAAAGAAGGTTCCCAACCTTACAAGGAAAGTTTTGTTCGTTTCTTGGTTTCCGAGCTTAGCAAAAAGGCACGTGTGGAAGATCGTATCTCTACCGTAAAGGGTGTTTACGTAGAGACGCCGGAAGATGCTACCGTACCAGGAAAGTACATAAACCGTCAGGACGGACTTTTGTACCAATTGTACAAGGCCAGGCACATTACCAAAAAATATAAGGCGTTTGCAGTAGGGACCCCTACTACCAGCAATATTGTGGACTATGTGGATACCATGATAGAGAGCTTGCCCTTAGAGATAAGGACAAACCCTGCTTTGGTGTACTACCTATCCCCTTATTGGATGAAAGCCTATAAGCGTAGGTATGAGCAGATCCATGGCACCCAGAACGATTATAACGGGTATCCTACCAATCCTAAGGATTACAACAACATTAAGTTCGAGGTAATGCCGGATCTGGAAGGGTTAGATTTTCAGTTCATCACTTTTGATGACAACATTGAATTGTTGGAAAACGTACCTGCAGAAAAAGCCATGTACCATTTTGAGTACCTAAAAAGGATCATCTATATATGGGCAGACTACAAGCAAGGTGTGCGTCTTATCCATATTGGTAACAAGATAGCCGAAGGTGATCCATTAGAGTTTAAGGTACAGACCGTTTGGAGTAACGATGTTCCAATTTTCAGGAGCGAGTTTGCCATACCTATTTTCGATGATGGTACCGGGGAAATGGTGTTGAAGTATGGACATGTACAGGTAAACAAAGATTGGGCCACTAATGTTACTAAATTAAGTGGTGGCGTTCCTGGGCAAGTTATCAAGATCCAGGGTAATACGGAACTGGCAGCATTGAAGACCATTGCCAACAGTGTGGGCAATAAGATTACGTTGGCCGGTGGCACTGCTTTTCCATTGAACAATGGAGGAACATTGACCTTATTTGTACAGGCAGATGGCACGTATAAAGAATTGAGCAGAACAGCAGCTCCTGCAGAAGCTCCTGGAGAGGAAGATGTAGAATTTACAGGAACCAGCTTGGATGCTTCAGAGGGCAGCGTGTTCCGATTTAAAGGAGCCGCCAACGTAGCCATAGGAGAAATCCTTAACGGTGTAGAAGGTGATGAGATTACGATCTACGGACAGACAGCAGGCACTAAAACGGTTACCCTTAATGATGTTGTGGGCAACATAGAGGTAGGCAGTGAGGCCGTATTGAATATAGATGCGGACTACATATACTTGGTGAACGTAGGTGGAAAATGGTTTGAATCCGAAAGGAGTATAGCCTAATTGTTTAATCTGTAAATAAGAAGCGATGACTTACATAAGAAAATCAGTAGCGAGTCCTGGGGGAATATCCCCAGGTTCTCCTAAACCCAAAAATGCCAATGTTACCATCCTGTTCGTGGAAGATATCCTTTCATGGCCAACAAGGGATGCCAGTGGCATAAAATATGAAGGCAACTTTGTTATGAAGTCCGGTGCCAGTATGATCCAGGTGTATATGACGGCCAAGCGCCAGAAGCCAGGATATACCGGAGAGGGCGAAGTGGACGAGGAAGTAATCAAACAAACGTTTGAGGGGGCGCATCCCGGAAATAGTTTGGATATAAGAGAGTTTATTCAGAACTGTATCGGTAAGGATGTGGTGATCATGAGCGGGGATTGTCAGGGCAGTACCTTTGACGTGTACGGAACGCCATGTTCCCCTATGCGGATGAAGCCAACAGGAGTGTTGGACGATACCCGTACGGGCCATGATATGGTATTTGAGCAGTCTTTGGGCACAGGATATCTTCCTGCACTGTACGAGGGAACGCTTTCATTTGCTGCTCCTTTTGCAGCTGCAGATGAGGACTTGGCCTTGACCATTGCCAATGGTACCAGGTTTAAAATACCTGCGGATACCTTGGGTACTGCGCTGGACGTAGCCAGTTTGGACCATGAGCACGGAACCGTACTTAGCCTAATAGGTTCCGGAGGAGTGGATCCTATGGTATTGAGCGGTGGGGTTGCTACAGCGGCCACGGTTATCTTAAAGGACAATACGGACTGGGCAGCTACAGAAAATGCTGTCCTGGACCTTAAGGTTTACGAGGCGGGTGCCACTACCTATCTAATAGAGCAAAAGAGAGCATAATATAGTTGGTTGGTTATTTAGATTAGTTGAGAAAAGCCCTGGAGAGATCCGGGGCTTTTTTCATGTTACACGCAATTGCAATTGCAATTGCAATATTTGGGTTGTTTAATGCATTACACAAAATTATGAGATCATGAGAAATAAGGTATTGGAATTTTTAAAGGATGGTTCCGGCTTGCCAGAGGAACGTTACAATAAGGCCATGGAGCTGTACAGAAAAAGCCAAGGGCATAGTGTTCCTGCGGTAAACTATTACAACAGGGCAGGATTTACGGGCCATAACCTTAAAAATATCTGTTACGATCTTAAGAAGCTGCACGGTATTAAGGATGGGGAGATTGCCAATTTTGGAACGGACGTAAAAAAGATAGTTGTAGTAGGTGCGGGAAGTATTGCTGGTACCATTGAGGAAGTTTTAAAACTGATGCCAGATGAAGTAAAAGCCATTGTGGTCTTTATGGCAAACATGCCAAAAGGGGATTACCCAGCGGAAACGACAGAAATATTTAACCCTTTGCGGGAATTTGTAGAAGAGCACAAATCAGTTTTTGTTGATGCGGATGGTGGCAACTACACTGGGGATGATATTCTTAAAATACTTTATGAATCTACCGAGGGTTGGGAAGATAAAGACAAATTGGTGGATGCGCTTGCGGAAAAGTTGACCAATATGGTTATAAGTAAATCCGGACCTGGCTCTGCGGGATCCTTTAAACAAGATTTAGATCTTGCCCCTCCTGCAAAAACTCCTCTACAGGTACTAATAGATGCTCCAGAAGATGCCAAAGCCGGTCTTAAGCTCATAGAGGAATTTCCGTTTTTGGATGATGCCGATTGTCCGGATAAATTAAAGATCCTGGTACAGGATAAATTTACGGCCTGGAGGAACTACCAAAAAGCGCATGCCGCCTTATTGGTGGTTACGCAAGAAGGCAAGGATCCTGTGGAAATGACAGAAGCCCAATTGTTCGAAATGGCCAAGGGTGCTATTGAAAACTTTCAGTTGAACCATGCCATATATGATGAACTTACCTACTATAAGGAGCATAAGAATATTTTGGGGAACCATCCCATTTTTGCGGATGAAGTCCTGAAGGAGAAAGTGGCCAAGCTAAAAGATGCAGCTGCTTTAAAACGCAGGAACAATCTAAGGACTTACATAAGTAGGGATACGCCCAAGATTGCCAAAGCCGCTTCCGAAGCTGCAGGGAGAAAATTACAGGAAAAAGTCCAGGGCTGGACCCAAGAGCTGAACTTGTTGAATGAAAGGCTCGGAGAAGGGAAATAAGTTTTTTGACATTCGGAATAAAAGTCTTGCAGGGGCAAGTGGAGTCTCCAAAAAGGTAAGCCCCAACTATACAAGTAAGTATTTGTTGGGGCATTACCAAAAGCTGGAGAAGCTGGACCAAGACCTTGGGCGACTTCCGGAAAGGGAGGAGTTTTTCTTTCTTCAGACCGATGGCGCTTTTAATGCTTTCACTTTTATCCCCTTTGTCTGCAGGAACATGAACGTAAAGGAGCTCTTTGCCTCTACCTACAGTATTAGCCGTAGGACCATAGAGGCCATGGTAGAACTGCACGATGCGGGTGTGGTGGAAAAGATTACGCTATTGATCAGCGATAGCATGCAAAAGCGGAATCCGGTTACCATGGATCTCTTGCACGGCCTAGCCAGGGAAAGGGCCAATATAGAAGTAAAATATGCCTGGGTACATGCCAAGGTATGTTTGCTGAATACCATTGCCGGCAAATATGTAATAGAGGGCAGTGGCAATTGGTCCGAGAATGCGCATTACGAGCAGTATGTTTTTGCCAATTGCGAGGGCCTGTACCAGTTTAGGAAAGAATTGTTTACCAACATAAATTTTAAATAAGAGATGGAATTTAGATTGAATTATTTGGAGATTTTTTTAGGAGCTATTTGCGGTGCAATATTATTTCTGATTTACACCACTATTGTATTGTGGATCCTTGGTGTTTTTGTGGATCTAGCGGCGCTGGAGTTGACAAAGTGGCATCTTATGGGCGGACTATTTTTCCATGGTTTGGTTTTTTGTGCCATGATCCTGAAAATACTGGATTGGTGTTCTCAATTTTTAATAGAATACGATGAATAACCAACATAAATTTTAAGTGATATGGCAGGATTAAATTACGGAAATACGTATAAGTTTCGAAGTGGAGCTTCCAACTACCAAAAAAATGGCGTTCACTATATAGCTGAAGCTAATTTTTGGGTCATGAGACATCTTATAGATAGCTCCTACAGAACCCTGAAGGGTAAATTTAAAACAAAGGAAGAAGCTGAAACCGAATATAAAAAATGGCTCCTTAATAAAAACAACTAATTATGAATGAGGCCTTGGAGTTTTTGAAAAGTAAAGGAATGGTTGTTGAACCCTGTACAGCGTTTGAAATCACAGGAGATTTTGGAACTGTAAATCTTGTGGAATTATTGAACGAATTTAAAAAGACCAACTAATGCACGAAAAACCGATCAACATTAAAGAGGAACTGGAAAAGCCCTTGCAGAAGAAATTGTCCAGACAGGAAAAAAGGAAGCAGTACCGTAATACTTCCGGAAAGAACAAGTACGGATTTGAGTAATTGACCAATAAGGCATGAAAATAGATTGGCAGTGGATAATGCTCCTAGCAGTTATGTGGTTGACGTATACCGTTGTTGTTTTAATGTGTATGGTCAACTTTTTTGTGTTGTTGGAGCTTTATTATAAGGAGTCTGGATTTGGAGTAGACTATTTTAAGTTGAATATAAATTGGTTTGCTGGTGGAGCTTCAATCTTGGGAGCCGCCGGTGTTTGGTATTTCATCCATAGAAATTATTAAATGAAACTTTCCCAGGAAGAATTTGAAACAATAGAGGATCTGGCAGCAAGCAACTATGCGCCCTCACAAATTGCCACTTACCTTTCCCTGGATAAAAAGGAGTTTCTGGAGCGGTGGAACGATCCGGAGAGTACGGTACGGCATCATTACGAAAAAGGAAAACTGTCGGCAGATTTTGAGATCAATCAAAAATTATTGACCAATGCCAAGAGCGGGAACATTACTGCAGCACAGATTTTTGAGAAGAACAGGGAACGGGTTAATGTGGAGAATTTAAAACAGCAACTATTTTTTGGGCATGGGGAAGCTTAGGCTGGAGGACATATCGTTAGAAGATATCTATGATTTTATAGAGAATGGCAATCCTACGGATGCGGATCCTGCCGTGGTGGAATATCTGGAGCTGATGGACAAGATAAGGGGAATGTACCTGCGTTTTGACAAGTTTGGGAGCAAGGACCATATTGTGAACCATCTTATTAAGGTAGATGGGTTTAGCAGGTACCTGGCCAATAATCTCTATAACGATACCCTGGAGTATTTTTATTGTGAAAATAAAATTAGCAAGGATGCCTGGAGGAACATTTGCTTGGAGAAAATGGAGAAGGTGGCCAACTTGGCCATGATGTTGATCAAAGATGTAGCGGACGCCGCCAAAGTGCATAAAATGTGGGTGGATATGAACAATAGCATGCCGGAGGCCAAGGAAACGCTTCCGGAGGAATGGTTCCTAAAACCTTGGAAAATGTACGCTATGGATGCCGAGCTCGTAGGCCTCCCCAATGTAGACCGCCCTACTCTGGCCAAACATGTGGATAGTTTGCCGGAACTGTCCGAAAAAGAACGAGAAATGATAAAAAGGGAAGCTGCTGTGCTACCTATTAAAATATTCCCGGATGAGCAGGAAAACGCACGTAAACTCTAAGGAGCTAGACGTTGAAGGACGTTTTGCATCCTGGATAAAAATGTCCATAGATCTTATTGCGCCAAAAAACCTATATCTGATTGCCGGTAGGGGTTCTGCCAAGACCGAAGATATTATTGCGGAGCGGTCCCAGGACATTATCTATGACATGCCGGGCAGTTATCAGGTATTTGTGGCGGATACCTACGTTAACGCCCTTAAGAACGTGGTACCTACCCTGTTGAAGGGTTGGGAGCGCAAAGGTTGGCGGAGCGGGGTCCATTATGTAACGGATGAAAGGCCGCCATTGCACTTTAAACTGCCCTACAAGCCCGTACAACAGTTTAAGCATACCATTAGTGTCTTTAATGGCTGTTTCTTTAACCTGGTTAGTATGGATCAGCCAGGGGGCGGTGCCGGTAACTCGTATCAGCATATGTACGGGGATGAGGGCCGTTTGCTGAATCCGGATAAATTAAAGAAACTTACGCCGGCCATTCGTGGGGAATATGTAAATTTTGGACATAGTGTGTTTTATAGGGGGCGCACTTTTGCATCGGATATGCCCAATGTGGCGGACAAGGACTACGACTGGATGATGGACCAGGAGAAGAACATGGACGTGGAGCAGATAAAATTGGCGCTTCAGGTGGCATTGGTCCTGAACGAGATTAAAAAGGAGCTCTACAACGCCATTAGGGACAATGACAAGGTAAAGGCCGGCAAGCTGAAGAAAAACCTGCAGCGGTGGACGGAGCGTTGGGTGCGTGCCAGAAAGGACAGTACTTTTTATTATGTGGTCTCCTCCTACGTAAATGTGGACATACTAACGAGCGGGTATTTTTCGGATTCGTTAAAGGCCCTGGGGATAGAGGAATTTAAGAGCTCTGTGCTTTCCCTGAAGCCAGAGGTGAAAAAGGGGGAGAAATTTTACATAAACCTTGGGGCCCATCATTTTTATGATGATGGCGTAATTGCCAATTATTATGATAATTATGCCATTGGGGAAGAGATACAGGAAACCAGTTTGGCGCTTAGGTATATAGAGCACGACAGGGAACTGGATGCGGGAATGGATTTTGGGAACCAGTGCAGCATGCTCATGGGCCAAGAGCTGGGCAGGTATTATTATATTCTGAAGGAATTGTTTACCCTGGCTCCGGATAGCAGTAAGGAGTTGGCCATTCTGTTCCTGGACTTTTTTAAGCACCATAAGAATAAGGTACTAAATCTGTACTATGACCGGTCCGGGAACCAGTACTCCAGGTTAAAAAAGGATTGGGCCAGTGAGATCCAGAACCATATAGAAAAATTGAACGGAGAAAGTACCGGTTGGAAAGTGAACCTTATGAACTTGAATCAGGCCACAATTTTTCATGATGAGGAATTCAATTATGCCAAAAAGTTGATGGGAGAGTATTATGACGGGATCCCGAAATTAAAAATAGATAGGTACCAGTGCAAATGTTTAAAGAGCAGTATGGAACTGGCCAAGACCAAGATAGCCAAAAACAGGCGTACCGGATCCACGGAAACCCTGAAGGATAAAAGTAGTGAGCAGCTGGCCCTGGATAAACTGCCCATGTTCTCCACCAACTTTTCGGATGCTTTTAAATACCTCATGTGGCGTAAGAAATGGGTGAAGATAGCCAGCAATAGAAAAGGCGGTAGTATGATGGTGCCGAGTGTTGTTGGGGGGTGAAAAACAATATAGCGCGGTATTTTGTTTTTGATAATTCAATTTTAATTATATAACATAGAAGTCATGGGCGATAGCAGTAAAAAATCAAGAGGTCAAAAGAGTAAGAAAAATCAATTACCAACCCCTAAAAAGGAAAGGGAAGCAACCATATCCATTAAACCAGATGCAGAATTTAAGGTTGATATACAAACGGGCAATGTTTCAGATTTAGAAATGTACAAGTACTTGTATGATATGGCGAAGCATTTTGCTACGGTTTTGTGTAATGATGCAAGTGAAGTTGTGGGCGACAATCCAGAAGAGCAAGTGAAATACCTTAATTGGCTTATTGAGCAATCTGGAATAAATGGGTAGGATTATTTTGTATATTTAGGGATGAAAACTTTTGAGGAGCTTTGCGATACTTATGATGATTGTCTGGAGGTGGCCAAGAAACTACTACCTTCTGCAGATGTATATCCACATAATGTAATTCAGATACCCGTTCAACAACCATTGCTGGTTACCTTCCCTTCTTCTTGTATACCTACGGAAGCTATGTTGAATTCATCAGTTATAATTTATACGTTTTGGAAAAGGTATACTAATTTTGGAATTGTATGGGAAAAGGTTTAAAAAGGGAATTAAAGGACGGAAGGTTTTTTGATAGATTAGCAGAATCTTCTCCTATTTCATTACCAGCTATTAATCCATTATTTTACACACCACATCCTGAAAATATGAATGATTATTTCATTACGGATGAGCCACAATGGCAGCCAAACGACTATGGTGTTGAAGAGCATCGTATTAATCTTTTAAAGATGAAGATGGATCCTATTTTTATAAAAAAAAGTACACTTACGAATCAACTTAGGGACAATTTTATTAAGGAACTATTTAAAAGAATTGAAAAATTGAAGGAAGCTAGTATTCCTGTTTTTGTGGACTCATCCAAATTTGGACTTGAGCGATATCCTAATTCTTTAATGTATGAATATTCTGTTCCGGAACAATTTGAATACCAACAGTTTTTTGTGATGCATGATTTTGATAGGGCAGTGAAGGAAGCTGCTGAACATGCCAGGAATAAAGTTTGGGAGTTGATTGATAAAATGTGATTATTTATTTCCGCGTCTGTCATTTTTCAAAGATAGAACAAATGACAGAAGCCCAAGCCCGCCCGTAAGGGCGAAAATTTTTAGATTTCCGCACCTTACTGGTCGTAGGCGTTTTCAGGTTTTTGTTAAAGGGGTATTCCTCAAAAGCCTTAACTTCAAAATTCATCCCCTGCAGCTGTACTATTTACAAATAATTAAGAGTGTTTTATGCTCGTGAAATTTGGGGTTAATTAAAAAACTCTTTCGGGGGGCTGTCATTGTTATAGAATTCATACAATGTATTTCTCCTTTCATTTGGTGCATGCATAGGTTAATAGCTGCCATTTTTGCGCAGATCATATCTAAATCCTGCCCTATATGGTACATGTCTTTGGTAGTTCTGTTGGCGCTTAACAACAATCTACCACTACCACAGGCGCAATCATTTATTTTATTGTCCCAGTCTGCGCCCTGCAGGGTTAAACCGCTCATAACGTCGCAAATGCTTTTGGGGGTGAAAAATTGTCCTAGCCTAGATTTTTTATAATTCCCTGCCAGAATTTCGTAGTATTCTCCTAAGGGGTCAATCCAATCATTTGCCAAAAATGCATTGTGATATCTTATAATGAGGTCTCCCATCATATGGGCAAAGGTTGTAATTTCCTCTTTTTTGTACCTTTTGATGGTTTCAAAATACCAAGGTTCTTGGGTTCCACGGGCAAAGCAGCAAATAAAGAGCGTTAGAAAATCGTCAAAAATGGTGCTCACGTCATGCCGGTAACACAGCTTATTAAAAAGGGAGTTAAAAGTCCTTAACTCCCTTGGTACATCTTGGGTTTTAATCATCGGTTAATGGGGTCAACTTGGTTATTGCTGAATACGTAGGTAATGGGGAAAAATTCCAATTCCTCGGTTTGTGTCTCTCCGTTGGGTTTTTGGGTTTCTTGGTTTTTTCTGCCCCATAACAAAAAAGCCTTTTCGCCCTTTCTTACGGCATGCCCATCTTTAAGCCAAGTTTTGAACGTTTTAAAAACGTTGTCTTTGTCCGTCTTGTAAAAAAATTGAACAATAATTTCGTTAATGCTCATTTTGGCGTACGTCTCGGCTTTTTCGGGGGTGTCTGCTTGTTCAATTAGTTTTTCCCTTAATTCCTTGGCTTTAAGGCTTACGGCGTTTAATTTGCTCCTTTTCTCTTGTATGCTTGTTTTTGTTGCTGTTTCCATGACTTAAAAAATATATTCGTTAAAATCGCTTTCGGTTTCTGTGTTCTCCATTATAAATAGGTCTGCAATGGCTTGCGCCTTATTAAATGCATTCTTTACCTGTCTTTTAAAATGGTCGTAGTCGGAGTAATTGAAAATTTTACTCAATCCCTTTCTATGTAGAATGGATTTAACTTGCTCGGAAAGTAGGAAAGGGTTACTTTTACCCTTACTTATTGCGTCTGTCATAATGTAATAAGTTGTTATTGAAAATGCGCCCCGCCTGCTAGTAGGGCGCATTTACTTTGTTAGATATTAAAACTCAAAACTTCCTTTTCGGATTTTTCGATAAATGTGCTAAGTTCCTCTTGTATTACATAAAGAACTTTTTCAACTACTTGTGAGGCGCTAACCTCCAATTCAAAACCACTGGCATTTTTTAAGATTACCTTTTCTTTAGTGCCATCACTAGAGATAATGAACTTTGTAAGCTCATTTTGTTTGGCAATTAAAAAATCGTGCTTCTTCGCTAAAATTTGGAAATTCTCCAATTTTTTAATCCTGGCGGATGCTGTAGGATTAATCAGGTCGTTAATTTTGGTTTCGCTCATTTTCTGCGAATCTTGGGCAGCATTGCTTTTTGCAATTGTCTTAACCTCTTTTGTTTCTTGCCCTTTTTTAGGGGCTGTTTTTGTGTTACTCATAACATATAACTATTTGATTATTAATACTTAAAGATAATAAAAAGTCGTTAAATAAACGACTTTTAAAGAAAGAAAAATACCCAAAAATTGTAGTATAGATCAATTCTAAATAAAGCAGAGTTTTATAAAAAAATAGCAGAAAATCACAGGAAAATTAAAAATCAAAAAAATCTAAACCACTGAAAACCAAATCACAAACCTAATTTCCTTAGGTGTGCTGATGGTTTGTGTGTTTAGTGATGCCGACCCGCTGAAAATCCTTTATGCAATTGCATAAGCCTTTAAAATGGGAAATATGATTGGAGGGGCAGCCGTTCCAGCTGACCAGACCACACCACCAACCACCACTTATTGTTGTGTTGTTCATGTTACAACCAACAATAAATCCTATGCCTATAATTGTATCAAATTGCAATTGCATGGACACCATTTCATTGTACGATGCGCTTAACAGAATGAGGGAGTTGACTCAGCTATCTGTACCCTTCTCATTTGAATACATTACCTGCAACCTTACCCAGGGTAGCACCAAAGGATTAAAGAGTGTATCCAAGGGTCTACTTAGAACAGGCTACAGTAGGGACAAATCAAGTAAGAGCGAGATCCTTATAGGTTATACCGAGGAACCTTCGCAGGACCCTAGATGGTTCTATCTACCATTGCTAACCAAGTTTAACGGAATACCCATAAAACCATGAACATTGAATATATAGGAGGTAATGCACTTGTGGATGATGGCAATAATGTCTTCTCCTTTGAAGTTACCGACAATCCAAGAAACTTCGATTCATATCGAACCAATGTAGATACTTTGGATTGGACGGATAACCATTATCACATTGGAGCATGGAGGGTGTTTCCTTATGGAAATGATAATCAACTACCAAAGCAAATAAGGGATATAGTTCAACAGAACTATATAGCTCCTGGTCTAGTTAAGAAGAAGACGCAGTGGTTATGGGGCAAAGGTCCCAAGCTCTACATAGAAAGAATGGAGGATGGCGCCCTGGTACGTGAGTGGGTAGATGATAAGGATATCCAGGAATGGTTGAATGCCTGGGATTACGAGAAATACCTAACTGCAGCATGTGTAGACTTTAATCATATAGAGGGGGTATTCACTAAGTTCTACAGGGGATTGGGAGGACGTATAGGCAGGCCTAGTATTGCCAAGCTGGAACATTGCTTGCCGGATAGATCGCGATTGGCCTGTGAAATGGAATCTAACAATCTGGCTGCTACCCATGTAGTTGTAACAGATTGGAACTTTGAGCAGATCAATGCAATACTGAATCCAAAGATCTATCCCATATTCGATTTTAAGGATCCATTCAAGCATAGGAATTCCATTTACTATAGCAACATGTACAGTTTCTGTTCGGATTACTACACTGTACCGGACATATACGGATCATTTGAGTGGCTAAGAAGATCAACTGCCATTCCTTTAATACTAAAGGCACTATCAAAGAACTCCATCAATATAAAATACCATGTGATATCCCCCCAGAAATTTTGGGATGATAAACAAAGCGCCATAGAGGAAAATTGTTCTAAGAAAGGGGTAAAATACAAAGACTCAATGATGGTGGAGTTTAAGGAAAAATTCCTCAAACAGATTGCAAAGGTACTTTCGGGAGAAGAGAATACAGGTAAATTCTGGCATTCTACCAAAGATTTCACCGTAGATGGCACCAATCTAATCGAACATGGCTGGGAAATTAAGGTAATTGAGCAAAAGGTTAAGGAGTTCATAGACGCCCAGATTGAAGTTTCCAAGCGTGCAGACCATGCCGTTAGTTCCGGTATTGGTATTGGCAATGTATTGGGTAACGTTTCAGAGGCCGGGCGTTCCAATGGTGGCTCGGAGCGTATCTATGCCATGAAAGAATACCTTCAGACCGGTATAGATATAGCGGAAATGATCGTATGTAAGCCCATGAACTTTGCTTTAATGGCCAATTGGCCCAATAAGAACATTAAAATGGGCTTTTATCATATTGCTCCACAAAGGGAGGAAGACATTACACCAGGTGACCGAATTAAAAATCAGGAATAATGAAATTGATATTCAACAGAGAAATTGGCAGCGTAAAGCAAGGGGATATCGAACTCAATGCGTTGCTAGGGTTCCTAGATAAGTCTTTCGATTACGAAGATATTGAGCGATTCATAAAGAACTCTACCCAAGATATCATTAACGTCATTGGCAAGACTACCTATGAAATTATCCAGGGGTATTATATTGCGGAAACCACGGATGAGGATCAGTTGATATTGATTGAAGCTGTACAGTACAGCATCGCCATAGACGCCTATAGGAAGTATGCCCCTACAAAAGACGTGGGCCACACCCAGAACGGTAGGCGCATGCGGGTGGATGATCATGAGAAGCAGGCGTTTGAATGGATGCTGGACCGGGACAATGAAAATATGGAGCGTATGTTCTATCAATCCCTGGATCAACTGCTACTAGCTTTGGATGGTCTTACCTCCTGGAAAGATACAGATCAGTACAAAAAATTGAACGAGCTCTTCGTCTGCAAGACATTGGATTTTGATGAGTTTTTCAATATCAATAACTCCAGGTATCTGCTTATAAAATTACAACCTGGTCTAAGGCAGGCAGAAAGGCAAGGGATTCTGCCCCGTATAGGTAAAACCGTGTTCGATGAACTTAAGGCAGACAGAACTAGCGAACCGGAGCTTCAGGCGTTGATCAAGGAAGCTTGCGTGTATTGGGCCTTGTCCTGGGCCATGAAAGGCAGGCTTACGGTGACACTTTTCCCTGAAGGTGTTCTCCAGCGTTTTGTTAGTGACAGGATAACCACTCAGGGCAAGAAACCACCATTAATGAACGAATATGCCTGGGCAGCCCAACAGTTTATGCAGGACGCTGAGGAAGTCCTTCTAAGGATAGAGGAAAGTGTGGCCCCTGAAGAGGAACTGGCAGAAGGTGAGGATCCCGTAATAAATCCGCCATTTACGTTTAGTGAGACCGACAACTATATAGATACTTAATCAATTATAACTATGCTAAAAAAAATGATCAACTTTTTTAAAGATTGGTACCGTCAATGGGTAGACTATTTCCGGATGAAAAAAATAGACCGCATTACGCTACAGCTGCAAGAGGGCTATTTGGAAAAGCACAAGAGCAGGATTGCCTTAAAAAAGGACATACTGGACTATATTTTGAACGAGTTCAAGGTAAGTCCCAGAAGTAAATTTATTCCCCCTGCATTAAGGAAGCAGATAGTAGATGCCGTGTATAGTAGGTACCGTCCCCAGATGGACGAATATGGCGTGGTAATGAACTATAATTTGGAATTTGCCAAATGATAACCTTAGAGATTCCAGATACCCAGCGAAGGCTATATATGCCCTCCGATCTATCGGAGTGCGACACCAGGCAGTACAACGAGATCAGCATGCTAATTTACCAGCTACAGCACGGGGAAATAGATTACGGAACTTTTAGGGTCAGGGCCGTATATATGTTGCTGAACATGAAGCAGTCACCATCCGCAAATAATGAGGAAGAGCAGGAAAAGATGTCCAACATCTACAGGATTTCGGAGTTGGTAGATAGTTTCTTTGAGGATGGGGTGGACGAAACCAAGATATTAAAGCAGTACTATGTCCACAATCCTATTCCAAAGGTACGCCCGTTGTTAAGGGCGTATTATGGTCCTAAGGATGATTTTGCGAATATGCAGTTCGGGGAGTATGTAGATGCGCTGCACTTTTATTCGGAATACCATGAGACAGGGGATAAGCATTTTCTTTACATGCTTATGGCAACGTTGTACCGGCCGTCCAAATGGTTCAATTGGCGCAATCCTAGAACGTATAATAATGACGTTCGCCAACCGTACAATGAGAATTTGGTAGAGCTTAGGGCCAAGAAATTGAAGCATTTATATTTTGGGGAGGTGTACGGTTTTTTCTTGCTCTTTGCCAGTTTTCAAAAATATTTGTGCTCGGCAAAAATATATTGGCAGGGTAGGGAGTTGGACCTATCCATTTTATTTAAGAACGATAGTTCGGATGCTTTCGAGAGCCAGATACCTGGCCTTGGAATGAAAAGCACTTTGTATACCCTGGCAGAAAGTGGGGTATTCGGGTCTATAAAAGAACTGCGCAAAGAGAATGCCTGGGAGATATTGATGCGCATGTACGATCTCACCAAACGGGATCTGGATGCCAAGGCACAACAGAGATCTATAAAAACTGGAACATGATATTCACACCGAACGATTTAAGGCAATTTTTAGCAGTTTGCAAGGCGGAAATTGCAGCCATTAACTATGTATTGCCAGTCATAGATGATTCTCAAATGGCAAATGATGTTAGCAATGTAAAAAAATCTCAAAACCTATTATTGTATGGGGTGCTTCCAGACTATGGGGGAGGATCCGGGGAAGAGGATGCTTTAATGATGGACAATGGCCTGGATTTCTTGGTGCTTAAAAAGGTCCAATATAATGACATTACGCATGATGATTTTATAGATGTAATGCAGGAGACCCTCATGGCGGCTCGGGAACTGGTGAAATTGGTCTATACAGAAAAGAATAATCCCAATACCTGCTCTCAGTTCTATTTTTTAAAGGAAGGTACGGAGCAGATAACACCAGTTTGGGCAAAGGCGGGCTGTAACGGATATATGGTATCTTTTAATTTGCATACAGAATTATAATGTTGTAATTTGTCGTTAAAATAACGACTTTATGACAGAACAAGAAGTAATATCCGTATTTTCAGAAGTAGTTCGGGACAATGAACTTATGAAAAGTATAGAGGCCACCAAGCACCAAAGGTACGAGTGGCGCCATCTGGAAAGGGGCAATGTAAAACTGGCCACAATGCTGGAGGTATTGTTTAAGTTGAATTTGTTGGAGTTTAAAAAAAAAGACCTCACTGATTCAGACAAGTCTATTACGATGGCGAACGGGGTTGTCTTAAGAACTATAGAAGTTGATGCTGAGAATGCTGGAAGGGGTAATTCTGAATTTCCAAACCAGGAGGGATTTACCCATAAAATGTGGCTTAATAATAAAGGAAAACTTTTCAAAGACGAATTTATAAACAAAAATGAACCGACTGGAACGCAGAAATAATAGCCCGGACAATCTTATCCTGGAGAAAAGGTACATACGTACCGTACTCCGGGAGGAAGGCCAGGACATATTAAGGGAGCAGACCAGGAAGATGTCCGGTTGGGGCTTCAAAAGTAGGGAGCTTTATGCCAATAGAAAAATGGACGCCACGGACACCGTACTCTCATATGAGCATTTGGCCAAGCATCGTTTTATAGATATGAAAAGGCGCCGCACTTCAAAAGGGGTCATCAATAAAAAGAACCGTCCTGTTCACAACCGCATTTTGTACGGTTATGCCAACAATATTGTAAGGCGTATCAGTTTTGGTTTTACAGAATCAACCCGAGAAATTATGAAGGGAATCGAAGATTAACCGATGTTAGCTATCCTTTCATCCTATTTTCAATTATTTTGGTCTAAAATCCTTTAACTTTTATAGGTTTAATAATCAACTTTAATTATGGATATGTTAAAATGGAAACAAGACTTGGATTCTATGGCCTCCAAGCATGACCACATGCAATCTTTAAGGCAGCTCGTTATTAGTTATCTGGAATCTGCGGACGCGGACGACCACAAAAGCCGTTCAGAGATACTGATCCTATGGCGGCACCTGGAAAAACTATTTGTGTAAAATGTTATAGTTCCCCCTTTTTATTATATTTAGTTTCTAATCCTAACCGTACTATGAAAAAATTATTACTACTATTTTTGTGTTTCACTTCTGGATGTTCGGATTCCGAAAGTGAACTTTCTGAAAAAATTTCACAGGATATAATGCTAAGGGGAAAGTGGATTATAGAATCCAGAACCTTGTTAGAAGGATCTGAATTGGAAAATTGTAATTCTTATTCAAACACCTATATGGAATTTAAGGCAGGGGATAAAGTAACTCGGAATTTTACAACTAAGTGTAAATATCGTGAGGAGACAGGAACTTATTATTTCAATAATTTGAACACTATTGTTTTTAGTAGCTATGTTTTAGATGTACAAAATTTAGAACTCAGCGAAACCAGACTTAGTTTTGAATATCCAACTAATATTGATGATGTTCCGCCTTTGGAAAGAGTAAAGGAAGTGTATAAAAAAGCCCCTTAATCGGGGCTATCATTTTAACTATTGCCGAAATTTAATTGTGGACTTTGCTCAAAGGCTATTTTCCGATCCATAAAATTAAGTTGTGTGCTTAGGCTTTTTCTTTGAGATTTTTTCTTTTGCCACTCATTAAATTCTTCCAAAGTTCTTAGGTTCTGTGTAAGGTGGTAAATTTCACCGTCTAAAAGATTTCGCTCTTCCAAAAGTTTTTTACGATCGCCAATTTGGCCATGGAAATGATCGAACAATAATTTATAGCAGGTTTTCTTGTAATCCAAAAGCTCTGGACTATCAGAATTTACGGAAAATAACCATCCGTACACCAAATGTTCTGGAATGCAGGTCACTTTTCTTATCTGTTTTCCGCCTTTTCCAGGTACCTGAACTGGCTGTATAGCCAGAGCAGGTCCAATAATAGGGTCCTTTTTAGCATTTTTATAGGACCTGTTCGCATCAATTTTTAAAGCTTTGCTCAGAGATGGGAGGGAAATCCAAAATTTTCCATCTACATCTACGAACAATATAAGTTCTCCATTAAATTCCAAGTATTCGCTATGGTCTTTCATAGGTCCACATTTAAATTGGTTGCCTTGAGTAATGTCTTCTCAACATAGTTGTTAATGGTGCGGTGCTCCAATTTTGCCGCTTGTAATACGGCATCGTGTAGTTTTGGGTGAACCTTTAGGTTAATGGCCCTTCGTAATTGGTTTTTGTTCTTTTGCATAATTAAGTGTTTAAAATTAGACTAATAAGAATATAATATATATCAAATATAGACAAATTAGAATATATAAGCAATTTATTATTATGCAAACGCATAATTCTAAATTTCTTTCTTTACATTAGTTTTGTCAAATCAAGTATGTCATGAAATTTTCAAGACAATTTTTATTATTAATATGGAAGGAATTCGGTAGCGGTAACGCCCGACGGTCTCTCTGCTTAGGCATACTTGAACCGGACAGTTCCTTCCTCCTTAAATTTTTGTATTATGTCAAATCAAGTATTTCAATCAAAACAATTTTGGCCGTCCATTAAACATTGGCTGGCAGATGTAAACCAACAAAAAGATCCACAAGAGCATATTGCTGCCGTGCACCTTTGGTATGATGCCTTTATCCTTTCGGATGATGCGGACGACCGGGAAGCCCGCGGGGAAATCATGGTACTCCGCAACGATCTGCTTAATCTGTTCACCATCTTGGGGAACTTTACCCCGGAACAGCGCAGGGAGAAGTTAAATAAATACATTGGGATATGAATTATTATCGCAATAGTAAGGACCTTACCTCTATAGAGGGAGTCCTTGTAGACAAGGGAAGCCTTTGGAGGCTGGAAGAAAATGTAATGGTATTGGTAGATGATGATCAATACGCAAGCTATGACACCTATCCACATGACCCATATTTTTATCAGGATTAGGCTATAGATTATTTTTAAGGACAAAAGAGGGGATATCCCCTCTTTTTTCATGTTACAGTTTTTGCAATTACCATTGGGTAATATTGGGCTAAACTTCTACCTCCCATCTCCTTGGGAGAGGGGCCGGGGGTGAGGATCAAAAATAATAATCCATGGCAAAGAGAATTGTAGATGAAGAAATGCGGTTTTCCATTATCGTTAACGGCGATAAGGCGCAGAAAGAACTCTATGACCTGGAGAAATCCACACGGGACCTTACATCCCGTAATAAGGAACTAAGGGCAGAGCAGGCCAAAATGGTTGCCCAGGGCCAAAAGCAATCTGCAGGATATAAGGCCCTCACTACAGAGCTGCGCAGCAATAATGCAGAGATAAACAGGAACAAGGCCCGGATGAAGGAACTGCAACAGCAGATCGGGATAACTGGCCTTACCATGGGCCAGCTTCAGAAAAGGGCTACGGAGCTCCGCCTGCAATTGCGCAATATGGTTCCCGGTTCCGGACAGTATAAGAAATATGTAAACGAACTAAAAGAAGTTAGTGCCCAGATGGGCAAACTAAAGGCTCAGGGGGCGGCAACGAGATTTTCTATTGGTGGCCTTGCGGATGGTTTTAACAAGTATGCCGCATTGGGAGCCTCCATAATAGCTACTGTTACGGGGGTAGTATTCAGCCTGCAAAAACTAATCGACTATAATAGTAAGCTTTCGGATGCTATGTCAGATGTTCAGAAGACTACGGGGCTTACAAAAAAAGAGGTGGACGAGCTCTCCATTTCCTTTGGTCTGCTCCAGACCCGTACGAGTCGTATAGATCTTTTGAAAATTGCAGAGGAAGGTGGCCGTATCGGTATTGCCAAGGAAGAAATAGGCGACTTTGTAGAGATAATGAACAAGGCTGTAGTGGCATTGGGGGATTCCTTTCCTGGTGGCGCTGAAGAGACGGCTTCCAAGCTGGGCAAGCTTAAGCTGCTCTTTAAGGAGACGGCCAATCAAAAAGTAGATAAGGCCTACAATGCCATTGGATCGGCAATAAACGAACTGGGCGCCAATGGTGTGGCCACGGAGGTGAACATTGCCAATTTTGCCACTCGTGTGGGTTCCCTTCCGGATGCTTTAAAACCCACCATTGCAGATGCCTTGGCCCTGGGAGCAGCATTTGAGGAAAACGGCATTCAGGCAGAGATAGCGGGCAGGGCGTACAGCATTCTATTGGGGCAGGCCGCTGAGGAGTCGGAGAAGTTTGCGGAAGTTATGGGCATTACCAATAAGGAGGTGCAGGATCTGATCAATGATAATCCGTTGGATTTCCTTATCAAGTTTGCCAAGGGATTAAAGGGTATGAATGCCACGGATACGGCTAAAACCTTAGATTATCTGGGAGTATCTGCAGATGGTGCCAATAAGGTGTTGGGAGCGCTTAGTAACAATACCGAACGTTTTGGGGAATTGTTGGAGTTATCCAATCGTTCCATGCGGGAGGGCACTTCATTGATTACCGAGTACAACATTAAAAACAACAACTTTGCGGCTATATTGGATAAGGTAACCAAATCAATGTCAGACCTTTTCCTTAAAGGAGCTGTTGCCAGGGGTATTGAATACCTTATTGTAAAATTTGCGGACCTGTTCGATATTGTGGATGACGTAAACGAGCAGTTCGAAAAGGAGACCCAGATAACTTTTGAAACTGCCAAAGCCAATAGGAACTTGGCAGAGAGCAGTAGTAAACTGCTGGATGAATATGAGAGTTTAACGGCAGACGGCGTAGAACCTACCACCGAGGCCAAAGAACGTTTGGATGAGATTACCCTACAATTAAAGGATAGGCTGGGAGATTCTGTAGTGGCCATAGATGCGGAAACAGGAGCTCTTAAATTGAATACCGAAGCGGTAAGGGAGCAGATTAAGCTGAAGCGTCTTTCTGCAGATGAGGAAGCAGCAACGTTGGCCTCTAGGTTAAAAGGTGCTGTGGATGAGCAGAACAGGTTAAGGAAATTGCTACCAGAAAAAGAGAAGCAGGCGGCAGCTGCTGTCAGGGCATCAAAGGCAGCCCAGGACGAATTCAATGAGCGGTTAAAGCGCGGGGAGGTTAAGCAGTCGGACTATTCGGAGATTTCAGAAATAAAATTATCGGTCAAAACCAGACTGGAGCTCTTCAATATCAACAAGGACATTGAGGAGCAGGAAAAAAGGCGAATAGACCTTTTGGAAAAACTCAAGGAACTTAATTTCACTGAGGATGATGTAAATAGCTTTTTTGCAGTTCCTGAGGTAGTTGCCCCTACTACTGGCGGAGGCGGTGGTGGAGGCGGTGGCGGTAGCTTCAATATACCTGGTGGGGATAAGCAGGAACGGGAGAAAAACCGTAAGGAACTGTTGGATTATCAACGGGAAACGGAAGATGCACGTCTGGAACTGATATCGGATTCCTTTAGAAAAGAATTGGAGATACAACGTGTGGCACATGGGCGCAAGTTGCAGGATCTTCAATCACAAAAAGTGACCGGGGTAGAGAATGCCACGGAAATTAACGCGGAGATCAATAAGCAGATAGAGCTGCAGGAAGAGATTCACCAGTTAAAGATTGCCACCATATATGAAAAGGGCATTCAGGACAGGTTCCAAGGTGCTCAGGGGGAATATGAGGCCGAAAAACAACGTAGGTTAACGCAACACAATGAAGTGCTTGCCTCCTTGGGCAATAACCTAAAGGCCAGGGAAGACCTGGAGAAAAGGTTCAAGGCAGATGAACTGTTAAGGGAAGAGGCGCACCTGAACAAGCTGTTGGCCAATCTGCAGGAACTAAAGGACGCTGGTAATTTCGGCGGATTGGATCTTTCTTTGCTTTCTAAAGCGCAGGTCAAAGAATTTGAGGCTCTGGTAGATGAACTTAAACTTAAGCTATCGGAGTTGGGTGTGGCCAAGGCCAGCCTTAATGGCGGTGGTCCGTCCGGTCCTGGGGAATCCGCAGGAGATAGCGCCCAAACGGCATCGGCTACATTTGCCGGCAACGCGGCCAATGCGGACCTGTTCGGTTTTACGGCAGAGGATTGGGAGCTTACTTTTGACCACTTAAATACTACTGAGGAGAAGATATTGGCGGTACAGATGGCCATTGGGGCCATGATGAACGTTTGGGGCCAGTACAGTGCCATGGTCCAAAAGCAGAACGATGCCGAATTCAGGAATTTTGAAAAGCTCCAGGATAAAAAATTCCGGTCCCTGCAGAACAATTTGGACAAAGGTCTGGTTAACCAGCGTCAGTATGATATAGGTGTACGGGCTCTAGAAGAGGAGACGGCACGTAAAAAAGCGGAGCTTGAATACAAACAGGCCAAATCGGAAAAAGAACAGGCCATTGCCAACACCATTATCAATACCTCTGTGGCCATTATGCAGGCCTATGCGCAACTGGGCCCCATTGGTGGTACCATTGCCGCGGTACTAATTGGAACTTTGGGGGCTTTGCAGTTGAACGCAATTCGTAAGACCCCTTTACCTGCTAAAGGGTTTGAGCAAGGATACTATGGGGATATGCCCATTAAACGGGAGCAGGACGGCCGCGTGTACAACGCCAGTTATGGTGGTACACCTACTACCCAGATGGTAGATAAGCCCAAATATTTTTTGGCCGGCGAGGGTGGTAAGAATTTCCCTGAGATGATCATAGACGGTAGGGCATTCAAACAATTTAATCCAGACTTTAAGAATGCGCTTTATAGGGAAATAGCAAGGGTCAAAGGCTATGAGGGCGGTTATTATCAGACGCAGACCACTCCACCAAGTTTTGGTACAGAATCAGATGGCGGTGCTCAATTGGCCATGATGGCAATGATATCGGAAACTAATTTACTGTTAAGGGAACTTCGGGATTCTGGAGTACAGGCGTACCTGGTACGTAATTTAAAAACGGCCAAGGAAATAAGAGAGGATATTAAATCTTACGAGGAACTAAAGAATAAAAATAGGGTATAATGGCGTATACAGCTTTTGCTAATAATATTTACATGGATCCGGATGCCAATGGTATCTGTAATCTGATTGTGGGGTCTGTTATCAATAAATTTGGTAGTTCCATGGCGGTTGGTGCTACTGCGGAATTCGCACTAACGGGTTGCGCTGCTGATTATTTTCAGGATCCAACGGATAACAGAGAGGTAAAACAAATTGTTTTTATAACGAGTGTGGCTGCTGTGTACGATCATTTTGTTTCAAATATCAGGCAGATAATAAACGTACTGGAGGCCATTGCTTATGCGGATAGGATACAGATAATTACTACCAAAGGTTTTTATATAGAGATCTGGATGTCGGCCAGCGAAATATCTGTAGTAGATGAGAATGGTGTTACATTACAGAGACGTTCCGATATTCCAGCCAATTTAAAATCGGGTTGTTTTCCAGGAGATTCGGAACCGGCACAGCCATTAATTCTAGTTACGCCCCAGGTTTTTCATAGTGGTGGTAGCGTGCTTTACTTTCAAGACTGGAGTTTTGCCCTGACTAAATTGGTCAGGACTTGGACCATTGGTAGTGCAGCACCTGCAGATGTTACCATGGCCACTAAAATAAGGAACTATTATGTTGGTGCGTCCTTTGCCAATTATTCGGAGTTTGAAGTAGAGCTCGTAAGCAATCGTGGGTCCGGGAATGGTTTGCAGGAGGATTTCTTCGAGGCTTCTATTTTAGGTGAAACTACGTATGAAATGGATGGAGAATCGTTAAGCGTAAACACGGTTTTTAAATTTATCAATTTAGATGTTATTGGTAACGGGCAGTATCTTAGCACGTTGGATTATAAGGTTACTGCATTAAATAGTGCCACTTCTGTTCGGGACCTTATCGAAACCAAAAGTTTCCCTATTGAGTTTAATGTTACGGGTGCCTCGGATAATTATACTGATCCAAAAAGTTTGTCATATATACATACCATCGGTGAGGCTATGCCGGCGCCCCAGAACCTGTACATTAATATAGAGGGGAGCTACACCCTTACATTCTCGAAAATATTTTCCATCACCGGTCCTGGTTTTGTAGATCAGAGCACCAAGGATTTCTATGTAAAGGCTACCAGTGGCAAAAGAACGGTTGCGGTGTATCTTAACAATACAGTGGAGGCCACTCCAATTGGTTTTAGGAAATATGGCATTACCATTAAACATTCTTCTGGGACTATTATTATACCTGTTGTAATCTCTTTGTCGGAGTCCAATGAGATTAGGATTAACCCTCCTTTTTTAGATTTTGAGGCTACTATTGGGGTAAATGAAGCCGATACTAAGGAGCTTACCATAGCAAGTTCTTTGTCCTACACGTATGATGTTCCGCAATGGCTTATATTCTCGGGTGCTTTGGGTGGCAATTTTAACGGAACGGTACGTCCATCTGCTTCAAGCAACTTTGTACCTGGTACCTATACTGGAAATATAGAGCTTACTTCTGCTGAAGGAACAAAGACTATCCCGGTAACATACAAGGTAAAAGGAAATTCATTTACGGAGCTGCTTCCCAACAAGATCAATTTTACTAGGGACCAACATTTTGTTAATCTGGCCACAACTATAGTGGGGGTGTACTTGAAGGTGACCATGGATATAACTACCTACAGTTTTACAGGGGAAGAAACGGTGAGCCAGTACCCTTTACATGTTCCAATTTTTAATGGTCGGGCGGAATTTCATCCTGGAGAGATACTGGACAGTATTTTGTCATCCTTGAAGGACATTACGCAGTTCATTCCAACTGATTTGGAGAGCAGGGTAGAGATTCCGTTCGATTATTATTTGCCTACATCCCTCAATATAACAATGGAGCAGACGGCCTATAGCGGGACTGGGGTTGTTAAGACAGATCTGTTGAATAACCTGCTTTTTGTAAAGGGGACCAAGCCCATCAATTTTGACAATGATTGTGGCATCATGTTCGCCCAGTATCCCATTAGGGTTACCAGAAATTCATATGCCATGATAAATTTTATAAAGCGTTCGGGCATTCATACCATGGAGATTCATGTAAACGGAAAAAAGGAAAAGACGATAACCCATGACACGGTGCAGAGTAGTATGTTCGGTATGGTAGTAGGCTTTAAGGATTATAAGGAAGGGGATCTGGTGTATATAAAATTAGAGAATGAGATAGGCGATTTTTATGAGCGCAAGTTTTATGTTTTTCCGGAGAACAAGGAGTCCTATCATTTGGCATGGGTAACGGAGCATGAGCAGCTGGAGCTTCTGGAGTTTACTGGAGGCTACGGTATAGATAGTAATTATGAGCGGATAGAGAATTCGGTCTACCAAAATTTGGTGAATATAGTGGAAGTGCTTAAGACGAATAGGAAGCAGCCCCTTAGGACCAATACGGGTTGGGTTCTAAAAGATAACCATGTACTTATAGATAGCTTAATGATGGCGAAACGTGCCTGGCTTTTTCTGCCCAATACAGATTATAAGATAGCCCTGGTACCACAGGGCAAAAAGTTGGCCAACTACGATTCCGATCGTGGCACCTATTCCTATGACATAGATTTTCTAATAAACCCAGACAACGATGCAAAAGTTTATCCACGATAACTTTGAGCTGGACCTTTCCAATTACCAGATAAACCGGGTAGAGGAAAATCAGTGGTTCAGTGATCAGTTCTTTACTAAATATACCTTTCCTTTTGAAATTAAGGTGACGGATGAACTTAACGTTGCCCTGGGGCTTATCCTGGAATATAATGTGGATGAGCCGGTGACGTATTATGAGGGTTATCTGTTCATAGATGGGGGGCATTACAGCGCGGTTTTGGAAATAGTGGAGATAAAGGGGCGTACCGCAACCATAGAGATCAGTTACGGGTTTGATGAATTTCCGAGTTTTGAAAAGAAGCTTAGCGAGCTTCCCCTGGAAAAGGCCACTTTGGCAGAGTCATTGTTTGAGCATGCAGAAGATGTGATTGTGGAGACGTGGCCGGCAGTAAATTACAATTTTGTGCAAGTGCATACGGATAGTTTCGATGCTACTAGCGAGGAATGGCAGGGATTCGAGAACATCATCAATAATTATAAGGATGGAGCGTTCCTTTTAAATGAGTTCGATATAGAGGAAAACATCACCTACAATCGTAACATTATGATCCCCATGCCCTATGTACTTCATGTATTGATGAAGGGTTTTGAAGATGCCGGGTATACATTAAGGGGAGATGTGCTTACGGATCCCGATATTATGAAGATGTTGTTCTTCAGGGAAACGGAAGAGTATGTGAACGCCAGGATAGAGGGAGAGGAATTTGTACGGGCAACGGACACGTATTTAGAAACGATAAGAAATAAATACCGTTATAACTGGGGCCTTTCATCAGTGACCACAACCTTAGGAGTATATTATTATGAATACACTTTTCCTTACAAGGGCAGGTATAAAATTGCCGGAAATTTTTATTTAAGAAGAGAAAGGTCAGATGCTTGGGGAACTATTTTTTATAAGGGTGCAAATTTATGGGATAGATATGAAGATGAATTTGGTTTGGGAGAAAGAAAATATTCAGAAAAAATAAAAACAGTTGAATTTACAGTAGACGTGGACGACCTATCACAAAAGCTAATAATCAGGTCCCGCCAAATACCCTATAGCAGACCAAATGATGTGCAGGTACCTGATGGCCCGTTGGTAGATCTCACTATTACCCCATTGGCGATATACGATGCATCCGGGGACCTAATTCCTCCGTTGATCACCTCCAGTAAAATTGACCTTACCAAATGTGTGCCGGATACTACTTTTGGCAACTTGGTAAAGGCCTTAAAAAATTGGAAGAACTTAGATTTAAAGATTAAGGGCAAGGATATATATATGAATTATATAGAACCGCAAATGGAGGATAGGACAGCTACGGATTTTAGCGAGTTCAATACGGAGGAGCCGTATAGAAAACCTAAACAAGGAACTTCTTTTCTTTTGCAGTTCCGGGAGTTGGATTCGGAATTTTATAATCCATTGCCTGTCTTTGTAAGTATAAAGGGAGTTCAGAATGGCGGGTACACTAAGAATGAAAAGACTCAGGAAATAACCATAGATGCCGTTCCTTTACCAAATGTTACCAGGAATGGCATCAATACTGCCTTGGCTGTAGATAAGGGAGAGAGTGCCATGTGCATGGTGCTTTACGAAGGAGCTCCTGCACAATTAAATCTTGCAGAGGATAACAGCAGTATTCTACTACCTGCGGTACTTGAGAGCCATTGGAAAAAATGGTTGGACTTCCGTATTAAGTCGGAATCCTTTATTGCGGATTTCAACGCCATAAAGGAAAAGCTTAGGGGCATCACCACGGAAAGCAAGGTATTTATGTACAACAACTTTCATATAATAAAGGTACTCAGTAAGACAAATATTCCGGGCACGGATATCTATGAAGTGGAAATGGAACTGGAGAAACTAAAATAGTTTGTCCATCAGGGCCATTTCATGGTTGGCTTCCTGTTCCACTATATGTACATAGATCATAGTTTCCCTAATGTTGCTATGTCCCAATATCATCTGCAGTTTAACCAGATTCCCGCCCATCCTTAAAAAATTGGTGGCAAAGGTATGCCTGGCCACGTGAAAACTTATTTTCTTTTTAATGCCCAGTTGTTTAACGATCTTTTTTATTTCCCTATTCACATGGATGTCCGTAGGGTGGTGTACAAAAATATCGGGGCAGTGTTTAAGTACGGCGAGGGCTTTTTGATTAATGGCTATGGTCTGCCTTTTTTTGGTCTTCACCACATCAAAATTTATGAACTGGTTGGCAAGGACGTATTGGCGGTCCAGGTTAATTATATCGGACCAGCGCATACCGGTGAAGCAGGAGAAGAGGAAGTAACCGAGGATGAGCTTCCAATTATCCGGAATAAATTCACTGAAATAATAACTGTAAAGGCGCTCCAATTCCTTAGGGTTTAGGTCCGTTCTGTTGCCGGAGGTCTTTCCAATGGAAATATTTTCTGGGTCCATAGGAAATTTAATTCCATGTTTCTTGGCGGCCATTAAATACTTTTTTATGGTGGCCATATTGGAGTTAATAGTGGTGTTCCTGTTTCCTTTTTTGGCTAGATACGTCCTGTACTTCTGCTCAAAGAGCTCGTTCACGTCAGAAAAAAGGATCTCGGACTGGAACTTCACCAATTTACTATAGACGGCTTTTACCCTTCGGTAATACCCGGGCGCCATCATGGACTTTTCCTTTTCCATGAGATGTTTAAAGAATACAATGAAGTCCACTCGGTTGGTAGTGTTCTTTAATTCTTCGGATAGTTTGGTAGCGGTCAAGGCTTTCTCGGAAAGCATGTATACCGTTTTAATCTTGGTGATCTTGGAAACCAGGTTGTCTAATATTAGATTGTGGACCTGTGCATCCATGGCCGTAGGTTTCAACCGTTCGGTTTTTGGGTCCCAATCCTCGGGAAAGAACTCCATTTCAGTTTTTATTCGCTTCCGGCTTCCTGGAGACGAGATAAAAATGTACAAAGGTGATTTGCCGGCACCGTTGATGTAATTTCTGAGTACGAATTTGGTTTTTATTGTCACAAAGATTTTTCTTGTGTCAATTCTTGTGTCAAAATTTGCTTGAAAAGGTAACATAAAACAAAATTAAAGGCATGTTCAGCCAGTTAGATAACTGTTGCACACACCTTTAGCTAATGTTGTTTAAAAAAAGTGACCTCGACAGGATTCAAACCTGTAACCTTCTGAGCCGTAATCAGATGCGCTATTCAGTTGCGCCACGAGGCCATTATAAAAGTTCATTTTTCCCGTTTAACGGGCTGCAAATATATTTCTTTTTAAATTTACCACAAAATTACAGCAACCAAAATAAATGGATTTAAAGAAATATGTTCGGGATATCCCGGATTTCCCGGAAAAAGGAATCTCCTTTAAGGATATTACGCCCTTATTGCAGGACGCTAAGGCCTTGGCGAGCGCAGCCGATGCCCTGTTTGAATTGATCAAAAATAAAAAGGTGGATAAAGTGGTGGGCATGGAGAGTCGTGGATTTTTCTTTGCACCCTTATTGGCGACCCGTCTCAAAGCAGGTTTTGTTCCAGTGAGAAAACGTGGGAAACTACCGCATCAAATAATTAGTGAGCCCTATGCATTGGAATATGGAACGGATGTATTGGAAATTCACGTAGATAGTATAGTGAAGGGTGAGAAAGTTCTTGTTCACGATGATGTCCTGGCTACTGGAGGTACAGCGAAAGCTGTTTGTAAACTGGTAGAAAAGTTGGGAGGGGAAGTAGTGCAGTGCAACTTTTTACTGGAACTAAAATTTTTAAAGGGGAGGGACAGGTTATCCGGTTATCCTGTTGAGTCCCTTATACAGTATTAACCCAGGGCATTGGTGGTTACTAAGTAGCGCCAACCTATAATTGCCATTTGAATTTTTGTGGCCTTGGAAAGGTCCAGCTGTTTTTTTGAGTAGGATGGTAGAACCAACTTGTTCATTTTTGCCAAAAGTTTAAAGAAAGCCTTTTTCATCCCTTACAATTGTTTTTGGATTGGATCCCAAAGTTAGTCGCCAATGCTAAAATTGTTACAAATATAGGAACTTAGTAGGAATAAGGATGCTTGGTTGTAATCTGATGATTAAAATGTACGGTGAAATGTGGTGCTTCCCCTATAAAGTGTGTTGTAGGCCATAAGATGTTCCTCAAATATTGTGGGTTTTAGAATAAAACGTATTTTTGCGCAAAATTTTAGAGTAATGAGCACAAATAGAACTTTTACCATGATTAAGCCCGATGCCGTAGAGAATGGACATATCGGTGGAATTTTGGACAAAATAACTTCGGCCGGATTCAAGATCGTGGCAATGAAATATACGCAATTGAGCAGAAGGGATGCACAAGCGTTTTACGCAATACATAAGGAACGTCCCTTTTTCGGGGAATTGGTAGAGTTTATGACCAGAGGGCCTATTGTATCGGCTATTCTGGAAAAAGATAATGCCGTTGAAGATTTTCGCGCCTTGATCGGGGCAACAAACCCGGCCGATGCGGCAGAAGGAACTATCCGTAAATTGTTTGCTACCTCCATAGCAGAAAATGCGGTTCACGGTTCCGATAGTGATGAAAATGCAGCAATAGAAAGTGCTTTTCATTTTGCTGGCAGGGAAATATTCTAGGACTATATAGTTTATAGAATTAAAAACCACGCCTTGGGCGTGGTTTTTTTAATTAGGTTGTTTTGTAGGTTTATCTAAGAACAATTTTGGTGATAAGTTCCTTTCCCAATTCTTCGTTCAATAGCTTGATAATTTTGGACTTGCCCAAGCTTAGTTCCTCTCTAAGTACGGATGATGAAAGTGATACAAAAAGGGTGTCGTTCCGTAATTCAATGGCGGTGGTATAGTTGTTGACGCCGTTGCCCATTAGATTTGTCCAGGCTTCCCTTGCGTTAACCCGGTCCATTCCTTTTTGCAGCCTGTTTTCGGAAATAAATTCCTGTAAGGCTTCCCCTAATCGAAGGTTGTCATTTTTTCTTTTGGCCATTATTATTCGAGATTAATGGGTTCAAATTTCTTGTAGTGGTATTTAATATTTTCCTCACCTATAACGGTAAAGGCATTTTCCGAGAGACTTACAATTTTTTCATGCCACTCGCTTAGTTCTGTTTTGTAATTTAAGGTGAAAACTCCTTCGTTTTCGTAAATGGTAAACATTTCGGCATCATTCGAAGTAACATAGGTGCCATTAAAATTTGGCTGTACCTTTTTCCTGAACCCCGCTTGATCCTTCACTTCTATATAATCTATACTGGTATTTACGGGATATTCCTTCTTGGATCCATCGGGAAAAGTAACTTTTTCAATTTCCCAGTAGCCGTTCAAATAGGGCAAATCCAATTTATCCACTTTATTTTGACAGCCAACCAGGGCTGCTAAGGCAACTATAATATAAGCATATCGCATATTACAACTTAAATATTTTATAGGATTGATGTATTTTTTTAACAACTTCTTCCGTTCTATCGGCATGGGTGTCACTGAGAAATATTTGTCCAAAATTTTCTTCATCCACCAAATTGATGATATGTGCCACCCGATTTTCATCCAATTTGTCAAAAATATCATCTAAAAGTAACAAGGGGGTTGTTCCGGCCTGTTTTTTTATAAAGTAAAATTGGGCCAACTTTAAGGCTATCAGGAACGATTTCTGTTGTCCCTGGCTACCAAATTTTTTAATGGGGTGACCGTCTATTTCAAAGTTAAGGTCATCTTTATGCGTACCTACACTTGTATATTGGAGCGCTTTATCCTTTTCTAGATTCCGATCCAATAAAGTTAAGAGATCGTTGTCCAATAATTTACTGTCATATGTTAAATTTACGGGCTCTTTACCTCCCGAAATAGCAAGATACTGTTCCTTGAATATGGGAATGAATTCTTCCAGGAATTGGGCCCTTTTTTGGAATATGGTACTTCCGTAGTCCTGAAGTTGTTCATTATATATGGTCAAGGTAGTTTTGTCAAATGTCTGGTTAACGGCAAAATACTTTAGAAGGGAATTTCTTTGACTAAGGGTTTTGTTGTATTTGATAAGGTTTTGCAGGTATTCCTTATCGGATTGGGAAATTACACCATCCATAAACTTTCTTCTGGTTTCACTGCCTTCAATGATCAGGTCGCGGTCTGCTGGTGAAATAATGACCAAAGGTAGAAAGCCTATATGGTCCGAGAATTTATCGTAGGCCTTACCATTGCGTTTGATGATTTTTTTCATCCCCTTTTTTAGGCTACAGAGTATCCTTTCCTCCCGGTCATTTTTTTGAAACTCACCATCTATTACGAAAAAATCCTCTTCGTGCTTTATATTTTGGGTAGCAACAGGGTTAAAGTAACTTTTTCCAAAGGAAAGATGGTAAATGGCGTCCAAAACATTGGTTTTGCCTACCCCATTATGGCCCACAAAACAATTTATTTTGGCATCGAATTCAAAATTTTCGGAAGCAAAGTTCTTGTAATTAATAAGTGATAATTTCTTTAGAAACATTCTGGCTTGTAAA
>TARA_R110002050_G_scaffold80768_1_pt1 | contig 51786 bp, 45 predicted proteins | sample TARA_R110002050 | Tara Oceans TARA_R110002050 (sample SAMEA4396988) | marine metagenome | biome: Polar Biome; feature: [DCM] deep chlorophyll maximum layer (ENVO:01000326); material: water (ENVO:00002006), including particulate matter (ENVO:01000060) such as... | depth 25 m
TGCGAAGATAGTGAAAATCAAAACACAAAAAAAGCCAAGTTGTTTCCAACTTGGCTTTGCATATTTTTAGAAATTAGCTATTCGCAACTCTTAGCAAGGGTAGTGGTAATTTCAATATCCACTTCTTCCCAAAGTTTGCTAACGCCATCGTCTCCGGTATGTAAATCTTTACACTCGGTATTTAATGCAGTAATGGCATTGGAAGCCTCCCATTTAGCCATGTTAAGCGTAGCAGAAAGAGTCAATACCGTACCTTCAAGAGTGTAGGTGGCATTTTCTTCATGTTTTTGACCATTCATGGTAATGTAAATTATTGCAGCTCCTTTACCGTCAACGGCTTCGCTAATTTTAACAATTCCACCAGAAATAGTATCGGTAGAAACCATTGAATTGAAAAAGAATTTTATCAATTTCGGGTCTCTTTCTACGTTTCCTGAATTTACGCTGGCAGTTACCACACTAAAAGTAGCTTTTTCAAATACCGCTGATTCACTGTTGGATGCAACGGTTTGGTCTACGCTAAAAGTGTCAAAAGTTCCTCCAACGGCTACTTTGGCAGAAGTTTTAAAAGATTTCCAAGAAATTTTGGTGGCTGCGGGGTCGTAACTAAATGTACACACCTTTTCCATCGATTTTTCTACGGGAGCAGCTTCTTCAGCTGTTTTTTCATCCGAAACAGTAGTTGATTCGGTACCTGAGCCACAAGCAGTCATAAATAATGCTGCGATAGCTACAAGCGATATATTGATTTTTTTCATAATTGGATTTTTTAATTTTTTCAAAAGTAGTGGAAATAGTGTCCTTACAAAATATTAGTAACAATTGTATTTACATTAATCCGATTTCAATCAGTCGTTCGGTTAGGTAATCTCCGGCAGTAATATCATCGTATTCTTTCGGATGAGTGGAATCAATGGTTTCCGGCAAACAATTTAACGGCATTTCGGAGATAGGATGCAAAAAGAACGGCACCGAATACCGAGGAATATCCATTTTAGATGGGTCCGGATTAATTACCCGGTGTGTGGTAGAACGAAGTTTGTTGTTAGTTAACCGTTGCAACATATCGCCTACATTTACCACAATATGACCTTCAATTGCGGTAACACTTTTCCATTCTCCTTGTTTATTCAATACTTGTAAGCCATCGGCAGATGCACCTATCAATAACGTAATTAAATTTATATCTTCATGTGCTCCCGCTCGTACCGCATCTGTAGCCAAGCTAGTTACAGGAGGGTAGTGGATAGGACGCAAAATACTGTTTCCGTTGTGTACCATTAGGTCAAAATAGTTTTCATCCAATCCCAAATACAAAGCAATAGCGCGCAATATTTCAATTCCAGTATTTTCTAGCGTTTGATACATCAACTTACCTGTTTCCAAATAGCCTTCTACTTCGGCTACTTCCATGTTTTCGGGGTATTGCGCCCTACGAATTTCATCATCGTCAACAAATTGACCAAAGTGCCAAAATTCTTTTAAATCGCCCGCAGTCATTCCTTTAGCGTGTTCTTTACCAAAAGAAGTGTACCCACGTTGACCCGCCATTTCCGCGATTTCGTATTTTTTCTTCACCTCTTCAGGAAGGTTGAAAAATGCTGCGTTTTTTTGATAAATGGTATCAATTAGCGCATCTGAAACTCCGTGATTTTTGACCGCTACAAACCCAATTTCTTCGTAGGCTTTACCAAGTTGGGCTACAAATTTGGATTTACGCTCTGGGTTGCCAGATAAAAAATCGGCTAAATCTACCGATGGAATTCCTTTTGGTGTGCTCATAATGAATGATTTAATTTTGTCAAATATATTGAAATCTTTGAAAAAGTGTGTGCTATTGAAAACCGAATATTACTTAGATTTTGAACGTTTAATACTGTTTTGAAGAATCGCAAAATTGGGATGATGCTTATATGCGGTGGCGTATTTATACTTTTTAGCCCATTTCCGTATTCTTGAAATTCTGTTTTCCGTATCGGGATGGGTACTCAAAATGGGTGGAATTTTCACATCCTTACCACTGGATGCCAAAACTTCAAAAAAATCGGCCAATGCAATGCACGAATAACTGGTTCCTGTTCCTAAATAAATAACCGAATGTTTGTCGGCCATGTTTTCGGCATCACGACCCATGCCTAAGCCTAGAATTTTATTACCCACTTCCACCGCTATGAATACACCAAAAGATGCTCCCGCAGTAGCCGCAGCGGCAATGATTAAAGCTTGTCGACCAATTCCTCTGGAGAGTTTTTTTACGGAATGGCGTAATTCTGCATGTGCAATTTCGTGCCCAATCACCGCAGCCAATTGGTCTTCGTTTTTGGCCATTTTAATCAATCCAGTATATACAAAAATGTATCCTCCAGGGGTGCAGAATGCGTTTACTACCTCGTCATCATTAATAATGGTGATAGAGTCGTATTTAAATGTAGCTTGTTCATGAATTTCAGGTGAAACCAAAATATTCTTGACCACTCGGTTCAGGTGTAAATAAGTTTCTGCATACTGCGCTTTATCCAACAGCGGGTATTGTTTTGGATTTGAATGTATTTGATGCGAAGTTAACTCACCTAATTGAACATCTTTATCTTTGGGTACCGCCTTAAAACACGAGCTCAAACTCGTGGAAAATAGAATGGCAATTAATGGAAATAGTAGCTTTAATTTCATGAATATTTGTATCAGCACTGTTGTTTCACAAAGAAATAAAAAAGATTGACTAATGGGTGATAAATAGGTGGGTACCTACGTATAACCCCAAAAAAAAAGTGACCCGAGAGTCACTTTTAATATTATAATCAGGCTGAGATTAGATAATTTCTTCTCTCCATCCAAATTTATCTTCTACGTTTCCTTTACGGATATCTTCCAAATAGGTATTGATTTTTACTTGGAACATGTCATCGGTGATGGTTGGTAAATCAAAATCTACACCTTCTAAAGCAATAGTTTTAATTTGAGCAATAGTTGCCGCAGTACCTACACCAAAGGCTTCGGTAACTTCTCCATTTTTAATGGCATTGGTCAACTCATACACATCTACTTGATGTTCGTTAACAGGTACACCCCAATCTTTTGCGATAGCGATAACTGTTTTACGCGTTATTCCGTTCAAAATAGTATCTGAAACTGGAGAAGTAGTTAAAACCCCTTTGTACATAAACATTAAGTTCATGGTTCCGGCTTCTTCTACGTATTTATGTTCTTTAGAATCGGTCCAAATAATTTGTTGGTAACCCGCTTCCATAGCCATTTTGGTAGGATACATCGAACCTGCATAGTTACCCGCTGCTTTGGCATGACCTGTTCCACCCGGAGCTGCTCTAGAGTATTCCGTTTCGATTTTAACACGCACTGGTTCCGCATAGTATTTACCGGCAGGCGAACAAATAATCATGAATCTGTAAGTAGTGGAAGGGCGTACACCTAAAAAGGTATCCCAAGCCATCATAAACGGACGAATGTAAAGCGAAGACCCTTGTCTGTCTGGAATCCATTGTTTGTCCAACGACATCAATGTTTGTAATCCATCCATAAATATTTCGTTTGGAATCTCAGGCATACACATTCTCACAGCCGAATGATTTAATCTATTGGCGTTTTCAAGCGGGCGAAATAAAAATGCCTCTCCTTTGGTGTTTTTATAGGCTTTCATTCCTTCAAAAATAGATTGGCCATAATGCCACATTGCGTTGGCAGGATGCACACTTAATTCACCAGTAGGAACAATTCTAAAATCCCCCCATTTTTCACCGTCAAAATCAGCGATAAACATGTGATCAGTAAAGTTTTTCCCAAAAGTAATATTGTCTTGGTCGTAAGTAGAAAGGTTAGAATTTTCGTTACGTTTCAATAATATGTCTATACTCATATTTTCTAATTTTTGATGTTCGCGAATGTACAAAACTTTAAGGATATAATAAAGCAATGGAATTGTTAATGATTTTACAATTACACCTAATTGCAAAATTAAAAGAGGGGAGATACGTGTATTTAGTGTTTTTATTTGGGTAGAGCAAACCAAGCCATTAATGGTCGGTGATCAGAAAGGTGAGAAGGCCCTGTTTCAAACCCCTCAGCGTTGAGATTAGGAGAGTGTAGTATGAAATCTAATCGTAACCCGGGGATGGTAGAAATTCCATCAAAAGTAGTTCCTACCCCGAATCCATATTTTAAGAACGGGTCATTCAATGTTTCCCTAAATTTAGGGTAAGAATAAGAGAATGGAGGTTCATTAAAGTCGCCTAAAACAATTAATGGGAAAGGACACTTAGCCATGTGCGTGGTAATTTCGTCTACTTCCCGTTGGCGTTTTCGAGCAGCTACCATTACTTTAGTAAGGATGTTTTTAGATTTTTGGAGTGCTTCATTTTCATTTTGAGCAGTAATGTTTTCTACAAATAGATAATCTTCATTTAAAAAACGAAGTGAATTCAAATGGGTGTTATAAACCCGAACAATTTGTTTGTTGATTTTAATATCGGTAAAAAACGAAACGGTTTTTCCCCCTTTAGCACCATACTGATAGGCGGAACCCGAATTGGTAATTTTATATTTAGAAAAAGTAATTAACCCAAAAAAGTGACTGGTGCTCGCTCTATCTTCACGTTTATAATACGGATAACCAAGTGCTTTTAATTTTTTGATATAGAGTAAATTATCCTTTTCAATGTTAATGAATTCCTGCAATGCAACCACATCCGGTTGTTTTTCTTGAATATAATCTAAAATTTGCTGATCCACTCCTTCCTCTTCCAACCAATGATATTGGTTAAATAATCGCACATTAAACGACATAATGGAAAAATCAGCTTGTTGAATAGTCTCTTTTTTGGTATTAAAAGTAACCAAACTAAATAGGTTGTTATAGCCTACAAGTAAAGCGATGACGGATAACAATAAGTAGGGTTTTACCTTGTACAACCAATACAGAATAAATACTATGTTTAGTAGCAACCATAAGGGATAGGTGAGTCCAATAATGTAAATCCACTTATTGCTTTCAGGTTCTACCGAGGAGGAGAATGAAGCCAATACCAAAGCGATAGCCACAAAAATGTTGGCTATAAAAATGATTTTATGAATCCAATTGAGTTTCACTAATTATTTTTTTCCGAAATTAAACAGAAATTCTTTTTCAGCTTTAGATAAACTGTCATATCCTGATTTTGAAATTTTATCTAATATCTTATCTACCTCGTTTTGGTCTTGTTGAGAGGTTTTAGGCTTTGTATAATTCTTGTTTTTATGAACAACCTTTATTTTTGATTTTCTGGTAAATAACTGTTTAAAAGACTCAAAAATCCGAATAAAAAATTGATTAATATCTAACCCTTTGGGCAGGTAGTACGCAAATAGGTATCCATAAGCAGCACCACCAAAATGCGCTATTTTACCTCCCGTGTTTTTATCGAGATACAACACCGATGAAAGAATGAAAGCAGTGAGCACTACATACTTTAACGAAACGCGAAATGTAAACAACTGAACCATGTAATTGGGTTGCAAAAAACCAATGGCTACAATTACGCCCATTACCGCACCAGATGCGCCAATTAAATAACCTTGGGTAGAAACACTCGGAATAATAAGCGAGGAAAGCATGTATAATATCCCTGCAAAAAGTCCGGCAAGAAGATAGGTTTCTAAAAATCGTTTTGCACCGTACAAATCACTAAAAATGCGCCCAATCATATAGAGAAGGAGCATATTAAAAAACAGATGATTAAACCCAACATGGGTAAACATGTAGGTGAAGTAAGTCCATATTCTCCAATAATAAGTACCGAAATCGGCTGATAAACCTAAAAAACGAATGACAGAATTATATGTATCGTTGGGTGAAACGGCTTCGATAATGTTCAAAAAAACAAAAACCACGGCATTCACAATAATTACCTGATACAAGTAATTATTGCTACGAAAAACGTTTTTTAAATCGTCTAAAATGGAGTTGTTCATGTATTACAAAAGTCTAAAGGAGGTATCAAATTTTTGCCAAAAACGAATAAGAATATAGCCCGTAATTAATCCCCCTAAATGGGCAAAATGCGCGATGCCATCACTAGATCCTGCAATGCCAGAGTATAATTCAATAGCGCCATATCCGGCCACAAAATACTTGGCTTTGATAGGGATGGGAATAAACATCATGTACAATTCTGCATTTGGAAACATCATACCGAAAGCTAATAGAATTCCGAAAAGCGATCCAGACGCCCCAATCACATTCATGGAATTGTAAAAAACCATGCGGTAATCAGAAATCAAATTATAGGTATGTTCCACCGCGTTTGGAGCGGTAGCCTCGGTAAGCATTTGAGAACTGTAAATGTTGGAACCTTCAAAAGACAAAACGGGGAATTGGTATAAAAATGCACCCAGGTTTTGAGCCGATGGGTCTTGTAAAAACTGGTCCATTAAAGCGTTGAAACCTTGAATGGATTCAAAATATGCAATTCCGTAATGTAAGGCAGCAGCCCCAAACCCTGTGATAAGATAGTAGGTCAAAAATCGTTTGGATCCCCACACATTTTCAATGGCGTTTCCAAACATCCAAACGGCAAACATGTTGAATAAAATATGCTGAAAATTACCGTGCATAAACATGTAGGTTAACGGTTGGTAGAACGCAAATTCTTCCGACTGAAACCAATGCAAGCCCAATAGATTTCTTAAATCAAGTCCGCTAACTCGGAGCGTGATTTCTGTAGCTAAATACATCAAAATATTGATGATTAGTAAGTTTTTAACGACTGGAGGTAGCATTTGAAAACTACCTGTTCTAAATTGACTCATAATTAATTGAATAGTTTTTCGATTTCATCAAATGCTAATTGATGAAAAATTTGACGCCCATCTGGCAGGGTCTTCGGATTGGCGGAGGCAAATAAAGAATCAATCAACTCGCTGATTTCTTCATTATTTAAAGATTGCCCCGTTTTGATAGCCGCTTTAAATGCGAGCGCACCAATTAGTGCTTCATTTTGCACGGTACCCGCTTTCTCCATATGACTCTCATATCCATATAAAGTTCCTTCTATGAGTTGTTTTGGGTCGTCACTAGCCGAAACAGTAGGAAGGCCTCTAACGATATAACTGTTAGCGCCAAATGTTTCGATATCGAACCCTATTTTTTTCATATTAGGCATTAATTCATTTAGAAGTTCTGAAAGTGAACTGGTAAATGTAACGTTTTCTGGGAAAAGCAATTGCTGCGAACTGCCCTGACCTAATTCCAACTCTTTTGTAAGTCGGTCGTATAACACCCGCTGGTGGGCTCGGGTTTGATTTATAATAATGGCTCCCGATTTAATGGAGGTAAAGATGTATTTGTTTCTGACCTGAAAAGATTTCACCGCTCCAAAATTGGCACTCGAATCTGGAAGTGTGGCTTCGGTTTGCTGAGGCGCATTGAAATCCGATTGTTGGGTAACGGCTTCAATCCCTTCGTACATTTCTTGCAGATTTTGAACCTGAGCCGAACTTGGGTTTTGCTTAAAATGATTGGTTTGTTGAAAAGGATTGAAATTCTGGTTGGTAGAAATTTTTGGTTCCGTAAAAATCTTGTTTTTCGGAGCACTTGAAGTCGCGAATATCGTTTCGGGGTTAAAGTCAATGGTAGGAGATACGTTAAACATACCAATAGACTGTTTAACTGCTGAGCGCATTAACATACCGATGGAGCGTTCATCTTCAAACTTAATTTCTGTTTTGGTGGGGTGGATATTAATATCGATAAAAGAGGGAGCCACCTCCAAAAAGATAAAATAACCGGGGTGGAAACCTTTGGGTAATAATTCATCGTAGGCTTGTAAAACCATATGATGCAAAAAACTAGATTTGATAAACCGATTATTTACAAAAAAGAATTGTTCTCCACGAGATTTTTTTGCCGCTTCGGGTTTCAACACAAAACCCGAAATATTTACCAAAGGGGTATCTTGATTTACTGGAACTAATTTCTCATTATATTTTCTTCCAAAAACGCCTACCAAGCGCTGACGCATGTTTCCAGCAGGAAGAAGAAAAATGTCATTATTGTTGTGCGAAAGTGTGAATTTTATGGATGGATGAGCAATAGCCACCCGTTCAAATTGGTCAATAATATGACGCATTTCCACGTTATCAGACTTTAAGAACTTTCGCCTCGCTGGTACATTAAAAAACAGGTTTTTTACCGCTATTTGTGTGCCCGTAGCACAGGCGTGTGGTTCTTGGACTTCAATTTCACCGCCATTAATTTGGAGTAAGGTTCCTAATACTGCTTCTTCGGGCTTAGTTTTGAGTTCCATGTGCGAGATTGCAGAAATAGAAGCTAATGCTTCTCCACGAAACCCTTTGGTGCTGATGGCAAAAAGGTCATCGGCCGATTTAATTTTGGAAGTCGCATGACGTTCCAAACTCATTCTGGCATCGGTTTCGTTCATTCCTTTGCCGTTATCCGTAACCATGATTAGGGTTTTGCCCGAATCTTTGATAACTACCGCAATTTCTGAGGCTCCCGCATCTACCGCGTTTTCAACCAGTTCTTTAATTACCGAAGCAGGACGTTGTATAACCTCTCCCGCTGCAATTTGATTTGCAATGGTGTCTGGCAAAAGCTTAATGATATCAGCCATTAAATGGTGTTATGAGAATAAATCAGTGAAAAAATAAGCGTAAAAGAAACTCATCAAAACGATGAAAATTAACCCAATTCGAATGGTAGAGGTATGATTTGCAGATTTTCTAGCTTCTGGAGTATTCCAAGCTTTTCGAATTCTGCTTCTTGAAACTCCAGAGGAATCTCCTTTTTCATCTTCCCGTAATTCCGATTTAATCATATCCACCCGACCATGCAAATCTTCCAATACTGGGTCAAAATGCCGAGGACGGTAAACAAATCGTTTTGGTTTTTTTAATTTAAAAAGCGTTACTCGCATGTTTCTATTAATTGTGGCAAATTTACTATTTGCCTTGTTAGTATAAAAGAATGTACAAGGGTTTGTCACTGTTTTGGGGCATTCAAAAATCTTGCCGAAATTCGAATAGTTGGTTTTCAATTTTGTGCCTTCTATGGTACAGTGGTTTATAGATTGGTAATAGCGTTTTTGCGTAAAAAAAGAAGGTGAGATTTTTTTTGTTAAAGTACGTTGGGTCTATTCTTTTTACCACGGATGCACGGATGAGTTGGCCCGGTAGTACACCCTAGGATAAAAAAAAATACGGTTAACTCAGTTATAACGTCCATTGTCATATTTAATAAATGGCTTTTTAGCATTTATGCTCTTAATTATTGAATGCGGAAAATGAACCTTTAAATATTGCGGTGTGTAGTGGATAACTTTATTTCCCCACCTTATCGCAATCATATATATTGGTCGCTTTAATAAAACGTGCTATGAAAAATAATTTTGCAAAGTCAATAACAATCCTATTCATTGCTTTGGGTATGAGTTTAACGGGGTTTTCTCAAGTTGATTACAAACAAATGATGAATGACCCTAGCTTTAACTTTTACGATGTATGCGAGGCGGCCGAATTATATTTTGAATCACACGATAAAGGAAAAGGGTCAGGTTGGAAGCCTTATCAAAGATGGAAAGCGGAAAATGAAAGCAAATATTATCCATCTGGTGATCGTAGCAAATCATCATCAAGCTTTGCAGCCAATGAGTTTAAAGCTTTTCAAAAGCAACAAATTCTTAAAACAGCACGAGATTTCAATTCTACTCAATGGAAAGAACTTGGACCTTGGAATGCAAATAATATTACACAGGCGTATAACCCAGGTATTGGTCGAGTAGAAGCCTTTTGGGTGAATCCTACCAATAATCAACATTTGTTTTTGGGCTCTCGAAGTGGAGGCTTTTGGAAAACCACCGATGGAGGTGCAAATTGGGTAAATACCACCGATACGCTTATCGCGTCAGGAGTTAATACCATTGCTGTCAATCCATTTAGTACAGACACCGTTTTAATCAACGTGAAAAATGCGGCTAATAATACTTCTCACGGAATTTATCGTTCCACTGATGGCGGGACGAATTGGGTAGAAAGTAATTTTAATCCGACTCAATTAGGTTGGGGCGGTTTAGGTACTAATGACCAAATTTTTAAAATAGTATACCATCCACGGGTCAGAGGTTTAGTTTTTGTGGGAACAAGTAGTGGGGTTTATAGATCTACAGATCATTTGCAAACATGGACTAGATTGTTAAACACCGCGGATGTGACTGATATTGAATTTCACCCGACTAACGATAGCATCATATACTTATACGACAATTATTATTTCAGTAATAATGAAAACCAAGTAGTACGTTCTTTAGATCAAGGTTTAACGTATTCTGCTTCATCAACCATTTCGGGTAATTCCGGTAGTAAAATATTTATTGCGGTTACACCCATGGCTCCTAATAATGTGTATGTAGCATCTACAAATGGGGTATGGAAATCTACAGACAATGGCCAAAATTTCAGTTTGCTATCCACACCTTCCGAAAGTTGTGATGGCTTTTCTGTGTCCGATATCGATAGTAACGATATGGTGTATGGTTATTTAAACCTCATGGGAAGTACGGATGGTGGACTCACTTTTCAAGAAATAGCGAGTTGGTCTAATTCTAACCCAACCAATGATTATACCCATGCCGATTTAAGAACTGCAGAATGTATAAACGGTGTTTTTTATGTGGGTACAGATGGATATTTAGCCAAAACACCCGACAATGGTGCCACTTGGGCACGATTAAATGATGGTACTGCTATTCGTGAATTTTATGCTGCTGGGGTAAGTCAGAGTTATCATAATGTGTTTATGGCCGGATCTCAAGACAATGGTACCAGCGTGCTAAACGACCAAGGATGGATAGAGTGGAATGGAGGAGATGGAATGGAAGCCATTGTTCAAACTTTAAATCCAGATTGGATGATTGGTAGCTGGCAGTATGGGACGCGACAAATTACACTTGATGGAGGACAAACCCGTCAGGGTGCTGGAAATCCAGATGCTGGGTCTGGAAATGCTGCGTGGCAAGCGCCCTTATTATGGAATCCTATTCACCAAATGAGAGTTTATCATTTTGCCGAAAAAATATATGTTTCGCAAGATTTTGGTACCAATTGGTCTGAACTAGCAGATCCCGGTGTTGGACTTATTAATGTAGCTGCAATTGCTGAAAATAATTCGGATATTATGGCTGTGTCGGGTGGGTCGAGTATGATGCTTACCACCGACAACTGGGCGACCCAATTTAGACCTAACTTTGGATTACCAAATGCTTCGATTACGGATATCGCTTTTGACCCGAAACATGATTCTACCATTATTGTAACCTTTAATAGATATGTTTTGGATGGTAAAAAAGTGTACATTTCTACAGATCTTGGGAGTACTTGGACTAATATTTCTTACAATTTACGAGATATGCCAATTCGCTCGGTGGTAGTAGATTATTCAGATAGTTCGTATATTTATCTAGGAGCAGAAATTGGGGTGTATGTAAAGTCTATGAACGGTACCAACTGGGAATTATATTCAAATGGATTACCAAATGTAACCGTAAAAGATTTAGAAATTCAATATGGTTCAAATACATTAAAAGCTGCTACTTGGGGTAGAGGATTATGGGAGTATAGTTTAAAAGGAAGAGAAAATTATCCAACTATCCTAACCACAAAAATCACGGAAACACCTTCCAATAGTCAACCTAGGGCTGGATTTGACCAGGATGTAACTGCTATTATTTCGTACAACCAACAAATTAGTAGCGCTTTCGTTAGATGGTCCAATAGCTCGATAGATTTGGGTAAAACCATTACTATGTCAAATGTTTCGGATAGCACTTGGGTAACAGATGAGCCTTTTACCAATTACGGACAAGGAACAGAAATGTATTTCAAAGTTTTTGCGGTGGGTCAAAATAATGATACCACCGAAACCTATCGTTTTCATTACACTGTTCGTCAAGGGTTAAATGTAAACTCCATAATCGAAAATAATTTTGAATCGGAAGTGAATGTTTTTCCTATTCCAAATGCGGGTAAATTCACTGTGAAACTCGGAGAAAATTATAAGGATGTGAAATTGGAAGTTTTTGATGTAAACGGAAAGTCGATTTACCAAAGAATAGATACAGGTAGTGAGTTTGATATTTCGCTTAAAGCGCCAGTAGGAAGCTATATTTTAAAAGTAACTTCAGGTAAAAAAGAAGTAAAAGTTAAGTTTGTCATTAAGTAATGGAATTATGCGGAATAGAAATTTATTGATTGGGTTAACAAGCCTATTATTACTCGGAAGTTGCACATCTACGAAGGTTTCATCTAATACGAACCAATTGGAAGAGCACGCCAAAAAGAATATCAAAATCACGCATGTTACTGTCCAAGAAATGGTTGCCGGCTCCCAAGGAGCGGCAAATACATTTCAGTTTTTGATGAATATTGAATTAGGTAATTCAAATGCTGCTGTGGATAGCGTTTTTTATGATAACATGAAGGCAAAAGTGTTCTTAAAGGATGCTAAAAAGTCTTTGTATGTAGCCAATGCTACAGCTATTAAAAAATCGAACGCCTCCAATGAAAAGGACCGAAAATCAGTTTCTGTATCATTTATTCAGGAGGCAAAAAGGGTAATTATGAAGGTAGATAGCTTTCAATTATTAGAAAAAATGTATTTGCCGTAAGTGGCATTAATAAATTGAAATAGCGAGATTTTGTTATTGATTCATAGAAAATCTAACATATTAATAACCCGTGAAATAGTGGTGAAAAATGAAGGTGCTTGGTAATATTTTGAGCCAATTCTTTTACCCTAAACCCTTAACTGAAATTTAAAAAAACAAAATAGCCAGCTTTATATCCGAATACTCATATTCGTTATGAAGCATATTTCGCACAACTCCAAGTTTCGCAGGTTCACCTTTTGCAAGGGTTTTTACATGTTTGTCGTAGGCAACTTTTATTGTTTTTAAATCTTTCGCATTAGGTTTAAAGTGATCTACATCCAATTTGGGGTATTCCGCCTTAAGTTTTATGATATGTGTAATAATAGAGCTGATTCCTAACCCTCGTTCCTCCGCTATTTGAACAATATTTAAACCCTTTTTAATGAGGTCTTTTGTTTGTTCATAGGTAGATTTTTTAAACTTTTTAGCTTTTTCAAGTTTTGCATGTTTTTCAATGGCTTTGGCATCTGTTAAACCACCACACCATTGAATAAATTCTTTTGCTTCCTTTTCTAATTGGGTATCATCCATATACCTAATTTCATTATCCGATGATAATTCTTGAAAGCGTTTGTCTGCCTTTAGTGCTAGCCCATCCACTTCAAGAGCGGTTTGATTAAAACCTATGAGCTTGAGCGTTTCTAACTCCTTCAATCGGGATAAAGCTACGTAACCTTGTCCTTTTTCAAAGGTTTTGCTCAAATCTATTTCGGCTGCATCTAAAGTCATTCCTTGACTCTTATGAACCGTAATTGCCCAAGCCAATCGCAACGGAACTTGGTCATAGGTCACCACCGATTTGCCGGAATCATCATCCAAACTCCAAGAGTCGTAGGCAGCCGTAATGGTTCGACCATTGAGTAATTTTACTTTCGGGAATCCTGTTTCATCGCAGTATTCGGTTACCTCACCCAATGAGCCATTTATGTAACCCACATCAGGATTGTTTTTGACAAACATGACTTTGGCGCCAATTTTTAAATCAATGACCTCGGCTGCTTGCACCGATTTTTTGAAAGACTCCAATACTTTTGGGTTTCCCTTGGTTCTAGCTTTAAAAATTTTGGTTTTACCGGTCAGTTTGACCAATTCAGATTTATTGATTCGGTCCACATCCATATTATGGGTGTACAATTTGGTAGGTTCCCAAGAGTTTTTTAAAACTGTTTTAGATGCTCCTTGCAACAAATCAATAGCATTTTGAGAAACCGAACCAGAGCGAATTTCGTTTAAGATGGAATTTAAAGAGTTATTCGTTTGTCGGTACTGTTCGGTAAGATAACAAATCCGCAAATCGGCCTCAACCCATGAAGGGCTCATAAATGCAAATCGTTCTTTAATAGGGGTATCTCCAATAGGAGGGAGCTGAAAAAAATCTCCGGCAAAAATAACCTGAATATCTCCAAATGGGCTAGTTGAATTTTTAAAATGCTTCAAAACCATATTCACCATATCCACTTGGTTACGATGCAGCATAGAAATTTCATCAATAATTAAAACTTGCGCTTTTTCGAGATTTTTTTTGAGATACTTTTTAGTATCCATATTTCTTAAATCAGCAGGGGTTAGTCGGTCTTTAATACCAATTCCACTCCAAGAGTGAATAGTAGACCCATTCATGTGAGTAGCAGCTATACCAGTAGATGCCGTCACAGCAACTCTAATTTTACGGGCTTTTAGGTAATCAATGTATTGATTTAAAACGTACGTTTTTCCAGCTCCCGCAGAACCCGTTAAAAATACATTTTCGCCCGATTTTAATATTTTGAGTGCTTGAGATTGGTTCATTTTGATGATTGGTAATTGAGCTCCAAATGTAGGTTTTTGGAAATCGATTTAATGGTAGGAAAAGATGTAATTCAGTAAAATTTTTAACATTTGGTTTTGGCAAATGTTTTTGATTACCTACTTCGTCTTCTTTTTACTACATAATCAGGAACAGGTGTCCATTTAAAGATATCGGCCACATTTTCGGGTCTTTCATCCATTCGCCAGTAAAAGTAGCGAAGTAACTTCATTTCTAAGGTGACCTCTTTCATTGGGAAAAAAGTACCATCAGGCTGATTGTAAAACTTGATGTTATTAATTCCTACCGAGTCAATAAAAATACTCATGTTACTGCAATCCAATCGATTCATTCCCATGAGTTGTTGGGATTCATCTCTAACATAATAAATAGTTTGTCCTGAGCGGTTTACATCAATTCGGTAAATTTCATTATCCTTGAAATGAGCGTGTAATGTTTTTCCTTTTACTTGGTTATAAAGCGATGTGTCTTCTTCCGAAACGATGAATGCCTCTTCGTTAATATCCATTGATTGAATAACTCCATCGTAGGTTTTAATAATGATTTCTTTTCCTGTAATTTGGTTACTATCTGCCCACACAATTGGGGTTTGATACATTCGAATAGTAGAGTCTACTTCCGAGAAACTCAACGAGTCGCATTTTCCTTGCATGTCGGGTTTAAAAAACTGAACATGGTGAAATGCGTGAATTAAACGATGCGTTTCGGTAGCATCAAACTCAGTAACCAAGGTATCTGAATGGAGTTGAAGGGTGTCCTCCGTAAAAGCCAAAATCAATACTAAGTTACCAGTTACAAGCGAATTAGAATGGATATTGTCATACTCTGCATAATCGCCATACACTTCGGTTCGATTTGCCGTATCAATAATGGCTACATTGCCAAAAGCCTCTCCCAATTTTTTAGTTTGGTAGTAAATAACACTATCTCCATTCATGGTTTGGCCATCCGATAGCATGGTCACGTTTTGAGAAAACGTGGAAACTTTATTGGGTTTATCAAACCAACCGCTTTCACAATAAATGGAACTGGAATCGCTATATACATGAGTAGGTCCGTGGAAATATACAATATCTTCTTTGGTATTGTATTGCATCGTATCTGAAGTAACTTGATAATCTTTAGCATCATATCTCACCGAATCCTTAAAGAAAAACACTTTTGTGTCCGAATGATAATACCCTTTTTCACTTTTTAGGGTAGAGCTATCCTGCGTGTTTGTAATTATGCCACCACCATAATAATAGGCTAGGTTTTCGGCCATATCAAAATCTAGCCGATTGGTTTTCAAAATTTGCGACTCGTTAATAAGAGAAATTCGCCCTCTAAGTTTCCCTTTTTTGGAATCTCCATTATAAAAAAGCGAATCCCCTTTCATTTCGGTTCCTTTCTTGGAATCAATGATTTTTACATTTCCGTATGCGCGCATTGAATTGGTGGTTGCATAAAGTGCAGCACTATCACAATACATTAAGGTGCTTTTTTGTTTGAATTTTACGTTTCCACGTAAAATTCTGACCTTTCCGCTAGCCGCTTCGTCATAAATCATTTGGTTAGCGCCCAATAATTTTATTTTCGATTTAGATTGCGAAAAAGCATTATTCACTCCTCCCATAAAGGATGAAAAAATAATTAGAACGAATATGAATTTATTGATTTTCAACAATGTCACCTTATAAAGCGGGTACAAAAAAAGTGATTAAAATACGATCTAATCACTTTTTTTAAATTAATTATGATTTTCTAATCAAGAATAGTTGCATCTCTCACCAAAGTTTTATCTCTATCTGGTCCTACAGATACAATGGCAATGGATACGGCTAATTCTTTCTCTAAGTAATCTACGTATGTTTTTAATTCGGCTGGAAAATCAGCTTCACTAGAAAGATTTTGTAAATCGTCTTCCCATCCTGCAAACTCTTTGTAAACTGGAGTGGCTTCATTATTTACAATATCGTATGGAAAATAATCAATTTGTTCACCAAGGTAGTTGTAGTGCGTACACACTTTTACCGTTTTCATTCCACTTAAAACATCGGCTTTCATCATGATTAACTTAGACACACCGTTTACCATGATAGCATATTTCAATGCAGGTAAATCAATCCATCCACATCTTCTAGGACGGCCAGTGGTAGCTCCAAATTCATGTCCTTTTTCTGCTAAATAAGCACCATCGGCATCAAAAAGCTCGGTTGGGAATGGGCCACTGCCCACTCGGGTACAATAGGCTTTAAAAATGCCATAAACTTCACCAATGCTAGTAGGAGCAAGGCCTAAACCAGTACAAGCCCCCGCAGTTACGGTATTGGATGAGGTAACAAATGGATACGAGCCAAAATCAATATCTAGTAATGAACCTTGGGCACCTTCGGCTAAAACGCGTTGACCTGATTTAAGAGATTTATTTACAGAATGTTCGCTATCTACAAATGGAATTTGTTTAAGACGTTCAACCCCTGCAAAAAATGCAGTTTCTAAATCTGCTAGTGCAGAAATATCAAAGTTGTATTGTGCTAATATTTTTAAATGTTTTTCTTTAAGCGCATTATATTGGTCTAAGAAACCATTGCTTTCGGTATCACCTACACGTAAACCATTTCTTCCGGTTTTATCCATGTATGTTGGACCAATTCCTTTTAAGGTAGAACCAATTTTTGTTTTACCCTTAGCTTGTTCAGAAGCGGCATCCAATAGCTTATGTGTTGGAATAATTAAGTGTGCTTTTCTAGAAATTTGAAGCACCGCATTAATATCCACATTGAATGGTTCTAATTCTTCAATTTCACCTTTTAAAATGGATGGGTCGATTACCACACCATTTCCAATAAGGTTTTGCGTATTTGGTCTAAAAACTCCGGAAGGAATAGTATGTAACACATGTTTTTTCCCATCCCATTCTAAGGTATGACCAGCATTTGGTCCACCCTGAAAACGTGCAATAATGTTGTATTTAGGTGTTAAAAAGTCAACAATCTTTCCTTTGCCTTCATCACCCCATTGTAATCCTAATAATACGTCTGCTTGCATTCTTTTTTGATTAACGAATTGTAATTTCTTATTTTTTATTTTTTTGACGAAAAGTCAGCGTATATATTTAATGAATGATACAGTACATCCACGCCAAACTGTTCCGCAATACTATTTTTTATCATTTGAATTCTAGGGTCACAAAATTCAATAACTTTTCCTGTTTTCACATCAATTAAATGATCATGCTGTTTATTGGCAAAAGCTTTTTCAAATTGTGCTTGGTTTTTACCAAATTGATGTTTCCGTATCAATCCAGAAGCTAATAGTAGTTCAATCGTATTATATAAAGTAGCTCTACTAACACGGTATTTCTTTTTGGTCATTTTGTTGTACATCGACTCTACATCAAAATGCCCGTCATCGCTATAAATCTCTTCTAGGATAGCAAATCTTTCCGGTGTTTTACGATGGCCGTTCTGCGCTAAAAAATGCGAGAATAGTTGTTTAACCTGTTCTTTTTTATCTACTGTTTCCATCAAAAAATACGACAGGCAATAATATTGAATTTTGAGTCTACTACGAAAGGAAAATTGAAGTTTTAATCGCTATTTATACACTAATTTTTAGGATGAATGCAATTACTTAAAATTTGATGGAATTAGTAATTATGTGGGAAATTGCCTCTTATAAATAAAAAAATTAGATTTGGCGTCTAATTTTATAACTAACAAGAAATACAACCATGAGAAAGATTATTATTTTGATAGCCATCGTATTAACCTCCAACACCTTTTTCGCACAAAAAAAGTCGGATAAACTTGAAGTAATTATTGGAGATGAAATTAAGCTTAAAAAGAAAGAACGAGTTGATGAAGTTTTAGGGAAAGACGACAATGGAACGTATGTAATGGCTCGTTTTGGAGAAGATATGACTTTGTTTTATTACAATAACGACTTAAACCTTGTAAAGAAGAATGAAATTGAATTAAAATACCTGAAACACGATCTAATTTATGAAGGTATTTACCAACGTGGCGAAGAATTCTATTTATTTTCTTCTTACCAAGATAAAAAGAAAAAAGGCACTTTTTTGTATTATCAGCAAATGAATAAGGCCAGTTTGACTTTTTCCAAACCGCAGTTAATTGGCGAAGTATCTTATAAAAATTACAAAAATTCGGAAGCAGGTTATTTTGAAATAATGGTTTCTGAAAATGGGGAACACCTAATGGTGAAAACCCATTCTGCGGGGCATCGAAAAGAGGATCATTATTTTGACATCGTTGTATATGATACCGATATGGAGGAAGAATGGACCATGGATGCGATTAAAGAACCGTATGACAAAGAAAGCCCACAAATCGTTTTTGATTATGACCTTGGTAATACAGGATCTTACTTTCGTTTATTAAAAAATATTGATAAATCTAAAAAATATAAACGTGGAGAGATTGATTATTCCTTTTCGATGCAAGCCTTTATGGCTGGAGAGGAAAAACCAATTGAATTTGAACTCGAATTGAGCGGTGAGCATATTACAGACGTAAAGTTTGAAGATTTAGAAAATGGTGGGATTCAAGTTGTTGGATTTTATTCTACCAAAGGGCAAGGCCAAAATGGGGTGTACAACCTTTCGTATGATAAAGATTTCAATTTAATAAACGAAAATAAAAAAGAATTCCCGTTAGATTTTATTGTCCAACACGCATCTGAAAAGGCCAAAAAGAAAGCCAAGAAAAAAGAAGCGAAAGGGAAAGAAATTGAAATGCATTCCTACACTATTGACGATATTATAGAGAATCAAGATGGTACAGGAACAATGATTGCGGAAGAATACTATACGTACACCACAACCTCTTCCGATGGAAATGGAGGAACTACCACTACTACACATTATATTTATGGGAACATTATTTTAGTAAAATTCAATAAGGATGGACAGGTAGATTGGATGGAGCTAATTCCTAAATATCAACATTCTTTAGATGGTGGATACTACTCAAGCTATGCCCAAATGCAATTATCCAATGGTGATATTGTATTGGTTTTTAATGATAACCCTAAAAATGCCTTTTATGAACAATCAGGTAATTTTTATGGTTGGAGGTCAGGTAGAAAAAAGACCGATAACACGGATGTAGTTTTTTATGAAATCACGGAGGAAGGAAATTCAACTAGATATATTATTTACAAGGGAGAAGAAGAAGATGTGTTTAGCCGTCCTTATGTTAGCTTAGAAGTTGCAAAAAACCAAATGGTAATTTTAGGTCAAGCCAATAAGCAAACCAAATTTGTGAAATTGGTATTTGAGGATTAATTTTACCTTTAATGAATGAACCAAAGGGTCAATCTGTTTACGGATTGACCCTTTTTATTTTATGCAATTTTGATTTTTACTTGTAAAAGATATTTGCGGGCATTCCTAATTAAAGTATTTTTAGGCAACCAAAACGTTAAAGTTTAAAGTGAGCACATTTGGAAATAATAATACGAAGGGATTTCGCAAAACCACTGGGTTTTACTGGGTCATTTTATTGTTTTTAATTTCAAATTTAACCTTTGCTCAATTCAACTCTTCCAGTTTTAATGTTCAATTTGGACCAGATATTCGGGTGACAAAAAAAACCATTATCGACCATGTAATAGGGGAGGATGCTAAGGGGGTGTATGCCATAACCCAATTAAATTCCAAGGTGATTCTCAAGTACATTACTAGCGATTTGGGCAGAATAAAGGAAAATGAAGTAAAACTAAAGTTATTTAAACAGGAGCTAAGATATGGTGGTGCGGTACAAATGAATGATGCCATTTATATATTTTCTACCTACAGAGACCGGAAAGAGAAAACAACCTCTTTATATAGCCAAAAAGTAAATAAAGATTTGTTGACACTGTCTATCCCAAAGTTATTGAAGTCAGTATCATACGAAGGGTATCATTCCAGTAAATCGGCCTCTTTTGAATTTAAAACTTCTCCAGACGATTCGCTTTTATTGTTTATTACCAATCTGCCTACCGTTAAGGATAAAGACACTCGATTTGGATTCTTGATATTGGATAAGGAGATGAATGAAGTTTGGGATAATAGTGAAATAATGGAAAGCGATCCAAATTCTGAGTTTTATAGAATGGATACTCAGGTGGATAATGATGGAAATGTTTTTTTGCTTTCAAAAATTACGGATACTTCCAAAGAATATGGACGAAACGAAATAGATTACACCTTTAAAATGAGGGTATATAAACAAAATACGAAACCAAAACATAGGGAATACGCGGTCTTTATTAGGGGGCAACATGTAACCGATATTAAGTTTGAATTATTACCAGGGCATCAAACCCAAGTAGTTGGCTTTTATTCGAGCGATGGGTTGGGGCAAAACGGGGTGTTTAACATGAAATATGATAGTAATTTCAATCTCCTAACCGAAGTCTCTAAAGAATTCCCAACGGATTTTATTGTTCAATACTCTTCTGAAAAAGAAAGGGATAAAGTAACTAAAAAAGAGGAGAAAGGTAAGGGAATAGAATTGTATGCTTACCACATAAATCAATTGATAAAAAATCAGGATTTAACACTCACTATGGTAGCTGAGCAATATTTTGAGTATGTAAATTCATACACCGATTCTGATGGACATGTCAAAAATACGGTTCACTATGTGTATGGCGATATTGTGGTAGTTAAATTTGATTTAAATGGTAATGTAGAATGGATGGAGTTAGTGCCCAAAGACCAGAACACTTCAGATAGAGGATATTATTCTAGCTATGCCATAAGCCAACTTACCGATGGCTCCTTAGTTTTTGTTTTTAACGATAATCCAAAAAATCGATTTGCCGATAACTTGAATAAATACTATACGTGGACCAATAATAAAAATAATACGGAGGTTGTGCTTTTCGATATTTCATTGGAAGGCAGAATGAATAGGTACGTGGTTTTTAAAGGAATGGATGAGGATGTGCTGTGTCGTCCTAGTGTGAGTTTAGAATTAGGTGATAATCAAATGCTAATTTTAGGAGAGTCCAGGACTCTCATGAAATTGGTAAAAATTACTTGGGAGTAATTGCATTTGTATGCTTTCTAAAATGGAGCATCATTTTAATTTGACACCTACCATATCAAACTAACAAAAGTCCTTTTTTGAATTATCTTAAATCCGTACCTTCGTGCTCTCAAAATTTGAACATTTAATACAAAAAATAGGGAACCTCGTATATATTGTTTAAGCGACTACCGAAGGGATTGGCGTTAAAACAATTATACCGTTTCTATAAAAACCAAAATAATATGAAAGAAGTATATATCGTTTCCGCAGTTCGTACACCAATGGGAAGCTTCATGGGAGGTTTATCTACCGTACCGGCAACAAAATTGGGAGCTGCAGCAATAAAGGGTGCTTTAGCTAAAGGAAATATCAAGGCTGAGTGGATTGAAGAAGTATTTATGGGAAATGTATTGCAAGCAGGATTGGGGCAAGCTCCAGCACGTCAAGCAGCCATTTTTGGTGGTATTGACCAATCTGTACCATGTACCACGGTAAACAAAGTGTGTGCTTCTGGTATGAAAGCGGTTATGTTGGCCGCACAGTCTATTATGACTGGCGACAATGATGTGGTTTTAGCTGGTGGTATGGAAAACATGTCACAAGTTCCTCATTATATTCAAGGGTCTAGAAACGGATTTAAATTGGGTGATATCACCGCAAAAGATGGTTTGGTATTAGATGGACTTCATGATGTATATAATGATTTTCACATGGGTGTTGCAGCTGATTTGTGTGCTTCAGAATGTGATTTCTCTCGTCAGGCGCAAGATGAGTTTGCTATTGAATCTTACAAACGTTCTGCTGCCGCTTGGGAAGCCGGAAAATTTAACGATGAAATAGTAGGCGTTGAAGTTCCTCAACGTAGAGGTGAGCCTGTTATGGTTACCGAAGATGAAGAGTATAAAAACGTTCGTTTTGAAAAAATTCCAACATTGCGTCCAGCTTTTCAAAAAAATGGTACAGTTACCGCTGCTAACGCGTCAACTTTAAATGATGGTGCTTCTGCATTGGTTTTAATGAGTGGCGAAAAAATGAGAGAATTGGGAATTAAACCTATCGCTAAAGTGGTGAGTTTTGCAGATGCTGCTCACGCTCCAGAATGGTTTACCACTGCTCCTTCAAAAGCACTACCAAAAGCGTTGAAAAAAGCAGGTTTAGAGGTTTCTGATATTGATTATTGGGAATTAAACGAAGCGTTTTCTGTAGTAGGTTTAGTGAATATTGATAAATTAGGATTGGATGCTTCTAAAGTAGATGTTAATGGTGGAGCGGTAGCCTTAGGTCACCCACTAGGTTCATCAGGTTCAAGAATCTTAGTTACTTTAATTAATGTATTGAAACAAAACGGAGGAAAACGTGGAGCTGCAGCTATTTGTAATGGTGGCGGTGGTGCTTCTGCTTTTGTTTTAGAATTAGCGTAGTTATTACAAAACAGTGTTAATAATAACATTCTTAATGCCCGACAAGTAGGCTTTTCATAGCTTTTATTTGTCGGGCATTATTATTTTTGTGACACTGCTAATTTTGGGATTAAAACCAAATTAGTGAACGAAAGGAAATTTTAAAATTCATAATGAAGTACGGTATTTGCGCCTTGAGTATTGTTCCGTGTAGGTTAGAACCTGCCGATACCAGTGAAATGGTATCGCAATTGCTTTTTGGTGAAATATATCGAGTTATTGATGAACGAAAAAAATGGGTAAAAGTACGAAGTGCACATGATGGGTATGAGTCTTGGATAGACCGGAAACAACACCTTGAAGTAAAGCGCGATGAGTTTATGACCCTAGAGAAACATGCTAAGTCTTATTCTATTGAGCTTATTTCTTTATTAAAAGAACAAAATTCGGATGCTTTTTTTCCATTAGTTATTGGTAGTTCTCTTCCAAATCTAGCTGATAATTTGTGTCATTTTGCCGAAAAATCCTTTGAATTTGACGGAGATACTTTAAAACCCAAATTTAGCAGAGAGCATTTAGTCGAAACAGCTTTTCTATTTTTAAACTCACCGTATTTGTGGGGCGGTAGAACCCCATTTGGTATTGATTGTTCGGGTTATTCGCAAATTGTGTACAGAATGTGTGGCGTTGATTTACCACGTGATGCATCGCAACAAGCTGAGGTAGGAGATAGATTGAGCTTTATTGAGGAAGCTACCCCTGGTGATTTAGCCTTTTTTGATAATAAAGAGGGGAGAATAACACATGTAGGAATTCTACTTGGAGAAAACAAAATTATCCATGCATCCGGAAAAGTGAGAGTGGATAGAATTGACCATCAAGGAATTTTCAATGATGAGACTCATGATTATTCCCACCATTTACGATTGATTACGCGTGTTATTCGATAATTAATTACCAATGGCTAATCGCTCGATTGTTGGACTCGGGTAATTCTTTACCGCACTATTTCAGAATTTCAATCTAAAAAAAGTAAACCCATAAAAAAAGCCAATGACTAATCAAAATCATTGGCTTTTCAAATGTTGTATGGAAAATTACTTAACCTCCTGAACGTTTGCAGTAATGTTCAAACGGGTATCTTTTGGTTGAGTGTTGGCAATAACGGTAACCGTTTTGTTTTGCAACCCTTTTTGTTTACCCGGTTTGTAAACCACTTTGATTTCACTAGTTGCTCCAGGAGCAATTGGTTCTCTTGGAAATTCTGGGATGGTACATCCACAAGAACCTGTAGCGGTTTCAATAATTAATGGTTTGTCGCCTGTATTGGTGAATTTAAAAGTGTATTTATTTTCAGAATCTTGGTCAATGTTTCCAAAATCATGTGACATTTCTTCGAATGACATAGTAGTTGGGTTGTTTACTATTTGTTGTACTGGAGCTGGTGCAGGAGCTGGTTTGTTTGGTGGCACAGCAGATGGAGGAGTAGCAGCAATATTACTTTTACGTTCCGTTTTTCTGTGACGAATACCTCTATCATCTGAATTAGATGAATCATTTCCTTTCAAAAAGGTTCCATAAAGAACCGTTGCAGCGATTAATACGAGTAATCCAGTCTGGATATTTTGAATATTTTCTTTCATTTTTGATGATTTTTGAGCAAATATAAATTTCTAGCTCGGTTATTTATAATCTAATTTCAACTTCTTAAATGTTTTATCATTCATTACTTCTAATGCTTTTTGGAAAGCATTGTCATTCGTGTTTATTACACGGTAAAATTCAGTAGATGTCCAAAGGTTTGTGGCCATTAGTGCTTTGAAATTCATTTGAATAATTCGTTTTGAATGTGCTATTTCTGCATCATTTCGTTTGATATCTTTTTTCTCGGCAGCTGCAATAATTTCTTCCAGCATCTCATCCGTAAGTGTGAAGCCCTTATTAAATGCATCAAAATTTGGATATTTAGCTAATAACTCTTTTCTATGAATGTCTAAATAGTCCAAGTTGTAGGTGTATAAAATTCCTTTACGTACTAACATGCTGAAATAGGTAGATGTTTCGGTGGTATCTAATGGAATAAAGATATCAGGCATAATACCACCACCTCCATAAACGGTCCTTTTTAACTGAAGAGTTTCAAATTTTAATGAATCTGGAAATTGAATGGAATCAGAATTCATTAACTCCCCATGTTCATATCGCTTATTAATTTCGTTGTAATAATCCTCTTTTCCTTCCGAATAATCACGTTGAATAGAACGACCGGAAGGAGTGTAATACCTGGATATCGTTAAACGAATAGCGGAACCATCACTGAGTTCAAATGGTTTTTGGACAAGTCCTTTACCAAATGATTTTCTACCTATGACTAATGCTCTGTCCCAATCTTGTACTGCTCCGGTTACAATTTCTGAGGCAGAAGCTGAACCTTCATCTACTAAAATAACCAATTTACCAGTTTCAAAATTTCCTTTTTTAGAAGAGGAGTAATCTTCCCTTGGGAATGCTTTCCCTTGTGTGTAAACAATTAGCTTTCCTTCATCTAGGAAATTATCAGCCAATTGAATAGCAGTTCTTAAATAACCGCCACCGTTTCCTCGTAGGTCTAATATTAGGTTTTGCATTCCAATTCCGTTTAAGGAATCTATGGCATGACCCACTTCATCCATACTTTGAGCTGCGAAACGATTTAATTTAATGTATCCAGTGGTTGGAGTCGCCATATAAGCCGCATCCATACTATAAATTGGAATTTTATCTCTTGTAATTTCAAAATCTATTAATTCTTTTTCACCACTTCGAGCAATACTAACGGTTACTTTTGTTCCTTTTTTACCTCTCAAGTGATCTGCCACATCTTTATTGGTAAAACCAACACCTGCCACCAACTTGGTATCAATATTTACAATTTTATCGCCTGCTCGAATTCCTAATTTTTCTGAAGGACCACCTGCTATGGGTGAAACAACTGTGATGGTGTCATGTAATATATTAAACTGTATGCCGATTCCTTCAAAGTTTCCTTCTAAGGGCTCGTTCATTTTTTGCAAATCCTTTTTAGAAATGTAAACGGAGTGAGGGTCAAGTCCTTTTAAAACTGCCTTTATAGCATCTTCCGTCAACTTTTCAGAATCCACCGTGTCTACATACGCTAAGGTTACATAGCGCATAAATGTTTCTAGTTTTTTTAATTGCTCCTGATCCTTTTTTTGACTTATTCCAGCAATGGAAAAAGTAAGTAATAAAAGAATTGCAATGGTTTTTAATTTCATCATATATACGGAATAAAGAAGCCCACTACAAAATAGTGGGCTATACTAATAATATTAAAATTTTTATTATTTGTTTAACATTTTACGAGCTTGAGATGCAGAAATCATTTTTCCATAATACACCGCTACCACGTAACATCCATCAAATCCTTTGGCCAATAATTCTTTTTTATAGGTAGTGGCTTCTTCATATGAACTAAATGAGCCAGCTACATAACGAATGTATTTGTCTTGTCCTTTCATTTGTTCTACTGAACCTAATTCCATGTAGGTTTCTAATACATCAGTAGGTATTTGGCTTCTATATGAACCTAATTGCACTTTAAATTTCAAGTTGCTTTTCTCTTCGTCCGTTAATGGTTTTGCCGAGGTGATGCTCTTTTTTTGAGATCTATTTAGGTTTTTAGTTCCTAAATTGTTTAGCGCAACGCGGTGTCCACCTTTAAATGCTGCCACAAATGCACCATTAAAGCCTTTAGTAAGAATATCAATTTTTTGATTAGCAGCTTCTCTGTATGAATTGTATGATCCGGTAAAGTATCTTACATATCCATCATCCGATTGAACTTTAATTAATTCTGGTAGGCCTTTAAATATTTTTTCATCCGCTTTTTGGGTGAAAGCACCTACTTGCACTCGATAAATTATAGTATTGCTATCGGAGGAGCTCGACCATTGCGTAGCTTCAAAGGCAGATGTTACACCAGTTACAGTGGATACTTTCTTACTGTTTCCGTTAATTTGAACAATATCTGTTGGAGTAATTCCATCTTTCACCAATTGTTCTTGTCGTTCATTGGCTTCATCTTTCGTGTTATAAGAACCTACAGTAACCAGTATTTTTCCGTCCTTATCATGTGTATTTACATCTTCCACACTTAGAATATCATTTACCAAATCAGCTGGAATTTCGCCTTCAAACTCACCAATGGCTACCGCATATTTTGTTTGATTAACTTTTCCTTTTCGTTGAACTTTACTTGCAATAACCTGCATGGTATACGTTTCGCTAGTAATAGGAGAGTGGGTACCAGTAGTATCGTAATATTTCTCATAGAATAAATCAATGTCGGCAGAAGTGATTGTAACTCCTACAGAATCTACTTGGGCGCCAAGAGCGGTTTCTAATTCATTGTCCATGTAATTTGGAACACCATCGTTATCCCCATCAATAGGACATCCATGTTCATCCACTTCCGCACCTAGCGGAGTACCTAAACATAGATCGTTCCAATCTAATACGCTATCCTGGTCTTCATCTGCCAGCATATCAATATCAATAGATTCATCGTAAGCATCATCAAAATCATCATTCTTTTTAAAGTTGTAACTAATAGAAACGGAACTGTATAATAAATCGTCCATTTTGGCATCACCTTTAAAATTCCCAGAAGATTCATCAATTCCATCCAATAAATCAGTCATAGTAAAATGATATACCATAGCTGCTCTAAAAGTCCATTTATCATTGATGTGCATGTTTGCACCCACAGTAACTGGAAACCCTAGCGTAAAAGAATTATAATCGCTCAGGTTGTATAAATCAGAATTTTTGATGTCTGTTTCATAGTGGTAATCTCTTTGAATTTTTACGGCCTTATCCGAATTTGCGGCAGATTGCGGTAAATCACGAATAGAACCATCATCCCAGTAATAATAATAGGCATTATCAGCATTTAACAAATCCGTTTTAGAATTAAAACTGATAAATTCAATTCCGACTCCAATAATGGGTTCCAATACTCGGTCTTCTTTCAAAAAGTTGCCGAAATTGTAATTTAAGCCAAAACCACCTCCAAAAAGCGTAGTTTCAAAGTTTAGGTTACGAGAAATTGAACGTTCGTTAGCCGAAATTTGGCCTCCCCAAGCGTTCACACTAAATTCTAAGAAATAATTTATGGGTTGTCTAAAAGCTAAATCAAATGCAATTCTACTAGTTAAAGGACTGTTTAAAGTATTCGGATTTTTTAATTCTCCGAAATAGGATAATGTTCCTAATCCAACAGCCATAGTAGGAGGAGTGTACTCTACAGAGTCTTTTTCACTACGAAACTCTTTGATTTCCGAATAGTCCTCAAAGGCCGTTGAATCTTCTTGAGCAAATAACCCAAAAGATAAAATACTGGTAAATGCAATTGCTGTAAAAATATTCTTCAATGATTCAGTGTTTGTGTAATACAATCATGAGGTTTGACGGCTAAAGTAATACATAAAAGGAGATTGGAAAAATAACTTATCACTTAGTTAACCCATTTCTGATTTGTAATCATTAACGCCTCTTGAACTGTGATTCTCTCTCCATTATTATACGCTACTACAAATGGTCCTGGAAACGAGAAATTTTGTTTGAAACTTTCGCGTTTATCTCTTGCATACACATACAAATCAAAGGATCCGGTAAGGTATTTCATCCATCCTTCATGAGAGTCAACGATAACGTTTTCAGTATATTTAAATGTTTTTTTGAAATAGCTTGCTACATTTACAGATTGATGTGCAGCCATAATTTGAACTTTATAAATTACTCCATTTTCAGGAGATGGAGTGGTGGTAACCGGAATTGATTTTGGCGTTTCTGTTGTTTTTTTCTTGGCAATAACTTCCTTTTTTTGAGGAATAATTACCTCTTCTTTTATTGGTTCCTTGGCGATTTGCGGTTTGGTTTCTTCGACAACTGCCAATTCTGGTTTCTCGATATCTACAAAATCGATAGCATTTGGGTTTTCAATCTGAATTTTTCTTGATTCTCCATCATGAATAAATGCAAATTCACCGGCTACATCCGATACTTTTTTACTATCCGATTCGGAAAGGTCAATAAAATAAGATACCGAAAGTTCATTTAAGTCTTCAGGAAAGTTCATCCAAACAAATTTCACCTTGGTATCGAGTACTGAAAACACGGCATCTGAAGCTACATCTGGTTTTATGTCGGCATTGCTTGGTACAATATCTTGAATTTTTGCAAAACCTGATACATTAGCATAATGAATGTCTAAAGTTATTTTATATAGATTATCCGAGATGTTTTTGATGTTTCTACTGATAGTTACTTCCGCTTCCGGAATTTCCTCAATTATTATTTCCTCTTTCCCCATTTTGACTATTCGAGCTGGTAAATCTACCGTCATTCGTTGGTTTTCATCAAGGTATGAAAATGTTCCGGAAACAGGAATTTCCTTTAGGTTAGGGTCATTAACCGTTATTTTATATTGAATATCAAATACACGATCTTCCGGTAAAGTCATCCATACAAATTTCGCTTTATTATCCGCGAAATTGAATTTTGACACTCCCGTTTCAACAGCTTCGGCAGTTACTCCTTCGGGCAGTACTACTTGAAATTTGGCGTAGCCTTCAATACTACTTTTATCAATTGTTACAGTAACTACGAATTCATTTCCTTGCTCCACACGATCGGGCAGGGTTTGCTCAACCGTTACATCCTCTAACAAAAAGTTGAGAAATATTAATGAAATTAAATTGAACGAAAAAGCAAAAATTTTAAACATAGTCCTAACGGTTGATGTGTTAACAAATCTACCCGAACAAGGAGGTGTTTAAAATTAAGAAGGGGCCTAATTACAAACAGAAAAATGTTGAAAAGGAAAAATCCGTATCCCTTAGAAATTAGGGGATAGCAAGAATTCTTTATAGAACTTATCTATTTCTTGAACTGCTTCATCCGGACTATCCACCACCTTGAAGAGGAACATATCCTTCTCTGAAATGGTATGTTCATGTGCTAACATGGAAGTTTTAATCCAATCTACCATTCCGGACCAAAATTCTTTACCAACTAAAATTATTGGAAATTTATTAATCTTTTTGGTTTGAATCAAGGTTATCGCCTCAAACAATTCATCTAAAGTTCCGAATCCTCCTGGAAGAACCACAAATCCTTGTGCATACTTTACAAACATTAATTTTCGGATAAAGAAATAGTCGAATGAAATCAATTTATCTTGGTCAATGTATGGATTATGAGATTGCTCATGCGGTAAATCAATATTTAAACCCACTGAAGGGCCTTCACCATTTTTAGCTCCTTTGTTGGCGGCCTCCATAATTCCGGGGCCACCACCGGTAATAACTCCATAGCCTTTATCAGTTAGTTTATTGGCAATTTCCACTGCTTTCAAATAATGAATGTTGTCTTCTTTGGTACGAGCTGAACCGAAAATAGAAACACACGGTCCGATTTTACTAAGTTTCTCGAAACCTTCTACAATTTCAGACATTATTTTAAAGACTTGCCACGAATCGTTTGTTTTTATTTCATTCCACTTTTTGTGGTCAAGAATATTTTTTATCTTCTCTTTATCAGTCATTTTCAGGCTTTTTGTGAATCAATGGCTTTACGCACACTTCCGTATTTCAAAAGTAGGTTTTTTGCGGTGTTATAATCGGATTTTAGGGCATTTTGAACCATTAAGCTTCCACGGTCAACTAACTTATTATTACTCAATTGCATATCTACCATTCTATTCCCTTTTACACGTCCCAATTGAATCATTACGGAAGTGGAAATCATGTTTAATACCAATTTTTGAGAGGTGCCTGATTTCATACGGGTGCTACCAGTTACATATTCCGGACCCACTATTACTTCAATGGGATGGTCGGCTTCTTTCGAAACCGGAGAGTTTGGATTATTCGTTATGCTTCCGGTTAAAATCCCAAGACTTCTACATTTTTTTAATGCTCCAATTACATAAGGCGTTGTTCCTGAGGCGGCAATACCTATAACCGAATCCAAAACGTTTACTTGATATTTTTCAAGGTCAGCAAATCCGCCATGGTCATTATCTTCGGCAAATTCCACCGCTTTACGAATGGCGGTATCTCCTCCTGCAATGATTCCAATCACCAAATCATCGCTTACTCCAAATGTAGGAGGGCATTCTGATGCATCTACCACACCAAGTCGGCCGCTAGTACCTGCTCCAAGATAAAACAATCGACCACCTTGTTTCATTCGGGATACAATTTCTTGGATTAATGGAGTTAGTTGAGGAATAACTAATTCTACCGCGTTGGCCACTTTTTTATCTTCCTGATTTATACCCGAAAGTATGTCGGAAACAGACTGTTTTTCTAAATCAGAATGAAGAGATTCTTGTTCGGTAATTCTTTTCATAATACAATGGTAGGATATTTTGTAGGTCTCACTGTTTTATACCAGATGATTTATTCAACGAAAGGTGTCAATAAAATGGACTTAATCTATAATCTTTATTTCGTATTTAGTCAATAAACCGGCTAATCCTGATGTAGAAAAAAGAGCCTTTTGTAATTGGTTTCTTTCTGGGTCTAAAACGAAGTTAGATGCGGTAGTAAAATCGGCACCATTAAGTAGGGTATAATCAAATTTTGTGTTTAACATATTACACTCGCTAAAAACAGCTTTATCCAAATTTGTTTCGGTAAAATCAACCTCGGTAAGGTTACAATTTATAAAATGAATACCTTTTAAATTTAATTGGTAGAATGAGGCGAATTCTAATAGGCAGGTATCAAAAGATAAACCAAGTAAAAATGCATTGCATATTGAAAAATCAACACCCACCATTTTGCAATTTATAAATCGTAATTCCTTTAAGGAAGTAAGGTTTAAATTGACGTTACTCCAGTTACAGTCAATAAATTCACAATCTTCAAAAATATAATTAGATAAGTCTAAACCTTCAAAATTGCAATTTTTGAAACGACATTCCTCATATTCGCCTTGAATTAATTCAGTAGTTTGAAAGTTCTTTTTTTTATACTCTTCCTCAAAAAAAATAGTACTCATTGGTTGCTTCGTTATTGGTTTATTATCAAAAAATAGGAGGGGTTAAATGGAACCTAACCAAATTAAAATGAATAGTACCGTACAATACCCAAAGATAGCATTTACCGTATTATTTCCTGTCGTTTCACTCCATTTATCTGACCTAATATCACCGTATAAAACGGTGTTAAAAGAACGATTTTTGGTGCGGAAAATCGCTTCCAAAAACCACCTTATTATGGCACCTAAATATGCAATAACAAAATAGCTAGGTCTCATGAAATAAAAATTACTTAGCAAGAAATAAATCCATCAATTCTTGTGAACCCGAATAGGGAGTAATAGCACCCGAAACTACGTTTTTGGTGATTTGTTCCATATTTTGTTCCACATTAGGATTTTGAAAAAATAATTCTTTCAAGGAATATTGGACTTGTTCCAATAACCACGTTTTAGATTGTTTTTTTCTTCGTTCGTAAAATTGTTTGTTCTCCTTTTGCTGTTTTTCAAATTTCCTAACCACCTCCCAAATGGTATCAATGTTTTCAGATTTTATCGCGGAACAAATTCCGGTTTCGGGAATCCACTCATCGTCTCTTGCTGGAAATAGGTGGAGTGCGTTAGCGTATGCTCGAGCAGCTTTTTGGGCGTATAGTTTATTATCTCCATCCGCCTTATTAACGAAAAGGGCATCGGCCATTTCCATAATTCCACGTTTTATTCCTTGAATTTCATCTCCTGCTCCCGAAAGCATAAGTAGTAGAAAAAAATCGACCATTTCTTTGACCAAATATTCGCTTTGCCCAACACCTACTGTTTCTACAATAATAACTTGATAACCTGCGGCTTCGCATAGTAAAATGCTTTCACGTGTTGCGTTTGCAACTCCCCCTAATGTACCTGAAGATGGGGAAGGACGTACAAATGCTAATGGATCAACCGATAGATTTTCCATCCTCGTTTTATCTCCTAAAATACTGCCTTTGTTTAGGTTAGAGCTAGGGTCAATAGCGAGCACCGCAGTTTTTAAACCTTGTTGGGTCAAGTGCATTCCCAGGGCTTCAATAAAAGTACTTTTTCCCACTCCGGGCACTCCCGTAATTCCTATTCGAATACTATTACCACTTAACGGAAGGCATTCATTTACCACTTGTGTGGCTAGTTTTTTATGAGCAATTTGAGTACTTTCAACCAGGGTAATTGCTTTCGCTAAAACGTGTTGGTCCCCCTTCGCAATATGGGCTACCATTTGTTCAACGCTCATGGTTTTGGGCTGTGAGTTTAAAAAACGTTCCACCGCCAAGTCCTTCGCCTTATCAATAGCAGATTTACCCATTTTGAAATTTTATTTTCTTAATTTTTGATTCCAATCAATTATTTCTTCTACACAATCTCCAGATCCTTTCACTTTGATATGTGCCGTACCTGAATAAACATTTCCCACTTTGATATTATTGTTTATGATGAAATCCATATTGGTTTGCACATCTCGAACTTCATCTAAAGTGAGTGATTGATCAGCGTAACTTACGTTCCCATCAAAATCCACTGCCACAATGAAGTTACTCTCATCATCTGGGTCTTGTTTCACATCAATAATTCGCATATTAAATTTTTCTTCGGTATAATCACACGGACCAGAAGGGGATGGGCTAGTACATGAAAACAAACCGTTGGTGCTAATTATCAGTAATAAAATGTAAAAAAAATGACTACGCATAATTTGGTTTAATGGTGAAAAATATGGATTGGCAAATTAATAAAACTTCGTTTGAAATATACAGGGAACACCTCAAATTTAGTAGAAAATTTAATTAAATTTGTGAGGTATCTAATTGTTCTAGGTTGGATAAATAACATGACGCAAAACAAAACCAATACGGTGCAAAATGGGGTGGGAGAGGTGCCAATGAGTTCTCTCCATAGGAACCGTAATGTTTGGTATTTGCGGTTTGTTCTTATGCTGGGAGTGGTTGCTTCGGTGTTGAATGGGAATGAATACAAACTAACTAAGGTGCCGGAAAAAGTAACCGTTTGGGCAGAAAACTGGACCAGCATAAATGGTTTGGATAAAGTGAATGCGTTAACAACCCCAACCAACCATACCACATTATTGGCAATTGCTGAAAATCCGGCAAGTAAGGTGGTTAAAACCACGGAGATTAAAAATCCAACCAATACCAAGACTATACCATCAACAAGTTCACAAGTAGCAGTAAGAATGCCCATTTCGGTATCGGAAACACCCATTTACGTTGCGGACAAAAACACTGTAACCAAACAAAATAAGATAGCTGGGTATCTGCTGACCTCGCGCGCTCATGTGGGAAGAATGGAGTTAGTTCAAGAACCGTTGCTTGTAGCGCAAAGAAATGATGAAATAAGCACGGAACGGTCTAGCGAATTGTACATTAAGAATGATTATGCTATTTCTAGAATGGTTAGGCCTTTGTATAATGACGAAGCTTCTGTTTCAAAATGGAGCATACGTGCGTTAATTGGTCCTCAGCTTGTAAATGGCGCGGTGAATCAGCCTTCGGGGCAAGCCTATTCATCCATTGCCGGAATTGAAGGTTTGAAATCGCAGGCCGAAGGTGTGGTTACTAAATCGACCAAAAACTCCTCCTTTTCAGCTTCGTTAAATTGGGGGGTAAGGTTGTCTAAAAATTTCGAATTGTTATCCGGGCTAAACTATTCTCAAATGAATGGTTCGCACTTGGCGTTTTACGACTCTGAATTAAAACGTAGTCAAACCATTTTAACTTCTAGGGTAACCACCAGTGCAGATGGAACGCAAAATATTGGTACGGAAAAAGTTAATGTGGTTTACTCTAATTATTATCAAGATACTTTACGTGCTAATTATCGTATTACTAGCTATGAAATACCGGTGACCATTAAATATAATTTTGGTAAGAATAAGTTAAATTACTTTGTATCTTCTGGCGTTTCTGCAAATATTGGCTCATCTTATTCAGCTACTTATCAGTCTAAGGAAATTGGGAATGGGGATATTAGCCAAAATAGGTATGGTATTAATTCTGTCAATTTATTAGTAGGAATGGGATTGGAGTATAAAGCCTCTAAAAACATTCGAATTCAACTATCACCCGGTTTTAAGTACGGTATTCCATTAACGAAATCGTCTGTTTTTCAAGCTCCTTTAACCGCTATAGGATTGTTTACCGGCCTGAGTTATTACTTTGATAAGTAGTAATCCACAATTCCAATTAGCAAATAACTGAAATAACCCGGCCGTTAAGTGTTTGTCCAATTACCGGTGAGTTTTTTGATTTTGATTCTAAATCGGATGCTTTAACTATCCATTCGGAAGAGGTGTCAAAAACCGTTAAATTGGCTTTTTCATTTTCATTTATGGAGTTCACTATACTTCCAAATATAGCTCGAGGATTTACGGAAACCGATTTTACCCATGTTTCTACATCAATTTGATGACTTAGATGGGTATTGTATAAGCTAAAAGCGGTTTCAATACTTGACTGGCCAAATTCAGCTAAATCAAATTCACATTTTTTGAGTTCTATATTTTGTGGAGAATGATTGGTAACAATACAATCTATCGTACCATCCTTAACCCCATTAATCAGCGCTTTTCGGTCCGATTCGGAACGTAATGGAGGAGTAGTTTTGAAGTTGGAATCAAATTCAGCCAAAGCGGTATCATTCCATATTAAATTAGCAATAGCCACATCGCAGGTTACTCTAACACCTCTTTTTTTAGCACGTTTTATTTGAGCTACCGCTCCAGCGGTACTAATGGTCATAAAGTGTATCGGAGCATCACAGTATTCGGCCACCGACAAATCTCTAGCAACCATAATTTCTTCACTTAGTGAGGGGTCCGATTTTAAGCCCAAACTAGTGCTCATTTTACCTTCATGCATCATTCCGCCATGCGATATCCTTTTATCACTAGGGTATACGATAACTTTTCCGTTAAATGAATTGCAATACAATAAAGAACGTTTCAGTAAATCTGGATTTTCGATGGGTGCGTGTCCATCAGAAAAACCAACTGCTCCAGCCAGGTGTAAATCGTATAATTCTGAAAAATTTTGTCCTTTTAATCCTTCCGATAAAGTGGCAAGCGATTTAATTTCAACAGGAAGATTTTGTACCGATTGCACGTAGTTAATTTGAGATTTTGAATCGGTAACCGGATAATTATTGGCAGAAACAACTACGGTAGTAAAGCCGCCATTTTTGGCTGCATTCGCTCCCGATTTTAAATCCTCCTTGTACTCAAATCCTGGATCATTAAACTCGGCATGCATATCCATCCATCCGCTAGAAACATGCAATGATGTTCCTTTAATGACCTTTTTTGAAGTGGAAGAAATGTTTTTTTGAATAGAAACAATTTGTCCTTTATCAATAAGGATATCCATTTTTTTTAAGTGATACTTACTGGTAGTATCCACAATGGTTGCTTTCTTTATCAAAATACTCATAATACCGAAGGTTTAAAATATCTTATTAAAACTATTTCAAAAGCCAAAAATACTAACGCTAGCAGAATAAACCAACGCCATAATTCAACTCCTTTTTCTCTTTCTTCTAATTCGCTTGCAAAATTTTCCATGCTGGTGTGCATGATTGAGAAATTTTGCAATTGTAGACTATCTACAATCGACTGTAATTCAATGTATGAATAACTGTCAGGGTTAGACTCTATTCTATTGTAATTAAAGGAAACTTGACCAATAATACTATCTTCAAGCAAGATTGTATAATTTCCTGATTTTTCAATTTTATGATGCACGTTTAACGTAATACCATTTGAGGTTGGTATTAATTCTGGAATCATATCCGTAGCTGAGGAGGCATCTTTGATGTGAATTAGGCTTTCACCGGTAGGGGATTGCGTAGTTAGATGTATTAAATTATCCTTTCCTATCTCTAAATACGGCTGACTCCCTATGGCACTTTGAAAGGCCATTTGAAAAAAGGTAGGAAGGAAGATGCTATGCATTTTGAAATTAGAAAAATTAGATTGTAATGGAATTGTGAATAAATAAGCATGCCCATTTTTATTGGAATTTGCTACCAAAATAGGGTCTTGATTTATGGTTTTTAATAAGACTTCTTCTGTTCCTGAACCGGATTGATTCAATGCGAAGTGTTTGTAAATTTGGGGTAGGTTAATTCTTTTGGATGTTTCCGTAAAAACGTCTGAATAAATACTGCTTTCTAAATTAATGTAGTTTACCCGAGAGGAATCAGTATTAACCATACCTAGGAGCGGGAGATGTATTTGATTTAAAATTTCATTTAAATTGGTTTGAGATTCTTTTTCAGATGGTATTATTACTACGCTTCCACCATTCTCTAAAAACTGGGATAGAGAAGCTTCTAGGCCACTACTAAAGGATTCTAATTCATTTATTATTAATGTATTGGTTTCGGTTAATTGACCGAAATCAATATTCGATTCTTCCATTTCATGCACTTTAAAATAAGGTTCAGTACCAAAGGCTTGTGCTATGTTGCTCGTGCTTTTACTAGAGGAAATAATCGTTACATCTATCTGATTTAAAATTGGAAAACTAAAATAGAGTGAATTATCAAAAATCATTGGATGGTCATCTATTTCAAGGACTCCACTATGCCAACCTACTTGGTTAGTTTTAAATACCAAAAAGGTATCTACAAAACTGTGAGCCGGGATATCGATATTTAAAAATGCCTTTTGAACAGAATCGAGCGCAAGGGTTACTCTAGATTGACTAACCTCTTGAGGCCCATAATTTCTTATTCGGAAATGTAATTCATTAGGATGGTCTAACTGATGAACCGGATTAATAAACCAAAGAGAATCAATGCTCACATTGTTTTTAGTTACAGGCTCGATAGGAATCAAAGTATAATTAATGGTAGTGTCATTTATGATATCCGTAAAATTGAATTGTGATTTTTGAAAATCTGAGATAATAAAACTTTGAAAAGGAGTTCCTTTAAAAGAGGCTGCTTGACGTTTAATTATGTCTGCTAAAGAATGAGAGGTGGTACTGGTTGAAGCGAGTTCTAACTTTTTTAAAATTTCTGATGATGGAAAAAGATGTTGTTCCGAACCCAAAAATTGATTGGTTAATAACTGATGGTTTACGTATTTAGGAAGATGGTCAATTAATTGATACCCAAATTCTCTAGAAACATCAAAAATGCGTCCGTCTACATTTCTATTTTCGGAACTAAATGAATTATCTATAAATATGGAAGACTGTATTGCTTTGGAAGCCGATTTTTCTGGCAACAAAGGGATGAATGGTTGTGCAAATGCAATGACCAAAGCACTTATAAGTAGGATTCGACTAAGCAGAATCAATAAATGTTTTAACGTTGATTTTGATTTGGTGGAGTGCTTAACTTCCTTTAAAAAGGCCACATTACTGAAGTAAACCTTTTTATATCGTTGAAAATTAAATAAGTGAATTATCACGGGGATTAATACCGCGAAAAGCGCAAAAAGAAACTGCGGATACAAGAAATTCATTAAAAGACAAATTTACATAAGCAGCTGTAATAACCTAAAGTGTGAGGGAACTATTTTAGAAAAATTTATTTCCAATTTTGGGTTTTGGAAGATAAAGGAAACGTTTCTTTGCAAATTCAATAAATGACATTTTTCAATCTTAGATTTTGCGAAAAATGGTGACAATTGTTGTTTTTTAGTTAATTCCAATAAGAATCACTTTGTTACATATATAATTTTTCATATATTTCGGATTCTTAAAAATTTGAACCAAATTAAAACAATATAATTATGTACGTAGAGCAACTTTATACCGGCTGTATTGCCGTTGGAACGTATTATGTAGAATCAAATGGAGAGGCGGTTATAATAGATCCCTTACGAGACCCAGAGCCATATATGGTAATGGCAGCCGAAAGAGGAGCAAACATAAAATATGTATTTGTAACGCATTTTCACGCTGATTTTGTTTCTGGGCACGTAGATTTAGCTCAAAAAACGGGAGCAACCATTGTTTTTGGCCCATCTGCCAAACCAGGTTACCCAATTCATGAAGGTACGGATAATGAAATTTTTAACGTTGGAGATGTCACTTTAAAACTATTGCACACTCCTGGTCACACCATGGAATCTTCTAGTTGGTTACTGTTTGATGAAAACGGATTAGAGCATTGCGTATTTACCGGAGACGCCTTGTTTTTAGGTGATGTGGGTCGTCCAGATTTAGCGGTTAAATCAGATTTAACTCAAGAAGATTTGGCGGGTCATTTATTTGATTCGTTACGTAATAAATTAATGCCATTGCCAGACCGTATTTTGGTGTACCCTAATCATGGTGCTGGTTCTGCTTGTGGAAAGAGTATGAGTAAAGATACTGTGGATACTTTGGGAAATCAAAAATTAACCAATTATGCATTAAGAGCAGACATGACAAAACCTGAATTTATTAAAGCTATTTTGTCCGGGTTAACTCCGCCACCTCAGTATTTCCCTAAAAATGCAATGATGAATATTAAGGGAACCAACAATTTTGATGATGTGTTGGCAAAAGGAATGCGTGGGTTATCATGTGTGGAAACTGCCGCCAAAATGAAAGAAGGGTTTTTATTGTTAGACACACGTCCTCATGGCGAGTTTCAATACGGATATGTACCGGGTTCAATGAGTATTGGATTGGACGGTAATTTTGCTATGTGGGTAGGTGCGCTAATTGAAGATATTAATCAACCAATAATAGTGATTACCGAAAAAGGTAGAGAACAAGAAGCGGTGACACGTCTATCTAGAGTAGGTTACGACAATTGTCAAGGTCATCTCATTGGCGGATTTGATGCTTGGAAAACAGCCGGCCATGAAGTGGAAACTATTCAAGTCATTCATCCTAGAGACATTAAGTTTGCGGAAGAAAGGGAAGGCGGAATAAATATAGTTGATGTGAGAGCAGAAGGTGAGTGGGAAGCGCAACATGTTGTTAATGCAGAGCATTTTCCGTTGGCTAGAATTCACTATAATCTAGAAAAACTAGATAAAAATAAGAAAATGTATTTTCATTGTGCCGCAGGTTACCGTTCGATGATGGCGGTTACTATCTTAAAGAATTACGGTTACAAAGATGAAAACCTAGTGAATATTGATGGTGGGTTTGATGAGATTTTAAAAACAGATTTAAATGTAACGGATTACGTTTGTCCATCTACCACCATGGCGACTTAAATCATGGTAAATAAAGGAAATGAAAAGCCGAAAACAATTGTTTTCGGCTTTTTTTATAGGTAAATAAATGTATAGCCTTTTTATAAATCGAGGAAAATAAAACTATTGTAAAGTGCAATTTGAATAAATGATAGCCATGTTTTGATATCCATTTTTAATGTTTTAGTAACCTTAAACCCGTATAAAATAAACAATGGGATAGGAGGTTTGCATTAAAAAAACATGGAATTATTTTTAATTACGTTTGGTGCTATTTTTTCTGTAATGAACCCTTTAGGTACGGTTCCCATATTTGTAGCTTTAACCAAAGAACACTCACTCAAAGAACGGTCGGATATTGCATTTAAAGCATCTTTAAATGTATTAATCATTTTACTCATTTCATTTTTTGCCGGAAAGTATATTTTACTCTTTTTTGGAATTAGCGTGAATTCATTAAAAATTGCCGGTGGACTAATTATTGCATCATCTGGTTTTGCGTTACTCACCGGAAAGTTTACCGAACACAAAGGAATGAAAAGGTCTAGAGTTCAATCGGATGTGGAAACAAGAGAGCAAATATCGCTTACCCCTTTAGCTATACCAATGATTGCGGGTCCAGGAACCATCTCGTTATTAATTACGTACAATCAGGAGTCAACAGGGGTGTGGTACATTGTAATTATTTTATGTGCTATTTTAATAGCTTCCTCATTTATTTTTTTAATGCTCAAAAGTGCTCATTCCATTGTCAAGGTATTGGGGGCTTCCGGCATTAATGCGCTGTCTAGAATAATCGGATTTATTGTTATTGCAATTGGGATAGAGTTTATTATTTCGGCAGGACTAAACGTTTTACGATTAGTTTAAAATTGGGGAATACTTTTTCAGTTAAAAATGCATGCTAAACGTTATAATAGTATCCAATCTTCTGCTCCTTTAAATGTTGAAAAGGGGCGTATTTTAATAGTTGGATGATATTTTTCTCCAAACATGGGAAAAACCACGTCATGAGGAGAATTGGTAATTACCGCAATTTTTATTTGTTTAACCCATTGAAACTTTTCTAAAGAATGAATGGCAAATTTGAAATCACTCATTGTAATATCTAAATTAGCATCGTTTAGATCACACATTATTCCTTGCGTGGATTGGGTGACCATATTTCTTGCTATCATTAACTTCCAGGACGCTAAAATTTGATTGAGTTTAATAACTCCTTGATGATTACTTAATAAAATCTTTTTAGGATACTCGGGGTGTTTAATACATTGTACGCTCATTTTGTAAGTTCGGTTATTAGGTAATTTATTTATATGGTATAGGTATGAGTCTAAAGTTATCAGACCAATAATATTGACACTTAAATATTGAATGCATAGCAGGATTATTCATCTAAGATAGTTTTAAATTGGTTTTTACGTGTGAATATGAGGAAGGTAACCGCACTTAAAAAGAAAACTGCACCACCAATTCCTGCTGGGTCGAGCATAAGGTGAAACAAAAAAGCACAAAAGGCAACAGGAGCCAAAAATGACAATGCCACTCCCACTTGTTTATTAAGAAGGAGTAAAAGTCCACCTACAATTTCAATTACAGCCACCACGGGTAAAACTCCCATTAGCATTAATGCGCCAAAAACTGTGACTACATTATCATTGGGAGGGGGCATGGGTATAAAGTGTAAGAATTTGTTTAAACCAAAAACAATCATCATTAGTCCAAGCAAAATTCGGACAATCATATCAGCCTTTTTCATACATTTAGTTTTATTGATTGGGTCTAAAGGTAAATGAATTTAGATTACTTAGGTGTTTCAGTCTTAAGTTTTTTTTAATTAAGTTATGGATAAATACTTTTTTGAGGCTGAAATAGGAGATTCAACCCGATGTAAAAACGCTACTTATCAAATCATTTTTGCTAGGGTTGAATGCGATTCTAATTGTACGTTTGCCATTGTTTTTAATGAAACTGAAAATACATGCATACATTCATTCATAGTAAAACACTGCTAATAGTTGATTTCTTTCATGATACTCTTAGATTTGGTGGCACTTTAGCAACAGTTTTGGGCGAGTTGGCTATGCTAATGCTATTGTTGATTATGTCTTACATAATCTATAAAATAACAGTAAAAACTTTGTGGGGAATCATTATACCCATCCTAAAAAGAACTAAGAATCAGTTTGATGATTTGTTGGTAAAGCATTCTTTTTTTAGAAACTTAGCTTACTTAATTCCAGCGTCTCTATTATTTGAATTTACACCGGATATTGTAGTTGGGGCCCCCTTTCTTATTGGAATATTTCAATCCTTAATTGAACTGGCTTTTATAGTGATTTTTATTCTAGTTGCCAATAGTACCTTAGAAACTATTAATGATTATTACGACCGATATGATTTTGCAAAAGATCATCCCATTAAGGCCGTAATTCAAATTCTAAAAATTGTATTGTATATCATTGGACTATTCACGGTGGTAGCCATCTTGTTTGATAAAGATTTGAGTTCTCTTGTAATGAGCTTAGGTGCGGTGTCGGCTGTAATGATGTTGATTTTTAGAGATTCTATACTTGGTTTTGTAGGTGGTTTGCAGTTAATTTTCAATAAGATGTTGTCCATAGAAGATTGGATAACGATGCCGAAATTTGGGGCAGATGGGCTGGTTAAGGAAATTAATTTAACTACGGTTAAAGTTCAAAATTGGGATAAAACCATTGTCACCATCCCCACGTATAGCCTAATAAGTGAATCCTTTCAAAACTGGAAAGGAATGGAAGAGTCTGGTGGAAGACGCATCAAAAGAGCCATTTACGTGAATATGCATAGTGTGCGATTTTGTACCCCAGAAATGCTAGATAAGTTTCGTAAAATAAAGGTGTTGAAAAACTATATTAACACCACTGAAGAACGGGTAGAAAAGCATAACAAAGTAAATAACATTGACCCCTCTGTATTGGTAAATGGCAGAAGACAAACAAACTTGGGTGTATTTAGAGCCTACCTGGAAGCTTACTTAACTAACCGAGAGGATATAAATAAAGACATGACTTTTATGGTGCGCCAACTTTCTCCCAATGAGAAGGGATTGCCCATCGAAATATACGTTTTTACCACCACCACAGATTGGGTGGAATATGAAGGGATTCAAGCCGATATTTTTGATCATGTATTAGCCGTAATCCCAGAGTTTGGATTACAAATTTACCAGTTTCCTACGGATAAGTTTGTAGTTGGAGAGTAGGTGTTTTATTTGTTCAAAACTTCCGCATTCAAAACTAGGCTTGTTTAAATTCACTTTCCTAATTTGAACGCTCCAAAAACGGAGACTAAACTTCGTTTAATTCCTTGATTAGTAGATGTTTTTAATATACGATACAGAGACCACCGGGTTGCCAAGAGATTGGAAAGCACCTTTGACCGATTTTGATAATTGGCCAAGGATGGTACAATTGGCATGGCAAATTCATGATGAAAATGGAGAATTGATAGAGGTAAAAAACTTTATCATTAAACCAGAAGGGTATAACATTCCTTTTGTGTCCCAAAAAATTCATGGTATTTCTACTGAGCGTGCCACCAAGGAAGGAATGCCTTTAGATTTTGTGTTGAACGAATTTAATGAAGCCTTAGCAAAATCAAAATACGTGGTAGGGCATAATATTGAATTTGATGTCAATATTGCCGCGTGTGAGTACTTACGAAAAGAAATAGAATCTCCGTTACAGTCCATCCCCACCATTGATACTAAAGACGAATCAACGGATTATTGTAAGATACCAGGGGGTCGTGGAGGAAAATTTAAATGGCCCACTTTATCTGAATTATATCACGTTTTATTTCAAACCACTTTTGAGGAGGCTCACAATGCAAGCGCGGATGTGGAAGCTACTTCCAGAGCATTTTTAGAACTTATTCGGATTGGTGTAATTACCGGTCAGCGTTTAGGAAGAGAGGAATCCTTTATCCAAAATTTCAAAGCGAAAAACCCCAAGCCATTTGAGTTAATTGGGTTAAATATAGCTCCCTATAAACCACTAGAAGAAGATGTTGTAGAGGAAGAAGCCGGTACAAAAGAAGAAATTGCAACGATTTCTGAAAGCAACATTCCAAAAGAGGTATTGGATAAATTCGTTCATTTTCATGTGCATACCCAATTCTCAATTTTAGAGGCTGTAGGTCAACCGGTTGATTACGTGGCAAGGGCCAAAGAATCAGGAATGACCGCTCTTGGTATAACCGATATAGGAAATATGATGGGGGCTTTTGCATTTGTAAATGCATGTAACAAGGAGGGAATAAAACCAATTGTTGGTACAGATATTTATGTATGCAAAGACCATTTAAACCATTCAGTAAAAGACAACGGTTACCATCAGGTTTTAATAGCAAAAAATAAAAAAGGCTATCATAATTTGGCTAAAATATCATCTGTATCTTTTACTCAAGGAAAATATTATGTGCCTCGTGTAAGTAAACCGGTTATAGAGGAGTTTCATGAAGAAATCATGGCTACCACGGGTGGTTTATGGTCAGAAATTCCTAGTTTAATTTTAAATGTAGGTGAAAAGGAGGCTGAAGAAGCTTTTAAATATTGGCATAATCTTTTTGGCGAAGATTTCTATGTGGAATTAATTCGTCATGGAGTTGAGGAGGAAGATGTGGTAAATGAAACGTTACTCCGTTTTGCAAAAAAATATAACGTAAAATATTTCGCTTCTAATAATGTCTATTACCCTAGTCGGTCAGGGGCAGATGCTTTGGATGTATTGCTCTGTGTAAAAGATAATAAGCTTATTTCAATGCCTAAAACCTTTTTGGGTAAAAAGGGTAGAGAATATCGATTTGGATTCCCAAACGAAGAGTGGTACATGAAAACGCCTCAACAAATGGCGGAAATATTTGCTGATTTACCAGAAGCTATGGTTACTACAGCCGAAATGGGAGATAAGTGCGAAGGCTTTGTGCTGGCGCGTGATGTGTTATTGCCGGCTTTTGATATTGGGGAGGAATTTGTGGATCCTACCGATGAAATTAACGGGACCAAGAATGGGGAGAATGCGTTTTTACGCCATATAACCTATATCGGTGCAGAAAAAAGATACCCTGAAATCACGGATGCTATTCGTGAACGATTAGATTTTGAATTGTCGGTTATTGAAAAAACGGGATATCCGGGTTATTTTTTAATTGTACAGGATTTTACCACCGAAGCTCGAAACATGGGTGTTGCAGTTGGACCTGGAAGGGGGTCGGCAGCTGGTTCGGTAGTAGCATATTGTATTGGTATTACCAATGTGGACCCGATAAAATACGATTTGCTTTTTGAGCGTTTTTTGAATCCAGAACGGGTTTCTATGCCCGATATTGATATTGATTTTGATGATGAAGGTCGAAGTCGCGTAATTGATTATGTGGTTGAGAAATATGGAGCCAATCAGGTAGCTCAAATTATTACTTACGGTTCCATGGCTGCCAAGTCTTCTATTAGAGATACCGCTAGGGTGCTGGATTTGCCATTGCAAGACTCCGACCAAATTGCCAAGTTAGTTCCATTTGGGATGTCGCTAAAGAAAATATTTAATTCGGATGAAAAAGCGTTAAAAGCGAAACTGCGGAACGAAGATCTTACTATGGCGCTTGATTTAATCAAGGTTTCGGAAGGAACCGATGATCGAGCCAAGGTGCTGAATAAAGCTAGAACGTTAGAAGGTTCTATGCGGAATACGGGGATTCATGCCTGTGGGGTAATTATTACGCCAAGTGATATTACAGAGCACGTTCCGGTGGCGGTAGCCAAAGATTCTGATTTGTGGGTGACTCAGTTTGATAACTCCGTAGTAGAATCTGCCGGACTACTAAAAATGGATTTCTTAGGACTGAAAACCCTGAGTATTATTAAGGATGCCATTGTCATTGCCGAAAGAAGGCATGATGTGAAAATTGACCCAGATGAAATTCCACTGGATGATGAAACCACGTATGCGTTGTTTCAAAGTGGTCAAACCAAAGGATTATTCCAGTTTGAGTCTCCCGGAATGCAAAAACACCTGATGGCTTTGAAGCCCGATGTGTTTGATGATTTAATTGCCATGAATGCCCTGTATCGTCCGGGGCCTATTGAGTATATTCCAAATTTTATTGACCGTAAACATGGTATTGAAGATATTGTTTACGATCTAGATGACATGGAAGAATTACTTGGTGAAACGTATGGAATTACCGTTTACCAAGAGCAAGTAATGCTACTTTCTCAAAAGCTGGCCGGTTTCTCTAAAGGTCAAGCCGATACGTTGCGTAAAGCGATGGGTAAGAAAAACCGGAAGCTGATTGATGAGTTGAAACCATTGTTTTTGGCTGGTTGTGAAGAACGGGGACATGACCTTAAAAAAGCGGGTAAGGTATGGACGGATTGGGAAGCATTTGCCGCTTACGCATTCAATAAATCTCACTCTACCTGTTATTCGGTAATTGCGTTTCAAACCGGGTATTTAAAAGCCAATTATCCTGCGGAATACATGGCTTCGGTATTGACGCATAACTTAAATGATATTTCGAAAGTTACGGAATTCATGGACGAGTGTAAGCGAATGGGATTAACCGTTTTGGGACCGGATATCAATGAATCAGAACAAAAATTTACCGTAAATAATGATGGTGCCATCCGATTTGGATTGGCCGCTATGAAAGGTATTGGAACGAGCGCTGTAAAATCCTTAATTAAAGAACGAGAAGAAAACGGAAATTTCGTTTCCATTTTTGATTTGGTGAAAAGGGTAGAATTGCGGGCAGTTAACCGTAAGTCTATCGAAACCTTAGTGTTAGGTGGTGCATTTGATTCTACTGGAATAAAAAGAGAGCAGTTTTTTGCCATAGATCAAAAAGGAAGAACCTTTTTGGAAACGGTGGTAAAATTTGGCGCAAGACACCAAGAAAATGCTAATTCTGCGCAAGTTTCGTTATTTGGCGAAAGCTCAGAAGTTTCCTTGCCCGAACCGGTAATTCCACTGGCAGAGGAATGGATGATTCTTGAAAAATTTAATCGCGAAAAAGAAGTGGTTGGGGTCTATATTTCAGGACACCCGCTGGACGATTACCGTGTAGATATTGATAATTTTTGTAATATCACAGTCGATAAAATGCAGAACCCCGACAAATCTATCGTAGGGAAGGACCTACGAATGGGAGGGATGGTAACTGATTTTAAACACATGGTGGCCAAAAATGGAAACCCGTGGGGAATTCTTACTATTTCAGATTATACCGGTTCGATGGATGTGCGTTTTTTCAAAGAAGACTACCTGAAATTCAAAGAATACTTTCATCATAATTTGTATTTGTTTTTTCAAGGTAAGTTTAATGTTTTGCCTTGGAATCCTGATTCTGAGCCGCGTTTGAAGATTACGCAAATGGAGTTTTTGGACCAAGTACGTGAGAAATTTGCTAAAAACCTTAATCTCACGGTAGATATGAAAGCATTAAACACCACGCTTTTAGAGGATTTAGAAGCCTTGTTTACCAACAACCCAGGAAAAACGAAAATCAATATTCAGTTTGTAACCCAAAACGAAGGTAACGAGATAAAAATTAACGGTTCGGTCCGTCAATTTACTATCGATGCCAACAACGAATTTATGGCAACGCTCGACACCTTGCCTTATATAGAGTATAAGTTGGGTACGGGTGGATTTTAATGGGTTTGTTACACTTTTGAGTGTGGGTATTTTGTGAGATATTAACACCAATTGCAAAGTGCAATTTTTAACGAGTGTTATTACCAACTGTTCATTGTAAATACCCCACCCAAAATCCACGTTAATAAGGTATGCTTACCTACTTTTGCGCGCCTAAAAATAAATTTGAATTTTCGATGAAATCATTTGAAAAAACCATTGAAGTACGTTGGTCTGATGTGGATCAGAACCGTCACGTTCGCCATTCCGCCTATTATGATTACTGCGCTTTTACCCGAGTAAGTTTTATTACCAGTACTGGCTATGACGCCCATCAATTAGAGAAATTAGCTATAGGTCCTATTTTATTTAAAGAAGAATGCACGTTTTTGCGTGAATTACTTCCAGACGATGTAGTGACCGTCAATGTATTAAAAGGAGATATGCCAGCGGATGGGTCTAAATGGACCATACATCACGAAATTTTCAATAAACAAGGAAAAAAATCAGCGCACGTAACGGTTCATGGTGCTTGGATAGATTTAAAACTACGAAAGTTGGCAGTTCCACCATTAGAATTGGCCAAAGCATTTTACGATTTACCTCAAGGAGAAGCTTACGTTCATAAGGCAAAAAAGTAGCTAATTGGGTTATCCAACTTAAATGAAATGAGGGGGGTAGGGCGCTTAAGATTTTTTTTTACTTTTAGTCAAATTTAAATAAATGAAAATCGCGGGTCAGTTAGCAAAGCATGTCAAGGAATTATATTTTGGAGGGAACTGGACATCGGTGAGCCTAAAATCTGTTTTGACCTCGGTAAATCAAGAAATGGCTTGCCACAAAATCCCTGGGTTTAATTCGATTTATGAATTGGTTTTTCATCTCAATTATTATGTGCATGAAGTAGGCAAAGTACTGGACGGAGAGCCACTCAATGCAAAGGATGAAAAGAGTTTTTCAGCTCCTGAAATTACCTCTCAAAAGGAATGGGAAGATTTTTTAGCCCAGGTGTGGAAAGATGGAATTTTTCTTGTAACTCAGATTGAAAAATTACCCGATACCGTTTTAAATGAAGCTTTTACGGATGAGAAGTACGGTTCTTACTTTCGAAATTTATTAGGAATAATTGAGCATTCTCATTATCATTTAGGTCAAATAGCGATGCTTAAGAAATTGCAAAAACGAGCGAAGTAGGTTACACCAATGGGCAACTTTTACAATATCTACCTTTACGAGAAATTTTGTCGCAACATTCTTTTTTCTTGACCAAAACAGGAAATCCCAATGCTGGATTTTTGAATGCTTTTGCCGCTTTTTGGTTTATCATTACCATACTGCAAATATCTGTCAATTAAAACAGATTTAAAATACCTAAAAGTGGGTAGTTTAAAGGTTCAGGCAAAGTGAAAAACAAAGCCTGAACCATATATTTTACTTTAGTTTAAACGAAATGGGTAGGTTAAATTGAACTGCTACCGTTTTGCCGTCTTTTTCTGCCGGAGTCCAATGAGGCATTAAATTGATTACCCGTAATGCTTCCGCATCCAGTGCTTCATTTACACCTCTAATTACCTTGGCTTCGGTTACCTCACCATTCTCGGTAATTACAAAATTTACAAAAACTCGTCCTTCGATACTATCGTTAATGGCCGATTCTGGATATTTTATGTTTTCGACTAAGAATGTGTACATTTTTTCCGTACCTCCAGGAAACGCTGTCTGTTTACTTAATTCGGATACGTCCATGACCACTCCGGCTTTTGCTCTTGCCTCGGTGGTTTTTACGTAATCGGGGGTAGGACTTTCCAAATCTTTGGATTCGCATGATATCACCATAAAAGTAATGGCTAAAATAGGTAGCGATAAAAGAAGAAATACATTATTTGATTTGTTGGAATTTTTCATTGTTTCTATACGTTTTTTGAGCGTTAGTTTTGAATAAAACGGACTCGTTAATAAATAATGAGAATCATTTGAACCCAAAGCGTAATTCAATAAATGACGCATATAGTTGGTTTTATGCGATGCGTACATTTCTTGGTCTACCTCAAATTCATGGATGTTGATTAATTCTTTTTTCATTAAAAATAAAAGAGGATTGAACCATAAAAGGGAATGGTAAATCTCAAATAGCATTAAATCAAAAGAATGGTGTTTTTGGTAATGAATGAGCTCATGCTCAAGTACTACCTGTCTTTCTTCCTCGTTCAAATCCGCGCGAATATGAATGAAGTTGAAAAATGAAAAGGAATCTTCTAAGGATGTCGTATTCAGTTTTAGGTGTCCGTTTGTAGGAGCATTTTTAAAAAAGAATAGCACCCGAATAATTTTAACAACAAATACTGCTAGGAATACCACTACGCCAAGACTATATGCCATTTTCACGGTAAATGAAAAAGGATTTGAAATGGTTTCTGCAACCGTATTTTGAACTAAAAATGGTTCGAGCGGTATGACGGATAAAACCAACCCTGATTGCGATAATTGTGATTTGAAATACCAAATCAGCAAAGAAATAATAGGTATCACTAGGAGCAACAAACGTTGACTTAAAAACGAAATTTTGTGGCGTATTACAAACCATAATATGGATAATGAAACCAAGTACGCATTGATTTCAATTAGCGAATCAATAAAACTACTGCTCATCATCTTTTATCATTTTTAAAATTTCATCTACCTCATTTAAATCCATTTGATTCTCTTTTAAGAAAAATGAAAGCATTTGCTTACTTGAATTGTTGAAGTACTTCTTTTTGAGATTTTGTAATTGTCCCCCAGAATACTCATCCTTGGAGATAGTAGGGTAGTACTCGTTAGATTTTCCAAAGGTGTTGAATTTTACAAATCCCTTGGTTACTAAAACGCGTATCACCGTTAGCACAGTATTATAAGCAGGTTTGGGCGCTGGTATGACTTCTAGAATGTCTTTCGCAAATCCTTTTTCTACTTGCCAAATTGCATGCATTATTTGCTCTTCGGCTTTTGTTAGTTCCCTTTTCAATAACATAACGCAATACTATAACTATAAAACTAATTATACAACTATATTTATAGTTGTATATATGAAAACGGATATTAAAGATTGAAATTTAGGATATTAGGGAATTCGTATTAATTCAATTCAATTCAATTCAATTCAATTCAAACAATTCATCCAATTGTTTTACCACCACTTTATCTGAATTAGTATCCAAAGCCAGTGAAATCATTGCTTGGGCAACTTCAGTATCTTTAATACCGCGCCATTTTTTTAGAAATGGAATGTATTGGAGTACCGACATCAAGCCAATTCCAATTTTTTCACCAAGTCTAAATTCCGTTCTGTTTCCCATTAATATACTTGGACGTAGAATTCTAATTTTTTCAAATGGAAGTGAAGTGACGGCCTCCTCTAATTCTCCTTTTATACGAGAGTAAAACGTGTTTGATTTTGCGTTGGCTCCTGCTGAGGAGACCAATACGTAGGTTTTTACCCCATTACCGGCCGCAAGTTGTGCGGTTTGATACTGATAGGTGTAATCTATTTTAAATTGATTTTCTTTGGTTTTGGCTTTTTTTATAGTCGTTCCCATGCAAGAAAATAGCACATCGCCCTTAATTTGTGTTTTATGGTTTTCAAGTTCATCAAATTGGATAATCATTTCTTCCATCTTTGAATGGGTAATTCCTGTAGAACGTCTGACTAACAACACGACTTTAGAAAATTTAGAATGGGATAAAAGTTGACTAACTAATTGTTTGCCAACTAATCCGGTAGCACCAATCACAATGGCTGTTTTATTGTTGTTCATTTCGATTTTCTATTTTGAATTGCTGGGCAAGGTATGAATTTGATAGTGGATAAACCTAGGTGAAAAATTAAAAAGGCTTACTAATTTTTAATAAAGGAGAATACATAATTAGATTTTTCAGAAATAATTTCACCAAAATACGCC
>TARA_R110002050_G_scaffold75144_4_pt1 | contig 51648 bp, 45 predicted proteins | sample TARA_R110002050 | Tara Oceans TARA_R110002050 (sample SAMEA4396988) | marine metagenome | biome: Polar Biome; feature: [DCM] deep chlorophyll maximum layer (ENVO:01000326); material: water (ENVO:00002006), including particulate matter (ENVO:01000060) such as... | depth 25 m
AAATATAAATTATGACACAAAAAAGATATACCATTCAAAACAATCCATTTGTAGTTCCTACCTCGGATGGAAAAGTAATAAAAGAACATTTTGGAATGGCAACTGATGGCAATTCAAAAATTAGCATTGCCCACATGATTGCTCCGGCAGGCTGGAGTGAACCTTTTCAAACACCTGAATTTGATGAACATACTTTTATTATTAAAGGAAAAAAACAATTTATTATTGATGATGAAGTTATTGTTTTAGAAGCTGGTCAATCTATAAAAATTAATAAAAACACCAGAGTGCAATACTCAAATCCGTTTACCATAGCTTGTGAATATATTGCTATTTGCACACCCGCATTTTCTATGGATTTAGTGAATAGAGAAGCTTAATTTATGAGTAAATATCTTTATTTGAGTATTGGTTTTCTTATTAATATTACCAGTTATTTTTCTTCTAAATTTGCCTCAAAACTTGCTATAAAATTGTTTTCTACACCTCAAAAAGGTAAAATTAATGATGCAGAAAATACCTATTTTAAGGCTTCAATTCAAGAAAAATTATTCTACAAAAACTTACCAATAGCCACGTATTACTGGAGTGGCGCAAAAGAAACGATTCTTTTGGTTCATGGTTGGGAAAGTAATTCATTCCGATGGAAGGATTTAATAGAAATATTAAAATCTGAAAAGTATAACATTGTTTCATTAGATGCTCCAGCTCATGGCAATTCCGGAGGAAAAACTTTTAATGCGCTGTTGTATTCTGAATGTATTCATGCCGTAGCAAAAAAGTTCAACGCCCAAATTATTATCGGGCATTCTGTAGGGGGCATGACTACTATTTTTGCTCAAAACAAGTATCAATTAACTTCAGTTAAAAAATTGATCTTACTTGGTGCTCCAGCAAATTTTTCAGGTGTTTTTAATCGGTATTCAAAAATGATGGGTTATAATGAAAAGGTTATAAATGCCATGAATCAATATGTTTTAAAACATTATAACCATTTACCTGACTATTTTTCTGCAGCAAATTTTTCAAAAACAATAGATGTTAAGGGTCTTATCGTTCATGATAAAAATGATAATATCATTCCTTACAAAGATGCCTTAAACTATAAAGCCCATTATAGAAACTCTGTGCTTATTACAACAACAAATCTAGGTCACGGATTAAAATCCAAAACGGTTTACAATCATATTTTAGACTTTTTAAACGCCTAGATTTATTGTACTTTTGAGGCATGGAAGAACCATTAAAACGCATCAATAAATTTTTAAGTGAAGTAGGCTATTGTTCACGCAGGGAAGCTGACAAACTCATTGAGGCAGGACGTGTAACTATTAATGGAATTATTCCAGAAATGGGAACCAAAATAAATTCAAGTGATGTTGTTGAAGTTGATGGCAAGACCATTATGAATTCAAATAAAGATTTTGTTTATCTGGCATTTAATAAACCCATTGGCATTGTTTGTACAACAGATACTAGTGTTGAAAAAGATAATATCATAGACTTCATTAAATATCCAAAACGTATTTTTCCTATTGGAAGACTGGATAAGCCAAGTGAAGGCTTAATACTTTTAACCGATGATGGTGACATAGTTAACAAAATACTTAGAGCGAGTAATAATCATGAAAAAGAATACCTTGTAAAGGTTGATAAACCCATCTCGCAAACCTTTATTGAAAGAATGTCTGGTGGCATCCCTCTGACAGATTTAGATAGGGTTACTAAAAAATGCGTGGTTGAAAAAATTAATACTTATGAATTCAGAATCATTTTAACTCAAGGCTTAAACAGACAAATACGACGCATGTGCGAGTATTTGAATTATGAGGTAGAAACCCTAAAACGTGTTAGGATTATGAATATAAAACTTGATATGCCTGTTGGAAAATATAGAGAACTAACGAAAGACGAATTAAAAGAACTAAATATTTTGATTGAGGATTCAACAAAAAATTATAATCCAATTCAAAAAAGGAAACAAAAACCTAGAAAAATTTAACTTATGACAAAAATCTCGCCTTTTCATCTGGCTATTCCTGTTTACAATTTAGAGGAGTGTAGAACTTTTTATAGAGATGTTTTAGGCTGTGAAGAAGGTAGAAGCAGTGACCATTGGGTTGATTTTAATTTCTTTGAGCATCAATTGGTTATTCATTACAAACCAAAATCAGATGAAGTTCTACACACAAATCCTGTAGATGGTAAAGACGTGCCCGTTCCTCATTTTGGTGTTGTTTTACCTTGGGAAACCTTTGAAACCTTTGCTGCAGATTTAAAACAAAAAAAGATTCAATTTATCATTGAACCTTATATCCGTTTTGAAGGAAAGGTTGGCGAACAAGCCACCATGTTTTTTTATGACCCGTCTGGGAATGCTTTAGAATTTAAAGCTTTTAAAGATGTTGGGCAATTGTTTGCTAAGTAATATTTTAAGTTTTTCACGCTTTCTTTCTACTAGAAAATAAAGAAATTTTAATATTAAATGGGAATAATGAAAATTTCATTTATAATCTTGTAACATCAATTCTTGAGATAACATTAATTTAGCCTCATAATTCATAAAAATATGATACGAGTATTAGCAATAATTTTAACTATAGGAGGCATGATAGCCTTAATATTAGGTGTTTTAGGCATCTTCGGAAATAATATGGTAACGCTGAGCCCTTGGGCTTTAACTATTTTAGGTGGAATATTTTTTATTTCTGGAGTATCTATGCTAAAATACCGAAAAGACGTTCCTACTTCAACTGAATAAAAAATTAATGAAAATCAAATAAGGTATTTTAAACCAGGTGTTGTTCTCTAGCTAACAAGGTGTTTTTAAGCAACATAGCAATAGTCATTGGGCCAACACCACCTGGAACAGGGGTTATAAAACTTGCTTTTTTACAAACATTTGCAAAATCTACATCGCCAACAATCTTATAACCTCTTGGAGCAGATTCATCGGTAACACGAGTAATTCCAACATCAATAATAACAGCACCATCTTTAACCATTTCAGCTTTCACAAAGTTAGGAACCCCTAATGCTGAAATAATAATATCAGCTTGTGATGTAATTTGCGTAATGTTTTTTGTGTGACTATGTGTCAAGGTTACCGTAGAATTACCAGGGAATCCCTTTCTGCCCATTAATATACTCATGGGCCTTCCCACAATATGTGAACGACCAATAACAACCGTATGTTTCCCTTTTGTTTCAACACCATAGCGATCTAATAATTCTAAAATACCGAAAGGAGTTGCAGGAATAAAAGTCGACATATCTAATGCCATTTTACCAAAGTTTGTTGGATGAAATCCATCTACATCTTTATCAGGATTTACGGCCAACAACACTTTTTGCGTATCTATTTGTGGTGGTAATGGCAACTGAACTATAAAGCCATCAATATCAGGATTTTCATTAAGCTCTTTAATTTTATCCAGTAATTCAATCTCACTTGTGGTATTAGACATTTGAACTAAAGTTGACTCAAAACCAACGCGTTCACATGCCTTCACTTTACTGCCAACATAAGTTAAACTAGCACCATCAGTTCCCACAATAATTGCTGCAAGGTGAGGCACTTTTTCACCTTTATCCTTCATCTTTTGAACTTCTAAGGCAATCTCATTTTTAATGTCGTTACTAACTTTCTTACCGTCTAAAATTGTCATATTTATTAGTTTTCAGTCACAGTTATCAGTCGCAGTTAACTCCGAATTTACCTGGATTATTTATCATATAATTTATTAATTTCCCAATCTCTTTACCTTCATTCACACATTTAGTATAACTCTCTTTTTGAATATAACTACATACCAGAGCAAAATCTAACCAAGTACTGGTTTCTGAATTTTCTCCATCCGCATCTGTGAGCTTACTTATGAAATGCTTAGGATATCTTCGCTTTCTATAAGCTTCAGCAATATTTGTTGATACAGATCGTGAACTTCTTCTTATTTGGTCTGATAAAGAATAGGTTTCTTCTTTTGGAAAGGATTTAGAAATTTCAAAAATAGACATCGCCAAATCAAATGATTTTTGATAAGCTATTAATTTCTTGAAATCCATATTATTTGTTTTTTGTTTTAAAAACTGTGACTGTTACTGAATACTGTTTACTGAATATTGAACTACTGCATACCCTTCATCATCTGCATCATTTTCTTTCCACCACCACCTTGCATCATTTTCATCATTTTACTCATTTGATTGAATTGTTTTAAAAGCTGGTTTACTTGTTGCACAGATGTTCCTGAACCTTTTCCAATTCTTATTTTTCTACTGGAGTTTATAATGGCAGGATTACTTCGTTCTTTTGGAGTCATGGAATGAATAATGGCTTCAATTCCTTTAAAAGCATCATCATCAATATCAACATCTTTCAGCATTTTTCCAGCACCGGGAATCATCCCCATAAGGTCTTTCATATTCCCCATTTTTTTGATTTGCTGAATCTGCTTTAAAAAATCATCAAACCCAAATTGGTTTTTTGCTATTTTCTTTTGCAGTTTTCTTGCTTCAACTTCATCAAATTGTTCCTGTGCTCTTTCTACCAATGACACTACATCACCCATACCGAGAATACGATCTGCCATACGTGATGGATAAAACACGTCAATAGCTTCCATCTTTTCACCCGTACCAATAAATTTAATGGGTTTATTAACAACAGATTTTATAGAAATGGCTGCACCACCGCGTGTATCACCATCTAATTTAGTCAGGATAACCCCGTCAAAATTCAACACATCATTAAATGCTTTGGCAGTGTTTACAGCATCTTGACCTGTCATAGAATCTACAACAAACAAGGTTTCCTGTGGTTGAATGGCTTTATGAATGTTTGATATTTCGGTCATCATAACCTCATCAACTGCCAATCGACCAGCCGTATCAATAATAACTACATTATACCCATTGGCTTTGGCATGCGCAATACCGGCTTTTGCAATAGCTACCGGGTCATTATTTCCTTTATCACTATAAACCTCAACATTAATTTGTTCACCTACAATATGTAATTGATCAATGGCGGCTGGACGATACACATCACACGCAACCAATAATGGTTTTTTTGATTTTTTATTTTTTAGATAATTTGCCAGTTTTCCAGAAAAGGTTGTTTTACCAGAACCTTGTAACCCAGACATTAAAATAATGCTAGGAGTTCCTGATAAATTAATGCCTTCAGCATCGCCACCCATAAGTTCAGTCAGTTCATCCTTAACAATTTTAACCATTAATTGACCTGGTTGTAATGTTGTTAATACGTTTTGACCCAACGCTTTTTCCTTAACCCTTACTGTAAAATCTTTGGCTATTTTGAAGTTAACATCGGCATCTAAAAGGGCCCTACGTACTTCTTTTAAAGTTTCGGCAACATTAATTTCTGTAATATTTCCGTGTCCTTTTAGTACGTGTAAGGCTTTATCTAACTTTTCACTTAAATTATTAAACATATTTTCCTTTTAATTTTAAGAATAGCAAAGTTAATGATTTGAAGTGTATTAATAAAGCGTCGCAAAATAAAAGATGAGAATAAAAAAAAGACTGCCAAACTTTTAATTTGACAGCCTTTATAAAGGAAATATAAATAATAATTAACCTAACTAACCGAATATTTCAGAATCTCCTTTTTTCAAATCTATTTTTTTTCCAAAACCAATATTCTTTCTACAGTACCCGATGAACCAAGATCTTTTAATTCAATTCTTGTTTGGGTTACCGAAACGATTCTCCATCTATAAGTCAGTTCATTAAACGGTGGATCATTACTAAATTGCAATCCTAAGAACAACCCATTATTTCTATATGCTAACCATGAACCAGAGGTTACGCCAAAATTTGGATCTGTAACTTTAATTCTTCCGCTTTCCAAAAAGTCAATAGTGTACATATAAAAATTTACTGTTGGATCTACAACATGTACCAAACCATCATCATATTTGGCTACTTGCCATGTGCTGCTGATTAGCACATCTTCAACAAAATTTAAATCGTTATCAGAATTAGGACAATGTCTTTCCAAAATCATTTTATTGTTTTGGTTTTCAAGTTTTATTAAACCTGGTTCCAAGAAAGTAATTAACCATTCTAACTTTAAATTAGGTCTTCCGTCTAAAGTAATTTGCAAAATAAATCCAATATTTCTAACTAAAACCTCATAAGTACCGGTTACTAATTCACCATTTACTCGAATATTTACCTCATTATTTGGTAAGAATTTTAATGGTGTACCTATATAGTCCTTTTCATTATCTACGCCATCAACACTTAATCGTGCAACTCTCCAGAAACATTCTTGTAAATAGCTTTCAATACGTTCTTTGGTATAATCAATAACGATATCACAATTTTTATTTAAAATGATTTTATTTCCGCCAGCCTGATATAATTTAATTTTACCTGGAGCTAAATCATAAACAAACCATTCCAATGTAAAATCCACTAACGTATCAAAATTCAATTTTATCAAGGCTCCATTATCAGTTACACGAGTTGTCCATGTGCCTGTTAGCATATCACCCATTCTATTACGTACTTTTACTACATTATTTTCTTTAAAAACAATAACAAATTCACGATAAGAATCATTTAAGCTATTTTGATTTCTTTGCATTTCATTAACAACCCATGGGCATGACATTAAAAGGGCATCCAGCCTTTCTTTGGTAAAGTCATCATCACCGTAATCATTATTATCATCTTCATTACACGAATCTTTTGCATTATCAATGGTCGTTTGCAATTCTTCATTATTATTAACTTCCTGAGTAGTTCCATCAGCTAATATCATGGTTATAGGGAAATTAATACTCGCAAAAACTTCGCCTTCTCTAACTCTTTTAATAAAATGATATAATTGTCTGTCATTTTCAACAGTTACCACATTTATAACCTGAAACGATGTATTGTAAACTGAAAATGAAAATGGATATTGAAAATCTATACATTCTATATCATCATCGGGTTCGTTTTCTCCATTACAATTTAGAATTCGTTGTTGTAATTCTTCACGATTACTTATAACAACTTCCGTAAAATCAGATAATACAATGGTTACAGGAAAAATAAGGTTTACAAAATCATTATCATCCTCAAATTCATTAAAATATGCTTCAATTTTGGCATAATCCTCTTCAGTACTAATAGTGACTTCATGATTATTAACAATGACTGTTACAGGTAGTTCAATGGATAAACAACTGGCATTATCAATAATGTTATCTTTTGATCCGTCCATTTTAGATGTGGAGGTCATTAAGCTCGTTAATTCTGAATTTGCCACAAGCGCTTCTGCTTCAGTAGGGGCCGTTACATCCACAACTTCCTGTTGACAAGACATAAACATGAATAGGGCAAAAAAAGGTAAGAATAATATTTTTTTCATAACAAATGATTTTAAGTTAAACATGATGCATTTTGATTATAAAACAATTTAGCTTTAAAAATCCCTACCCCTTGTTTGCTTTTTTTTTAATTTAGCGCCATAAATCATCAATAATAATGGACAAACAACTGCATAAGAACATTTGCGAAGAACATATATTTTCGTCCATATTTAATAAGTATTCAAAAGATTTACATAATTTCTTATATTATAAGTTCGGTGATTTATTAAACCCAAAAGACAAAGTTCAGGAAGCATTTATTAAACTATGGGAAAACTGTTCTAAAATTACTCCAGATAAAGCCAAGAGTTTTGTTTTTACTACCGCCAATAATTTAATGTTAAATGAAGTTGCCCATCAGAAAGTTGTTTTAAAACATCAGCAAACAAAACCTAAATCATATACTAATGAAAATCCTGAATTTTTAATGCAGGAAAGCGAATATAATGATAAGTTACAAAAAGCGTTATCAAATTTAACCGAAGCGCAACGTGAAGCTTTTATGATGAATAGAGTTGAAGGAAAACGCTTTAAAGAGATAGCTGCACTTTTGGATATTTCAACCAAAGCCGTTGAAAAACGAATTTATGGCGCCTTGGAAAAATTAAGGAAAGACATCAAGGAACTTTGATGATTGATGATTGATGATTGATGATTTACGATTGATGATTTGAAACTTGCATTTCGGAATTTGGAATTTGGGTTTTTTTATTTAAAGGGTAGGGAAAAACAATAATTAACTGTTGTATAGTTGTAATAAGATTATGAAAAAAGAAGTTTTAATATCGAAATGGTTAGATAATGATTTGAATGATCAGGAACTTGAAGCGTTTAAAAAGCTTGAAGACTATGATGATTTGATGACATTATCTAATAACTTAAAAGCTTTTAAGGCAGATGATTATGATACATCTCAACAACTTGAAAGCGTATTAAAAACCATTAAAAACACTCACAAAAAAACCCATTGGATTAAACCTTTTATACGTGTTGCCGCTATACTTGCCATTAGTTTTAGCTTATATTATTATACCACTACCCTTGATACCACCATATCAACGGCCTATGCTGAAATGACAACGGTTAAGTTACCTGACGCTTCAACCGTATCCCTAAACGCCAAAACCTATTTGGCTTACAATAAAAAATCATGGAAGCACGAGCGTCATGTTGAGCTTGATGGCGAAGCCTTTTTCAAAGTTGCCAAAGGCTCAACATTTATTGTAAATACCAAGGCAGGAACGGTTGCTGTTTATGGTACAAAATTTAATATTAAACAAAGAGAAAATTATTTTGAAGTTATTTGCTACGAAGGTGTTGTAGGAGTTACCTATAACTCACAACTCTCAAAATTAAAAGCCGGAGACCGTTTTTTAATCATTGATGGGAAAATTATTGCTACTGAAAAAGAAAATAATGCAACGCCTTCGTGGTTACATAATGAAAGCCAATTTAAAAGTTTGCCCTATAAAATGGTTTTAGAAGAATTTGAAAGGCAATACAATGTTACCTTAGTTGTTCAAAACATTGATACAGAGCAATTATTTAGTGGTAGTTTTGGTCATAATAATTTAGAAGTCGCCTTAAATGCAATTACTTTGCCTTTGCACTTAACCTATAGTAAAACAGGTCATACTATAACACTAAAGCGTGAGTAAAAAAAGGTTTCTTACACCTGTTTTTTTATTGTTTTTTTTGAATTTTTTATCCTTAAATGGCCAAACAGTTCAAGAAGAAAAGCAACCCCTTATTTCTATTTTAAAAATTCTTGAAAAACGCTATAGCGTTAGTTTTTCATACGCTGATGCCACTATTTCTAATAAAGAAGCATTCTTGCCAGATGAGGCCTTAACCCTTGAAGATATACTTGACTATTTAAAAAATGAGACGCAATTGGAATTTGAAATATTAGATGACCGGTTTGTTGTTATAAAAATTCAAAATGAATTAAAAACCCCTATACTATTACAAAGATTAGAGGAAGTTACTGTAACCAATTATCTTACTACGGGTATTACCAAATTAAATGACGGAAGTACCATTTTAAAACCTGAATCCTTCGGGATTTTACCGGGATTGATTGAACCAGATGTTTTACAATCCATTCAAGCTTTACCAGGTGTTTTAAGTGTTGATGAAACCGTTTCAAACATTAATATCAGAGGGGGTACGCACGACCAGAACCTTATCCTCTGGGAAGGTATTAAAATGTATCAGTCCGGTCATTTTTTCGGATTAATTTCAGCTTTTAATCCATATACTACCAAAAATGTACAGGTTTCAAAAAACGGAACCAGAGCAAAATATGGTGATGGTATATCAGGTGTTATAGACATGCAACTATCAAACACCATTGATAATCAATTTAAAGCCGGTGCAGGTTTCAATTTAATAAATGCCGATGCTTATGCTAAAATTCCTCTTTCAAAAAAGACCGAATTACAACTTTCTACACGGCGTTCTATAACAGATTTCATTGCTACACCAACTTACAACCAATATTTTAAACGCATTTTTCAAGATTCAGATCTCACCAATGAAGATGATGATAGTTATTCCATTTCCAGTAACGAAGATTTTTACTTTTATGATGTCACAGCTAAATTCTTATATGATATTACTGAAAATGATAGAATACGAATTCATTTTTTAAACGTAAATAACAAATTAAATTATGATGAGCAGTCAACCATTAACGATACCAACGAAGCTCAAAATAACCAACTTGCACAACAAAATATTGCAACTGGAATAACCTATGTAAAAGATTGGAATCAACGGTTTTCAACAACCGCTCAAATTTATTTTACAGATTACAATTTGAACGCTACTAATTTTGATATTTTAAATAATCAACGATTAATTCAGAAAAACGAGGTTATTGACAACTCAGCCAAAATGGAAATTAATTATACGGCAAATCCTCATTTTAAGTTAAATGCCGGTTATCAGTTTTCTGAAGTTGGCGTAAGTAATCTAGAAGACGTTAACAACCCTCCATTTAGAAGTTACATTAAAGAAGTTATTAGAACTCATGCCGTATACGCTGAAACGTCGTTGTTATCAACAAATGCCCAAACCAATTTAAAATTTGGGACGCGCGTAAATTATCATAAAAAGTTTGATATGATTTTGGTAGAACCGCGTTTAAGTTTTAGCCAACGGTTTTTAAATGACTTCAGATTTGAAATACTTGGTGAGATTAAAAGTCAGACTACATCACAAATCATCGATTTGCAAAACGATTTTTTAGGCATTGAGAAACGTCGTTGGATATTGTCAAATAACACCACCATTCCTGTTTTAAAAAACAAGCAAATCTCAACTGGGGTTCATTTTAACAAAAACAAACTCCTCATTAGTGCCGAAGCTTATTTGAAGCATGTCAAAGGTATTACCACCAGGAGCCAAGGCTTTCAAAACCAATATCAGTTTGTAAATGCTATTGGCAGTTACCAAATAAAAGGGCTTGATGTTTTAATAAACAAACAATTTAATAACACAATAAGTACTTGGGTTAGCTATTCATTTAGTAAAAACAACTATACATTCGATTCGCTTAACAATGGGAAATCATTTCCTAATAATGCCGATATCCGTCATGCGCTCACCTTTGCAGGAACTTATACCTATAATAGAATAAAATTTGCAACGGGTTTAAATTGGCGTTCTGGAAAACCTACCACATTACCGTTAAATAATGGAGAAGTTAGTAACGGCGAAATTAATTATGAATCGCCAAATAGCTCCAATTTAATAGATTATTTACGTGCCGATTGCTCAGCAACCTATGAGTTTAATATGTCTGATAATACCCATGCAACTATAGGAGCATCCATTTGGAACGTTACCAACAAAAAAAATATTATTAATACTTACTATACTTTAGACAATGACGATGTAGTAAGCAAAGTTGAAAACCAATCCCTTGGTATTACACCAAATGTGAGCTTCAGACTGCAATTTTAAAAGTTATTTTCAATATTTTTAAGTAAATTCGTTTAAGGTATTATCAAATTAATAACTATCTTAGATTTCCTTATTTATAATTAAAATGATTCTTATGGATACTTTAAAAAAAAAAGACATAAGTCAAGAGGTTTTTGATTTATATGATGATTATGCTCATAATAAAATTGACAGACGTCAATTTGTTGAAAAACTATCACTGTATGCCATTGGTGGATTAACAGTTTCATCACTTTTAAGTTTTATGTCGCCAAAATATGTTGAAAATATTTTAGTAAAACCTGAAGATGAACGCATTGATTCCAAATACATAACCTATAACTCTCCGAACGGTGGAGGATCCATAAAAGGATTGTTATCTCAACCTAGCAACATAAAAACCAAATTACCCGGAATTGTTGTTGTGCATGAAAATAGAGGCCTTAATCCATATATTGAAGATGTTGGCAGGAGAGCTGCTCTGGAGGGTTTTATAAGTTTAGCTCCAGATGCCTTAACGCCACTTGGTGGCTATCCTGGAAATGATGACGATGGAAGAGCTTTACAAAAACAACGTAACCGAGATGAGATGTTGGAAGATTTTATTGCCGCTTTTAACTATTTGAAATCCTATGAAAATTGTGATGGGAATATTGGGGTAGTAGGGTTTTGTTTTGGTGGCTGGATTGCCAATATGATGGCAGTAAAAATCCTAGACCTTAAAGCAGCCGTACCCTTTTATGGAGGACAGCCAACAGCTGAAGAAACCTCACAAATAAAAGCGCCTTTATTATTACAATATGCTGGTTTGGATACCAGGGTCAATGCCGGTTGGCCAGCGTATGAAACCGCTCTTAAAGAAAATCACATAGACTATACCGTGTATTTTTACCCAGATGTAAACCATGGATTTCATAACAACACCACACCAAGGTTTGATAAAGAAGCGGCTGATTTAGCGTGGAGTAGAACCATTGGATTTTTTAAGGGGAAACTAATATGATTTTAATCATTTCTCTTTAAAATCAACTTTGTCCTGTCCTGAAATTGGCTTACTTTTATTGTTCATTCTTTTTTATTGTCCATTCTTTATGGTTTTGGTATAAACTTGTTTTAGGATGGATCGAATAGGTTAACAAGTGTCCCGCAGATAGCGCAGATAACCGCAAAAAATGGGTTAAAAATATCGGCGAAAATTTGCGCAATCTGCGGGAAAAGGATATGGTTAACAAGTGTCCCGCAGATGGCACAGATAACCGCAGAAAAAATGGGTTAAAAATATCGGAGGGATAAAAAACTAAACAATGACAGAAAACGACATGTCGTACAAAATAAGAGGAGCAATCTTTAATGTTTACAATGCTTTAGGTCCCGGATTATTAGAATCTGTTTATGTGGCCGCATTGATTTTTGAATTAAACAAAGAAGGCTTAAAAGTGAGAAAAGAAGTGTCAGTACCTGTTTATTATGAAGGAGAAAAATTAGAAGTAGGTTTCAGATTGGATTTATTAGTTGAAAACAAAGTAATTATTGAAGTAAAATCAATTGAAAACCTAGCGAAAGTACATCACAAGCAAGTGCTAACGTATTTAAAGCTCACAAAACTAAAATTAGCCCTCTTAGTGAATTTTAATGTTGATGATATTAAATCGGGAATATTCAGAAAAGTAAATGGGTTAAAAATAGAGTCCCGCAGATAGCGCAGATAACCGCAAAAAATGGGTTAAAAAAATCAGCGAAAATTTGCGCAATCTGCGGGAAAAAAGATACAACAACAAAAACTTTAAAAATAATGAACAAAAAAAATAAAGTAATCAGTCTGTTTGGAAACAAAAAGGTTGTAAAAAATGAAGGCGTGAAATATTCAGAATTACTAGAAATATTTATGAGCCCCTTTCAAAATGATTTTTCGGAAGACTTTTTTTTAGAGGATATTTTTGATTTTGCAATACTTGCTTGGAACTTTGGCAATATGAAAGTCATTGCACCAAACGAAGAATTTGAAAAAATCATTGCCACTGCTTCAAAAGAAGACATAAACTTTTCTTTGTTAAAAAAGATGATTGACCATAAGATCAAAAATTTCAAAGTGTACACTAATTTTATTGTTGATTTTGAATTAAATGAAACGGATAACCATCCAATATTGTCCGTTATCACACAAGAAGAAGAAACTTATTTATCAAATATGATGAATAACTTAGATGGGCAAATGACGTCAAATGACTTTGAGGAAAATTACATTAATCGTTACGCAATAGTTATTAAACCACAGCAACCTTTTTTTCACTGGCTCAACGCATTGTATCCAGAGGATAAAATCACTGAAGTTGAGGAAAACAATATTTATTTGGTCAGTGATGAAATTGATGATGTAAACACTTGGCTTAAAAAGAAGTATGACAGGCTTTTTAAAATGGAATTGGATGATTGGCATACCAATAAAAAAGAATGGCCCCAAAAGCGTACTTACAAAATGTTCAAACAGTGGTTTAACGTTGAGGTTTCCACAATGGTTTACGATTTAGAAAAAAAACCAGTATATAAATCAGAAGGATAAATCATCAAAAGAAGGATTTTTTATGAAAATACCCCTAAACGAATTTGAACAATTAATTGATGAACGTATCCTAAAAAGGGGATTGGCCTACTTTAAAGATGGTGCAATAACCGATTTTTCAGAAATTTCTACCGGAGAATACGAGGCCATTGTTTTGGGAACGGAAGAATATACGGTACAATTGGAAATTAAGAATAGTACGATAGTAGAGCACAACTGCGATTGTCCTTACGATATGGAGCCAGTTTGCAAACATATTGTGGCTTCGATTTTTTATTTAAAACAAGATGAACTTGAATTGGACCAACCCAATTTTACAATTGCCAAAAAGAAAAAAACAAAATCGGTTGCCCAACAAGTCAAAGAATTGCTAAAGGCAATTTCACACGAAGAATTAATAGACTTTGTACAAGAAAACAGTAAAAAAGACAACAAATTCAGAAATTACTTTTTAGCATCATTTGGCCACCTTAGCCATGAGCAATCAAAACCCTTTTATCAAAAACAAATAAAATCCATTTTAAGCACGGCCGCAGGAAAAGACGGTTGGATTGCTTGGAATGATATGAAATATGTTGTAAATACTGCCGAATCGTTTCTACTAAATGCCAACAACAACTTTGAAAACAACAACTTTGAAAACGTATTTTACATAGCTACTGCTTTACTTGAAGAGTTTACCGAAGCTTTTGATTATGCCGATGACAGCAATGGGGATTTAGGTTATTTTATAGAATCATCAATGGAATTACTGTCGAAATTAACACAAGAAAAACTTCCCAAATCATTAAAACAGGTAATTTTTGAATATTGTATTGTTTCTTTTAAACAAAAACTATTTGAAGGTTGGGATTGGCATTTAGGGATGCTTCGTGTTGCAGTTAAATTGATTGAAAAGGAAAGTGATGCCGATACTGTGCTCAACTGCCTGGATACCGTCAATGGAAAATACGAACAGGAAAGAGCCCAATCTTTTAAGTTGGATTTGCTTAGAAGGTTTAAGGGCGAAAAAGAGGTGGAAAAATACATTAATGAACATATTTCAAATTCATCAATAAGAACAAAAGAGATAGAAAAAGCCTATAAAAGCAAGAATTACAATAGCGTAATAGAACTTTCAAAAGACGGGATTAAATGTGATGAAAAAGACAAACCCGGTTTAGTTAAAGTTTGGTACAATTGGTTGTTAAAAGTCGCTCATGCACAAAAAGACACTTCTAAAATTATCGAATACGCAAGGTTCTTATTTATTGATAATTTTCATCCCGAACAAGATTATTATCAAATTCTAAAGGATACTATTGAAGACGGGAACTGGCATCCATTTTTAGAAGAGATCATAAAAGAAATAAAGCCTAAAAATAGATGGACATACACAGAGTTAATACGAAAGATCTACATAAAAGAAGCATGGTGGGACAGACTGTTTCTTATGTTAAAACAAAATGTTTCTTTAGAGAATATCCAACAAAACGAACAGTATTTATCTAAAGACTATTCATCTGAACTGATTGATCTTTACACTGAAAGAATTACAAATTACGTTGAAAAATATATTGGCAGGAGCCATTACCAAACGGCTTGCAGGTATTTACGGAGAATGAAAAAATTGGGAGGGAATGACCAAGTAAATGATTTGATAGCATTGTTTAGGAAAAAATATCCACAACGTAGAGCATTGATGGACGAATTAAACAGAGTATAAATATGGTCAACAAAAAAGACCATGCAATTACCCACCAGTTTATCATTATTTTATTGGTGTTCATTTTGCATTTGCAAAGTCGCTAAAAACCAGACACGAGCTTGTTTTTGTTTCAAATGAGTGCAGCGTCAAACCTGTTTGAAACCTGAGTTCGATTAACAATGTGCCAGTATTTAAAATATTGCTTCTGTTTTATTTAATACCCAGAGTCATCCGAACGAAGTATGAAGAGGAATCACATTATTAATAGTGAAGGTTTATCATTGTTATGGGATTTCTCATTTCATTCGAAATGATGACAACGAATTAAAAAACAATGATTTAAGTAGAATTTGAAACTAAAACAATAATCTCCGCTAGCATAAGCATCTTGCTTGTGCCGATAAATAAACATAGTTTACCTTTATATAGTCACGGGCGAGACGCGCGTAATAGCAGGTTGGTTTTTGCCTTGATGGTTGGATTGCCAATATGATGGCAGTAAGAATCCCTGAACTTAAAGAGGCAGTTCCTTTTTATGGCGCACAACCAACAGCTGAGCAAACCGCCCAAATAAAAGCATCTTTATTATTACAATACGCCGGTTTAGATACCAGGGTCAATGCCGGTTGGCCAGCTTATGAAACCTCACTTAAAAAAAACAACATTGAATATACCGTTTATTTTTACCCAAATGTAAATCACGGATTTCATAACAATACCACACCACCACGGTTTGATAAAGAAGCGGCTGATTTAGCCTGGAGTAGAACCATTGTTTTTTTTAACGATAAACTGAAATAATATGAATACCATTCTACTCCATAAGATTTGATAAATATATTGACTTTGTGGAAAAAATTAACGAACTTCGTTTAACGACTGATATAGACCATTAAAACAATCTATATCAAAGTATTGGCATTCGTTAAGAATACAAACTATAGCCAAAAAAATATTTTACTTTGTTTGCAAAAATCTTCTGCAAATATTATATAACTAAAATAAATAAAATATGAGTTATTCAAAACCAAAATTTAAAGAAAAGTACGGAAATTTCATTAATGGAAAATTTGTAAAACCAGTTGGTGGTGAGTATTTTGATAATACTTCACCAATTGACAATTCATTTATAGCAAAATATCCACGTTCCCAAAAAGAAGACGTAAATAATGCTGTAGCAGCAGCAAATACCGCAAAAGAAGCCTGGGGAAATACGTCTGTTTCTGAACGAGCCAGTATGCTAAATAAAGTAGCTGACCTTATAGAAGCCAATCTAGAAGAATTTGCTTTGGTTGAAACTTGCGACAACGGGAAACCAATTAGAGAAACCCTAAATGCGGATATTCCTTTAGCAATTGACCACTGGCGCTATTTTGCAGCAGTTATAAGAGCAGAAGAAGGTTCGGCAACTGAATTGGATGCCAACACACTTTCAATGAACATTAAAGAGCCTCTTGGCGTGGTGGCACAAATTATTCCCTGGAATTTTCCATTGTTAATGTTGTCGTGGAAATTACCGCCAGCATTGGCTGCAGGAAACTGTGTGATTTTAAAACCAGCTGAACAAACGCCATCAACTGCCACTTTGTTGATGGAAAAAATTGCTGATGTATTTCCTCCGGGAGTTATAAATATTATTCATGGATTTGGTCCGGAAGCAGGGAAACCATTAGCATCTCATTCGGGAGTTAATAAAGTAGCCTTTACTGGTGAAACCACAACGGGTCAATTAATTATGCAATATGCTTCTAAAAACATAAATCCTGTAACGATGGAATTAGGTGGTAAGTCGCCTAATATTTTCTTCAACTCTGTTATGGATGAAGATGATACCTTTTTAGACAAAGCAATTGAAGGTGCTGTTTTATTTGCGTTTAATCAAGGTGAAGTTTGTACCTGTCCGTCAAGATTATTAGTGCAAGAAGATATATATGATGCTTTTATGGAAAAAGTTGTAGCCAGAACCAAGGCGATAATTCAGATAAATCCTTATGATTCCAGTTGTATGGTTGGCGCTCAAGCATCTAATGACCAGTACGAAAAAATTCTTTCATATATTAAAATAGGCAAGGAAGAAGGAGCTAAAGTTCTTACAGGTGGAGAAGCTTGTAAATTAGATGGAGATTTAGCCAATGGATTTTTCATTCAGCCTACTATTTTAGAAGGGCATAATAAAATGCGGATTTTTCAGGAAGAAATTTTTGGGCCTGTTGTTTCAGTAACTAAATTTAAAGACGAAGCGGATGCCATAGCAATTGCAAATGATACGCTTTACGGTTTAGGAGCTGGAGTCTGGACCAGAGATGCACATCAATTATATCAAATTCCAAGAGCAATAAAAGCGGGTAGGGTTTGGGTGAATTGTTATCATGCATATCCGGCTCACGCACCTTTTGGAGGATACAAAAAATCAGGGTTTGGTAGAGAAAATCATTTAATGATGATGAATCACTACCGTCAAACTAAAAATATGCTGATTTCTTATGATAAAAATAAATTAGGATTCTTTTAGTAAATAGAAATTAACAAAACGAAAAGACTGACTGTGAATATCAGTCAGTCTTTTTGATTTTTATACCATCATTATGAAATACGAAAGGGTCGCAATTACGGAAAAAGCCAAAGTAATTTTAAATCAACTAAAAGCAAAGCACGGAAATTTAATCTTTCATCAAAGCGGCGGCTGTTGTGATGGTTCAGCCCCTATGGTTTTTGAAGAAGGGGATATGTACCTAGATGATAGTGATATTTTACTTGGACAATTAGATGGTGTAAATTATTATATGAACCAAGACCAATTTGAATATTGGAAACACACTCATTTGACGGTTGATATAACCGAAGGCAGAGGCTCCAGCTTTTCCCTCGAAATTCCTCTTGGACTACGATTTATCATTCATTCAAGACTTCTGACAGATGAGGAAAATATAGTCCTCAATAAATAATAAAATGCCATCAATCTGCATAGTTAATGGCTACAAAAAGGTAAATTAAAGTTCTTTAATTTTAATAAATATAGTGCTTAAACTAAACATTACCTGTTTTAAAACACCAATAACCATACAGTAGCCGTTAAACGATACTGAAAAATTACTTAATCAATTCTTTAACCTCATCAAAATTAAGTCCGCCATAATTACCAGAACTCATTAACAACAAGGCTTTGTTATCAAAATTTTGTGAGAACAAAAAGTTTTTAAAATCATCTGGATTGGTGTAAATAATTAAATCATCACGTTCAAAAGCATTGGCAATTTGTTCATGGGTTACTTTTTCCAGTTTCTTAATTTCAACCGCATGCGGCGAGTAAAACACCACAGCCACATCAGCAGCATCTAAAGTTCCTTTATATTCTTTTAAAAAATCAGCATTCAGACTACTGTACGTATGCAATTCTAAACAAGCAACCAGCGCTCTGTTTTCATATTGCTCTTTCACGGCTTTGGTTGTAGCCTCCACTTTGCTTGGCGAATGTGCAAAATCTTTATAAGCAACACGGTCCCGATGACTATCGGGATTGCTTTCGGCAATTTTTTCGAGGCGTTTGCTTGCTCCTTTAAATGTGGCAATGGCTTCATAAAAATCATCTTCATCAATACCCATATGTTGGCAAATCCATTTAGCTCCAGCCAGATTGTTCAGATTATGTTTTCCAAAGACTTCAATAGGCAAAGTTCCTTCGGGAGTTTCTAAAAGCGTTTGCCCGTTTTCAATTTTATATTCCGGAGTGTGGTACGGTATTTTTCTAATGGTATTTAATGAAGCTTCTACAACCCGTTTTACCTCTAAATCTTCTTCGTTATAAGTGATGCTTCCGCCTTTAACTATAGAATCTACAAAAATGCTAAACTGTTCTATGTAGTTTTCATAGGTTGGAAACACGTTGATATGGTCCCAGGCAATACCACTTAACAATGCTATATTGGGTTTGTATAAATGAAATTTCGGTCGTCTGTCAATGGGTGAACTTAAATACTCATCACCTTCCAACACTATAAAATCATTGTCATCAGTTAATTTTACCATGACGTCAAACCCTTCTAACTGTGCACCAACCATATAATCAACATCTCTATCATGATAATGCATTACGTGTAAAATCATGGATGTAATGGTTGTTTTTCCATGACTTCCACCAATAACCACACGCGTTTTGTGTTTAGCTTGTTCATATAAAAACTCAGGATAACTATAAATTTTTAAACCTAATTCTTGTGCTTTTAACAACTCTGGATTATCAGCTTTTGCATGCATCCCTAAAACGATGGCGTCTAAATTTGCATTGATTTTTTCGGGAAACCACCCGTAAGTTTTGGGCAGTATTCCTTTAGCATTTAATCTTGATTTTGAAGGTTCAAATATTTCATCATCACTTCCTGTGACTTGGTATCCTTTATTGTGTAATGCTATGGCTAAATTGTGCATGGCACTTCCACCAATGGCTATAAAATGTACGTTCATAGTGTTCTTTTGAAAGTTTCAAAGATAGGTTTTTGCGTTAAAAGTTGGAAGTTTGTCAATCAAAGATTTTTTGACTTAAAAACACGGTGAATACCTAATAAATCATTGCATTATAACAAAAAACTAAATGCCAAACTAAAACTCTGGATTCACCGCCAATTTATTAAACAATAAGGCCTTGGTGCTGAAAAATTTATTTTGTAATTCTATAGCCTTAAGTTTAGCATCAATAAGTTTACTTTCACGACTATTTACTAAAAACAGTGAACTTTCACCTACAAAAAAACGTCTTTCTTCAGCAGATAACAATTTTTCATAATCAGCAATAACACTTCCAGTCAGCTGATTTTGAATTTCAAAAGATTGCAACTCGATTTGTATGGCGTTAATTTTATTTTTCAATGTCAGTTTAGTGCTAATGCGTTCAAAGTTGGTATCCTGTAACTTCACTTTAGCCAATTTGAGTTCACCACGCTCTTTCCTGAGAAATAATGGCACACTAATATTTATACCACTTTTGTAAGCTGCTGTACTAAACGAATTGACGATTTCTGGTGTGGTAGATAAAAAGTTATATTGCAAATCAATAGTTGGCAATAATTCATTGGCTTTTAATCGTCGCTCAAGGTCTAGACTTTTATATTTATAATCGAGCGATTGCAGTTTAGGATGATTATCCAGATTGGACGTCTCCATTAATAATGCATCTATATTCAATGTTGTATTTACAATAAGTTCACTTTCAAAATCTGGGAAAACAGTGTCTCGCAACTCTACCGGCACATTATCTTTTAACCATAAAAAGTTAGAAAGTTCAAATCTTGCTTTCATTAATTGCACTTTCGATTTTTCAAGATTAAGTTTCCGGTCATTGACAACAATCCGAGCTTCAATGGAATCGATAGCTGCCACTTCGCCTAATTCCACATTTTGTTTAACGCCTCGGAATCGAATTTGTGCGTTCCCTAAAAAATTTTCATAAATCAAAGTTTCATTATAGGCTTGCAACCAATTGAAATATACTAAGGCTGCTTCATAAAGAATCGTATTCACCAAAATATCACGATCAGCTTTAGCTTGTTCACGAAACAACTTTGCTTGTTTTAAGGACGCCATTCTCTGATTGATCCACAAACCTTCGCCAATAGAAAATGAAACCCCGGCACTATATAAACCGTCCTTGGGTAGACTATTTTCTGGATTCAGAAATACACCATCCGTTTCTTCAAAACTACCTTTCAATTCAATCCCATACCACGTTGGGATTTTAAAAGTTGCATTGAGTTTGTCATAATATTCGCTTCCTTTAAATACTTTTCTATCGTAATCGACATCAATTTTTGGATCAAAACCTCCTCTGGCTTTCATCAATTTGGCTTGACTTTCATCAATAACCAATTCAGCCTGTTTTACAATGGGATGAAAGGCTTTCACGTATCCTAAATATTCATCAAATCGAAGTACAGACTCATCCAAAGATTGGCTCAACATAGAACTCATTCCAAATAAAAAGCTAATAGCTATATAAAAAAATTTACTTTTTCCCATCAGTTTTTTTAGATTGTGGTTGATAGTAATTTGGTGGAAACCCATTAATTTTGCGCCAGAGTTCAAACCAGATTGGAACATCTTCCAATAAAGTCATGGTATATGCTCCAGAACCCACTCTTATGGCTGTAGGCCAAGGATTATCAGATTTATCAGGTGCCAACAAGACCCGGTATTTGCCATTATCACTAATGAAATTCTCAATAGCAACTACTTTAGCGCCGTACGTACCATAAGACACATTAGGCCAACCGCTAAACACAATAGCTGGCCAACCATCAAATTGCACGCGCACTTTTGCTCCTTTGTAAAGCAATGGCAAATCAATAGGTGCAACGAAGGTTTCTACTGCCAAATCATATTGAGAAGGCATAATACCTACCAAACGCTCGCCTTCTTTAAAGGTTTCTCCAATACCTCCTCTAATGGCCTTATTGATAAAACCATTTTGAGGCGCAGTGATGTATCTTAATTTATTGCGCATTTTGTAATTGGAATAGGCGTTTTCGAGCTTACTAACTTGGGCTTCGGTATCAAACTGACTTGACTGTGCTGTGAACTTATCGCTTTGCGCTTTCGAGACTTTATCTTTGTAGGAAGCACTCACAGATGAAATTTCAACTTGAGCATTGATGACTTCATTTTTACTTGCCAGCAATTTATTCTCTTGGGAAATTAGTTTTGCCTGTGTTTCTTGCAATTTTAGGCGTTTCTCTTCCACATCCTTCACGGCTTTCAGACCTTCTTGTTGAAGTGATGCTGTACGTTCATATTGTCGTTGGGCAATTTCAAAATTGGTTTGAGCGGCTTCCAAATCAATACTATCGCTTTTTACTTTCAATTTCGATTGAATCAATTTATTTTCTGCTTGTTGCAATTTGAGAACCGTTTCTGTTGATAAAGCCAAAATTTGACGTTCCAAAGCTTTTACCTTTTCACCATAAGAGGTTACAGACGAGGCTTTAGCTTCAATTTGTTCACCTGTGCGTTCTACCAAATTAGGATCAAAGTAATCACTTTTAACTTCTGAAACTTCAAGAATTGTATCTCCCTTTTTTACAAAATCACCTTCTTGAACAAACCACTTTTCTATACGTCCAGGAATTGGTGATTGAATGGTTTGTGGTCTTTGGTCTGGTTTTAGGGTTGTGACCAGTCCTTTGGCACTAATAATTTGTGTCCAGGGCATGAACAAAAGAACAATTCCAAAAAGTGCAAAAGCCAACAAAAACCTATTAAAAAACTTATAGTAATTAGTATGGAACACTATTTGCCCGGACTTGTAAGTTGATAGGTCAAATTTCTTATTTAATTGATTATGAGATATATTTAGCATGGTCAATTACTTTATAATGGTCATTTTACCTTGTGTTAATCGGATATGTTGTTGACAGACATGCTCCCAACGATTATTTGCGCTTACAACTATGAGGGCCCATGGATGCTCAGGTTTTGATAAAAAATCAATAATCCTGTTCACCTCCTGGTCTTCAAATTGATGCAAAGGGTCCTCTAAAATCAACATTTTTGGATTTTTCACAATTGCTCTTGCTAGAATAATTTTTTTAGCAATGGTATAGGATAATCGTTTCCCTTCAGGATAAATCATGGTTTGTAAGCCTTTTGGCTGCTGTTTTATAAAATTGGTAAGCCCAACTTTCTCAATAGCCTGAAAAACAGCTTCATCGGTTATGCTGGTATCGCTAAAGGTAATATTGTCTCTCAAAGTACCTTCAACAGGTGTTTCTTCAGATAAAGACAATCCAACATTAGCGCGGTAGTAATTAAGATATATGGTTTGTAATGGTAGGTTGTTTATAAATACATGTCCGCTTGTTGGTGTAATAATTCCTGCTAATAATCGTAACAAGGTCGATTTTCCTGAACCACTTTCACCTTGAATCAAAACACGTGCTTTGGATGTTATCTTAAGATTAACATCATTCAAAATAGGTTTTTCTTTATTACTTACAGTATAGGTAACATTATCTAATTCAATGGCAAATTCATTATCAAATGACGGTTGTTCTCCCGTCTGGTCTTCCAATTCCTTATCAACCACTTGCCCTATTTTCTCTAATGAGGTCAATACATCATATAAAGATTCTAAGCCTGTAATTAATTTTTCTACGGAATTAATGACCAAAAGAATAATAATTTCTGCTGCCACAAATTGTCCGATATTCATTTCTTGCTTGAGTACCAAAGCCCCACCAATAGTTAATAATCCAGTTGTAACAATAACCTTGAAACCAATCATTTGTATAAACTGAATCACCAAAATCCTGAAATGACTTTCACGTGCTTCCAAATATTGAGATACTAGAGCATCATTTTTATCTAAGGCTAAATTGGTCTTCCCTGATAATTTAAAACTGATGACTGTTCTCGCCACTTCTTGAATCCAATGGGCTACTTTATATTTATTTTTTGACTCATCAAGACTGGTTTGCATTCCTTTTTGGGCGGTAAATTTAAAGACTATATAAATCAATATTAATAGCAGCACACCGAATACAATAAAAAATGGATGATAAAATGATAACAGTATCAAAGCAAAAAGTATTTGCAGTAAAGCTGCAGGTACATCAACCAAAATTTTTGCAAGTCCTTTCTGAACAGTGAGCGTATCAAAAAAACGGTTAGCCAACTCTGGGGGATAATATTTCCGCAATTCTTCCATCTTTATTTTTGGAAAGCGATAAGTAAATTCAAAAGAGGCTCGTGTAAAAATGCGCTGCTGAATGGTTTCAATAATTCGCATTTGCATGAGTTGTAATATCCCAACAAAAGCGACCCCTAGAGTTACCAATATTACCAATAGAATCCAAGAAGTTGTTATTTGAGCACCTTGAATCAGGTTGATAATAGCCTGAATGCCTAACGGAAGGGATAATGAAACAAAACCAGCAAAAATGGCATAATAAAATACCTGTAAAACAGCGCGTCGTTCTAACTGCAACAGACCAATTAAGCGTTGCCATGGGGTCATGGGTTTATTACTCATATTATTTTATGGTTTTAAATGCAAGTTCAACAAAAAATTCTGACGTTTTAACTTCACTAAGGCAGTCTGTGATGGACTTGAAATGGTTTTTTAGAAAATGTTGATGTAATGCACCTTCAATAATAGTACTTGCCAAACTTGAAGGAAACTTGTAATTTGGGTTAATCTTTAAAATCATTTGACTTATGCGATTGATGAGTCGTTTATAAACTGCAAAATACCCTTCTCTGTTTTCGCTATCCACTTCTTTAGTCAGGTATGATTTGGAGTATTCATTAATAACAATCCGATTAAGAACAATTTCATTGACATGTGTAAATGAGGTATCCTCTTTAATGGTACGAGTCACTATTTCTATTGATTTTTCCAATTGCTCACTAGCATCAGACAAGTTGTGTGTAGCAAACACCAACCGGTATTCAATCCAAGCCCAATACCAAGAGGTTAGATAGACTAAAAGTTTGTGTTTGCTTTCGAAATAGCGATATATGGAACTTTCGTTACTCTCTATTTTCACTCCAAGTTTTTTAAAGGTGAAGCTATCAAAACCAATTTCATCTATTAACAGGATACTATGCTCAATTATTTTTTTGCCTAGTTCTGAAGATTCTGGATCCTTTATAAAAATTTTGTCTGGAACAGCTATCTTAATATTTGAAAGTAAATTTATCATATTTAATTATTTTGATTGCAAATATAATAGTATTACTATTAATTATCCAAACAAAAATTCTGTAAAACACATTTATTAACATATTTTTAATGTTCCATAAAGTTTTACAGAGAAAGAATAAGCTTTTTTTCTTTTATAAAAGATTTTGTTTTTGGCGATTCGGCCAGTGCTAAATCAATATATTTTAAGGCAGCTGTTTTGTTTTTTTTATGTGAATAAATTTGTGACAACCTGTAGTGAGCCCATGCTTTTGGAACACCATCTTCAGGTGAATAATTTTTAAGATAGGTTTGCAAACATTGCACCCCTTTTTGCAACTCAATGTTATACTCGGCAGCTATTTTACCCATTTGATATTCTAGGGCATTGCGTTGGTGTTTGCTTTTGGCAACTTCTAAATTCGCAAGTGCTTTTTCGGGTTGTTTTTGCTTTTCGTAAAAGGTTGTAAGTTTATCATAACTCCATAAAGAACCGCCTTCATCAATGGCCATTTTATAATATTTTTCAGCAAGTTCTGGCTCATTATCATATTCATAAATATATCCTTTTGCCAAATAACCATCAACTTTTGATAGGTTTTCTAACTCTTGCGCAAATTTTAATGATTTGTTTTTACTACCACCTAAAATGCCTGGTAATTTCATATAATATTCAACCAAGGCCCAGCGCGCATTAATGTGTTTTGGATCTAATTCGGCAGCTTTTAAAAATGAATTTTCAATATCACCAATCATTCCCAATGCTGTAAACTTGCTAACCGCCAAAGCTTTCATCCCTAAAGCACCACCATATTTGTAATGATAGTTTGCAATGTTTTGGTTGGCATCCACAAGTTTTTTATAGTTATCAATGGCACCGTCCCACTTTTCTTGATGCCCATACGTATCACCCAAAAGTTCAAGAGCTCTCAAATCATTAGGATATTTATTTATATAGAAAGTTAATTGCATTTCTGCTTTATCAAACTGTTTATGTTTTAATAAATAGCCAATACTATCCAACTGGATTTGGCTAAATGACACTAACGGGAAAAGCAGTAAGTAAATAAATTTTCTCATAATTTGTTAACAAACATCGAAGTTTGTTTTTAATTAAAAATAGCTAATTTCACTCAACGAACGTAATTAATGATTCCTTTATTGTTTTTTGGAATAGCTTTTGAATGTAAATTAGAGACAAATTTAATGAAATGAGACAAATAGTATTTTTTTTAACAATTCTTTTGCTTTCAAACTCTAGCAACGGACAAAATTCTAATTATGAATCGCTTTGGAAAACCGTAGAACAATATGAAGTTGAAGGGTTACCAAAATCTGCTTTAACCGTTGTTGAAAAAATTTCAATTCTCGCCAAAAAGGATAAAAATGCACCTCAGCTAATAAAAACAATGCTTTTTAAAAGCAAGTTTGCTTTGGTTTTAGAAGAAGATGCACAATTAAACATCATTAATGGTTTTAAAAGTGAAATTGAAAAAAGTACATTTCCAACGAAAAATATTTTGGAAAGTATTCTGGCCAATTTATACTGGCAATATTTTAATCAAAACAGATGGCAATTTTATAACCGAACCAAAACGGAAGAGAAAGTTGACCCTTCGACAGGCTCAGGGCAGGTTCAAGATTTTAGAACCTGGGATTTACAAACCCTGTTTGATGAAATACACATGCATTACCAAAATTCGTTACAGAACGGATTGATGCTTCAATTAGAGCCTTTAAGTAATTATGCTGAAATATTAATTATTTATCCTGACTCAAAAATATACAGACCTACATTATTCGATTTTTTAAGTCACGAAGCATTGGATTTTTATAAAACCAGTGAAACCAATATTACCAAACCTGCATATAAATTTGAAATTGATAATCCTGGTTTTTTAGGTGATGCTGTTACGTTTTCAAAAATTGAATTAAAATCGAAAGATTCGACGTCTTTGCAGTTGAATGCATTAAAAATTTATCAGGATTTAATTAAATTTCACATCAAAGACGAGGAGCCTTTTGCTTTGGCTGACGTGAGTATTAAACGTTTACAATTTGTAAATCAAAATGCAACTTTTATTGACAAAGAACCCATTCTTATAAAGGCTTTAAATACTGAAAGCGAAACATTAAAATCTCATGAAATTTCTGGGTTATACAATTTTGAAATCGCTTCCATTTATTACCAACAGAGCAATCAATATCAACCTATAAAAAAAGAAGAGAATCGTTGGAAAGCAAAAGACGCCCTTGATATTTGCAATGCTGTTATTCAACAATTCCCAAAAAGCAAAGGTGCTGAAAAATGCGAAATTTTAAAACAACAAATAGAACAACAAAGTTTACAAATTACTGCCGAAGACTTTTTACCTATTCAACAGAATGCCCGTTTATTGGTTCGCTACAAAAATTTAGATTTTCTTCAGTTTAAAGTTTATAAAATATCACGAAACCAATTAGAAAAATTCAACAAAATATACAGACAGGAAGAGCAATTGGCTTTCATTAAAAAGTTGGATGTTACCAAAGAATGGGAAAGTACGTTGCGCAATGAAAATGATTACCAGACTCACAGCACTGAAATATTAATACCTGTATTAAATAGTGGCATGTATTTAATTTTAACCTCGCCAAAAAATGATACTGACACCTTCGCATTTAGTACGATTCAAGTGACTAATTTAGCCTTGGTTGAAACGGAAAGTGAAACATATAAAACGCTACAAATTATTGACCGAAACCATGGAAAACCCATTAGCAATGTATCTGTTGAATTAAGCTATCATGAAAATAACAACAGAATTTTAAATACTGAAAATTTCACTACAAACCAATATGGTGAAATTAAAATTGAAAAAACAACAGACCGTTACAGAAACCTATCTGTAAAAGTAAAGTATGCCAATGACACCGCCTATTTTGGTAATTATTATGTAAATCCATATTACAAACAAAATCATGGAAAGGAAAGCTATGCTTCTTTTTTATTTACTGACCGAAGTATTTACAGGCCCGGTCAAATCGTTTATTTTAAAGCCATCGTTATAAAAACCAATAAAGGGAAATCGGAAATTGTGGCAAACGAACCTGTTTATGCTACTTTATATGATGTGAATGACGAGGAAATTAAAGAACTCGGATTTAAAACCAATGAATTTGGGTCGGTTTCGGGTGAATTTATTCTACCTAATAGTGGATTAAATGGCGAATACCATATTGAATTTGATGCTGAATCTGGGAAGGTGAATATAGAAACCCTAACTTATTTCTCTGTTGAAGAATACAAACGTCCAAAGTTTGAAACAAAATTCAATCCCGTTACGGAAACATTTAAAATCAATGATTCTGTAACTGTAAAAGGAACCGCTTTAGCATATGCCGGAAGTAATATTACCGATGCCAAAGTAGTGTATCGTGTTCATAGAAAAGTAGAATATCCACGTTGGTATTTTTGGTATAGACCCTGGTTTAACAGCGAACCTCAAGAAATTACACATGGTGAAACCACCACCAATGATAAAGGAGAATTTAAAATCACTTTTGAGGCACAACCAGATCAAAGTGTTGACAAGGCAAGTTTACCCATTTTTAATTACGAAATTACTGCCGATGTGACTGATTTAAATGGCGAAACGAGAAGCGCAACTACCATTGTTAACGTTGGATATCATGCTTTAATCGCAACTATGAATACTGCCGATAAACTTGACAAAACCGACAAGGATCATAAAATCATTATTGATACAAAAAACCTTAATGGTGAATTTGTTCCAGCAACTGGTGTTGTGAAAATTTACAAATTAAAAGCACCAAAATCTGTTTTACGAGCAAGACCTTGGGCAGCGCCCGATTATCAGGATTTTTCTCAAGAAGCCTTTAAAAATCTGTTTCCGCATGATGCTTATACAGATGAACATAATTCAACTAATTGGGGAAAAGGTGCATTAATTTTTGAAAAGACATTTGATACCGAAAAATCAAAAGAACTTGCTTTAGGAAACATTGAAAAATGGCAATCAGGTGAGTATATTTTCACTTTAGAAAGTAAAGACAAGTTTGGGCAATTAGTGAAGGATGAAATAAAAACCACTTTGTTTAATAATGATGATAAAACTTTAGCCGACAATCAATTATTCAACATCACAACAAATAAACCGACCTATCAAGTTGATGAAACTGCTGTTGTAACTTTAGCTTCGGCGGCAGAAAATTTAAGTGTTACAGTAACTATTGAAAAAAACCATAAGGTCATAAAAACTGAAATAATTCGACTTAACAAAAACAAACAAACCATTACTATTCCTGTTAATAAAGATGATGTTGGTGGTTTTGCTGTCAATTATAGTTTTGCAGCCTTTAATAGTTTTCAATCGGGTACAGAACTGATTACGGTGCCTTACCCAAAAATCGATTTAGATATTGAAACCACCACTTTTAGAGACAAATTACAACCAGGTACCGATGAAACCTGGAGTTTTAAAATTAAAGGCCTCCAAGGCGAAAAAGTATCTGCAGAATTATTGGCAAGTATGTACGATGCCTCATTGGACCAGTTTAAACCTCATACCTGGGATTTTAATCCTATAAATAATCCAATATATTACTCATATAACCGAAGCAATGCAAATCAAAGTTTTGGCACTGGAAATTTTAGGGTTTATAATAAACCTTATGCTCGTACTAATTATCAACAACAAGTTTATGACCAATTGAATTGGTTTGGGTTTAGTTTTAATTTTAATAAATGGCGATACGATAATTATATTAAATCTTTAAGACTAAAAACTGAATCTAAACATGATGACTCCATAAAAAAGGGATTCGTTTCTGGAACTGTTTTTGATGAAACCGGAACACCTTTACCCGGAGTAAATGTTATGATTATAGGAACTTCAATAGGAACAACTACAGATTTTGATGGAAACTTTATTATTAAAGCTAATAAAAATGATAAGTTACAATTCAGTTACGTTGGGTTTTCTACTAGAGAAATTAATGTCAGCAATAATAATAGCTTAAGTATTTCTTTAGCTGAAGACAGTGCACATTTAGATGAAGTTGTTGTAGCAGGTTATGGAGTATCAATGGAAAAAAGGTCTTTATCCGCCTCTGTTGCTTCTGTTGAATCAGAAGATGTTGCTTTTGCCCTTGCAGGGAAAGTTGCTGGTGTAGAAATAATTAATGATACTTTATCCTCTACAAATCCAAATAACAAACCAAACTTCGACACTGTTCAAATTCGTAAAAACCTTCAAGAAACTGCCTTCTTCTTTCCGCAGTTAAAAACCGATAAAGATGGTAATGTAAGTTTCAGTTTCACCACCCCAGAAGCGTTGACCCAATGGAAATTGCAACTATTGGCACATACCAAAACTTTGGAAAGTGCCACTAAAACCTTAACAACGGTTACTCAAAAAGAATTGATGGTCATTCCAAATGTACCACGTTTTTTACGTCAAGGTGACCAAATAACTATCAGTACAAAAATCGCAAACTTAACAGAAAAACAACTTTCTGGTCAAGCCATATTAGTTTTAACGGATGCAGTTTCAGGAAAAGATATTACCACAAACTTGCTCAGTCCTCCCCCTTCGGGGGAGTTAGAGGGGGAATTTACCGTTCCCGCAAAAGGCAACGCACAAGTAACCTGGAGTTTATCAATTCCATATGATGTAGATGCGGTTCAATATAAAATCATTGCAAAATCGGGCGATTTTAGCGATGGCGAACAAAACGCCTTACCTGTTTTTTCAAACAGAATGTTAGTTACCGAAACATTGCCCATGTGGGTTAGAAGTAACCAAACGAGAACCTTTACGTTAGATAAGCTTAAAACCAATACCTCAACAACACTTAAAAACCATAAATTAACTTTGGAAATCACTTCCAACCCTGCGTGGTATGCGGTACAGGCGCTTCCCTATTTAATGGAATATCCTTATGAATGTAATGAGCAAACATTCTCAAGATTTTACGCGAATGCCTTAGCAAGCCATATTGCCAATTCAAATCCAAGAATTCAAGAAGTTTTCAATCAGTGGAAGAACTCCGATGCTTTAATTTCTAATCTGGAAAAGAATGAAGAATTGAAATCTATTTTAATTCAAGAAACACCGTGGTTACGCGATGCACAAAGTGAAACCGAACAGAAAAAACGCATTGCCTTGTTATTTGATTTAAATAAAATGACTAACGAATTGCAATCGGCTAAACGTAAGCTTGAAAATAATCAAATGAATTCAGGTGCTTGGGCATGGTTTAATGGCGGACGCGAAAATCGATACATTACGCAACACATCATCACTGGTTTTGGACATCTTTCAAAACTTGGTGTCACCCTGAGCGCAGTCGAAGGGTCTTCATTAGAAAAAACAATTGAAAAAGCCATCAACTATTTAGATGCTGAATTCATTCAAGAATACAAAGACTTAAGAAAATACAATTCAAAAATTGACTTAACCAAAAATCATTTAAATTATGTACAATTGCATTATTTGTACATGCGAAGCTTTTATCCGGAAATTAAAAAATCAAAAGAAGTTGAAGAAATTATTAAATACTACCAAACGCAAATTCAGAAGTATTGGTTACCTCGTTCGCTATATTCAAAAGGATTAATGGCATTGGTTTCAGCACGATATGGAGATGAAACTACTTCAACTAAAATTTTAAAATCCTTGAAAGAAACCAGTATTACCAATGATGAATTAGGCATGTATTGGAAAGAAAATACCAATTCATGGTATTGGTATCAGGCACCTATTGAAACACAAGCGTTGCTTATTGAAGCTTTTTCAGAAATTGGCTCTGTCATTCAGAGCGAAGCGAAGAATCTCAACGATATTGACAATTTAAAAATATGGTTGCTTAAAAACAAGCAAACCAACCAATGGAAAACCACCAAAGCCACTACCGAGGCTGTATATGCTTTATTGCTCCAAGGTAGTGATTGGTTATCGGTAACCGATGCTATTGAAGTAGTTATTGGCAATCAAAAAATAGAGCCTTCAATATTAGAAAATGTAAAAGTTGAAGCTGGAACGGGGTATTACAAAACATCTTGGAATGCTTCAGACATAAAACCAGAAATGGCAACCGTTACCCTTACCAAAAAAGGTGATGGTATTGCCTGGGGCGGATTATACTGGGAATATTTTGAAGATTTAGACAAAATCATCCCGATAGCTATCGGGACTGAAACGCCTTTAAAATTGAAGAAAAAACTATTTAAAAAAACCAATACGGATACAGGTGAACAAATTTCTGAAATTACAGAAAAAACCAGTTTAAAAGTAGGCGATTTAGTTCGGGTTCGGATTGAATTGCGAAGTGACAGAGCTATGGAATTTGTTCATATGAAAGATATGCGAGCTGCAGGGTTAGAACCAATAAATGTATTATCTGAATACAAATGGCAAGACGGTTTGGGGTATTATGAAAGTACAAAAGATGCCTCAACCAATTTCTTTTTTGATTATTTACCAAAAGGCGTATTTGTTTTTGAATATGATTTACGAGTCAACAACGCTGGAAATATGAGCAATGGCATCACCACGATTCAAAGTATGTATGCACCAGAATTTAGTAGTCATAGTGAAGGTTTAAGAATTCAAGTTGATTAAAAAAAGACGCTTCTTTTTATTTACTAGGCGGTATTGTTGGCCTTACCTCAATTTTACTTGGTAAGGTTCTTGGATTCATTTTTAATAAGTCAACAACCAATTCACCAATGTCTTCACTTTGAATTTTCCAAGAATCACTGTTATCAGGTTTATTGTCATTAAAATGTGTAGATACAGATCCAGGCATAATCGTAGTTACTTTAATACCATATTGTCTTAAATCTAACATGACAGCTTGAGTAAATCCAGTAAGCCCAAATTTACTGGCATTATAGGCAGAGCCTTTAGCAAAAAAATTAGTGCCAGCTAAACTAGAAATTGTTATATAATATCCTTTTGAGGCTTTTAAGGCACCTACGCTTGCTTTTATGGTATAAAATGCACCTGTAAGATTGGTATCTATAGTTTCATGCCATTGATCTAAAGTTAAATCCTCAATGCTAGCAAAGTGTCCTAAACCTGCGTTTGCGACAACAATATCGAGTTGATTAAAATGCTTTAATACGGTATCCACAGCCTGTTGCTGACTTTTATAATCTCTTACATCTGCTTTAATACCTATGGCTTTTGCCCCTAATAATGAATTTGAATTAAGAGCATCTGCTGCTTTATAAGCTGAAGATTCATTCCTACTTGTAATAGCTACATGAATTCCTTGATTTAATAACGATTGAGCTATGCCGTATCCTATTCCTTTGGTTCCTCCTGTAATTAATGCGACTTTATTTTGTAATGAATTCATCGATTTTAGTTTTATCAAATTTACAAAATCAAATCTCAATCACAGAAAACAAACTGTTATGAAAATTATAAAATTTTGACATTTATTTCTTTGGAGGGTACTGAGAAAACACTTTATCTACAATCGCTTTTAAATTCATTTCACGAATTTCTGGAGTTGCAGTTGGGTTATAACTTGATTCACTTGTGGCTTGCCAAAAAAGTTGTTTACGGTTTTCATCAACAAAATCAATCATAATTTGTCTATTTAAATTCGCTTGACCTATTGGTAAACCGATAGAAATTCCACCACCCATATGTCGTCCACCGCTACCTAATCCAACACCAACCAAATTACGTTGTGCATTTTGAACCGTGTTACTCTTAATATCTATAAAAAAATTCGGGGTTTCTGAAAATGTGATCCCTAGCGTTTCCAATTTAGCATCTAAAGCCTCTAAAAAACGTTTGGTATCTAATTCGCTTAAACCAGTTTTCATATCACTGTAATAATTATAGGTTTTGTATTTAGAAAAATTAGTTTCTTTATCAAAATCATAATTTACACGTATTGGCGCGCAGGACATAGTTAAAAGCAGTATTAGGCTAGCTATAAGAAATTTCATGATTTTTATTTTATTATAAAATTAATCAAAAATTATTCCTTTTATACTTCTATCAACATTTAGTTATTTGGAAATATCAAATATTATTTAGATATTTGTCTAAATACCTAAATAATGAATCTCTTATTTAAAGCATTAAATGACGAAACAAGGAGGCAGATTTTAGAACTGCTTAAAGAAAATGATTTGACTGCTGGTGAAATTGCAGACGCGTTTAATATTTCTAAACCTAGTATTTCACATCATCTAGACATATTAAAAAGAGCCAATTTAGTTACTAGTATAAAAAAAGGCCAATTTGTTGAGTACACATTAAATACAACCATTTTAGAAGATGTATTAAAATGGATTATAACATTAAAAAAATAAACTATGAAACTCAAAAAAGAACTTCCATTACTAATAATAGTGATTTTACCATTTATTTATTTGGCATATATATGGAATGATTTACCAAAAAAAGTGCCTATACATTGGAATGGTGAAGGTGAAATTGATGGTTATGGTGACAAAGTATCTCTTATCCTAATCCCTATTTTGCTTTCATTACTTACATATGTAATACTAACTTTAATTCCTATAATAGATCCCAAAGGGAAAATTAAAAATATGGGAGAAAAGTATGAGAGTATTAAATTTATATTAATATTTTTTATGTCATTTTTGGCATTATTTATTCTATATAGCTCTCATTCACAAACCATTACTAATCCTAACATTTTATTTATTTTAATAGGATTCTTGTTTGTTTTTCTTGGTAATTATATGAAAACAATAAAACCAAACTATTTTATTGGTATAAGAACACCCTGGACTTTAGAAAATGAAACGGTTTGGAAAAGGACTCACAAACTTGCAGGAATCATGTGGTTTTTGGCCGGAATTATAATAATTATTCTAAGCCTTATTTTAGGAAAACGGCTCAATAGAATACTCTTTATTGTTATAACGCTTATCATTTCTATTGTACCTATTATTTATTCTTATATACAATTTAAGAAACAAGAAATTTCATAATATTTAAAAAGAAACCTTTTTCTCCATTAGCATTAGTAATTATTAAAACTCATATTTTAAAACATTCTGATTAATACATATCTCAATCTAAAAGTGCGTTAGTGATTGAAGAGGAAATCCTTTTGCTCCTTTCGCAAAAGATTGTAACGGAAAGCGCGACCCAAAGGGGAACGCCCAGAATTTAATTATTCAACATTTTCCAAAGCGTATCTTTCAACTCTGTCAAACCTTGTTGCGCTACAGATGAGATAAATTGATATGGTATTGGTAATTCATTATCTAGCTCTTGCTTTAATTCTGCCTTTAATTCCTCATCAAGCAAATCACATTTTGAAATAGCAATAATACGCTCTTTGTCAAGCATTTCCGGGTTATAACGACGTAATTCATCTAATAGAATATCATACTGTTTTTTAATGTCATCAGCATCAGCGGGTATTAAAAACAACAAGATGGAGTTTCGCTCAATATGTCTTAAAAAATAATGTCCTAATCCTTTTCCTTCAGCGGCTCCTTCAATAATACCAGGAATATCGGCCATTATAAAGGTTTGAAAATCACGATATTTTACAATTCCTAAATTGGGTTTTAAAGTGGTAAACTCATAATCGGCAATTTTAGGTTTTGCCGAAGTCAATACAGACAATAGCGTAGATTTTCCAGCATTAGGAAATCCAACCAAACCAACATCTGCCAAAACTTTTAACTCTAATGTAATATGCCGTTCTTCAAGTGGAATCCCCGGTTGTGCATAGCGTGGTGTTTGATTGGTTGATGTCCTGAAATGCCAGTTACCAAGTCCGCCTTTACCTCCTTGAACAATAATCTTTTCTTCGTTATTTTCAGTGATTTCAAAAATAATCTCGTTACTTTCCGTATCCCTAACAACCGTTCCTAATGGGACATCTACATACACATCTTCTCCATCTGAACCGAAACTTCTACTGCTACCGCCATGATCACCATGACCCGCTTTAATATGTTTTTTGAATTTTAAATGAAGAAGTGTCCATAAATTGGAATTACCACGAAGAATAACATGTCCACCTCTACCACCATCACCACCATCTGGTCCGCCTTTCTCAATAAATTTTTCTCGATGTAAATGTGATGATCCTTTACCTCCATTACCTGAAGACACAAACATTTTTACGTAATCAACAAAATTTCCTTCGGTCATCTTTAAGTTTAATTGTTTATTTGTTTAAAAGTTTAATTGTGATTTTTTGAGAGCATTAATCATATTTGAACCTTTCATTGTTTTTCCCCTTAAAAGCAAATATTCTTCTTCACTAATATAACTTAATCGTTTTGAAATAATTATTTGTCATAATAGTTCCATTGTTGAACTAAACGCAATGGTTGAAAAATGTGCTTTATCATTTTTAGTAATACGTGAAGTTCCTTCGGCTATATTTGAAGAAATTGAGACAGATGATCTCCTCATTTGACTAATAATTCCAAATTTTCCTCTTGAGGAAACTTATTTGTTGCTTTGTATATTAATTCAACTAAATCTATTGATTCTTGCCAAACATTTAACTTTTCAAATGAATGCAAATACATAATTAAACGATTAAACTTTTAAACTACAAGTTATCTATTACACTACTTAAACGGGTAGTAATATCTTTAATACTCCCAACACCATCAACTCCAAAATACTTGTTTTGAGCTGAATAAAAGTCTTTTAAAATAGCCGTTTTATTATAATATTCAGTTATTCTATTTCTTATGACAGATTCATCGGCATCATCTGGTCTTCCGCTGGTTTTTCCGCGTTCTAACAAACGATTTACCAACACATCATCATCCACTTCCAAAGCAATCATAGCGCTTATTGAAGAATCTTTGCTTTCCATTAATTTATCCAAGGCATCTGCCTGCGCATTGGTACGTGGGAAACCATCGAATATAAAACCTTTGGCATCGGCATTTTTCTCTACTTCAGCATTTAACATATCTATGGTTACCTGGTCAGGAACCAGTTCCCCTTTATCCATATATGACTTAGCCAACATGCCTAAGGCGGTTTTGTTTTTTATATTAAAACGAAATACATCCCCTGTAGAAATATGCACTAAATTATATTTTTCTTTTAAAAATGTGGCTTGAGTACCTTTTCCTGCTCCTGGAGGACCAAATAACACTAAATTTGTCATATGTTGTGTTTCTTTTATTTGATAAACCTCTGGTAGGTTTCTACCTAATTGATCATAATCCAATCCATATCCCACTATGAATTTATCAGCTATTTCAATGCCAATATAATGTAATTTAAAGTCCTTTTTATAAGCATTAGGTTTATAAAATAAGGTTGCTATTTTTAGCGATTTAACCTGTTCATTACTAAAAATCCTATGGATTTCGGCAAGTGTATTACCCGTATCAATAATATCTTCTAGAATAACAACAGTTCTTCCAGTTAAATCTTGAGTAAGCCCTATTAAACGTTGAATATCTTCTGTTGATTTAACACCTTCATAAGAAGCTAATTTTATAAAGGTCACTTCACAAGGTTTGGGATATTTTTTTACAAAATCACTCACCAACATAAATGACCCATTTAAAATACCAACAAACACGGGGATTTCATCTCCAAGATCCTTAGAAATAGCACCTGCCATTCGACCAATAGCCGCATCTATTTCTTGTGAAGAAATAAACGGTTTAAAATATTTGTCATGAAGTTTTATCACCACTTTTTATTTTTTTGAAAGCTGCAAAGTTAAGGAATTGATTGACTAATAACGAGTTTTTAATTTAGGAATTAGAAAGTAATTTCATATAATCATTTCAATTTCAATATTTGATCAATAAAATACGATTAGAAATTGGTGTAAAAGTATACTGATTTTTACTTTGTCTATTTCATATGATGAAGATTATTTGTTTTTTTATGTATGGTCTACTAGCCGTTTCATGATTTAATTAGGTATCGAACCTATAGTTATGGCTGTTTCATATTTAAATGTATTTTTGCATAAGCTATTACAGAATTTAGAAATAAAACTATATGAATTATTTTTCGTCAAATTTTAAGCTTGGTATTCTTGGCGGTGGTCAATTAGGGAAAATGCTTCTTAACGAGACCCGGAAATTTGATATCTATACCTGTGTTTTAGATGCCAGTCAAGACGCGCCTTGTAAAATAGCGAGTAATGAATTTTTTATTGGAGATTTAATGGATTATGATACCGTATACAACTTTGGAAAACAGGTTGATGTACTTACCATTGAAATTGAAAATGTGAATGCGGACGCTTTGGAGGACCTTGAAAAAAAAGGTATTAAAGTATATCCTTCATCCAAAACATTGCGAACCATTCAAAATAAGGCAAAACAAAAATTATTTTATGTAGATCACAATTTGCCAACGGCACCATTTTCTCGTTTTGCCTATACATCAGAAATTAGAGAAGCCATTAATAATGGTGGGATAAAATTTCCTTTGGTGTGGAAAAGTACGCAGTTAGGATATGATGGTTTAGGTGTTAAAATTGTAAAATCTTTTTCTGATTTAGAAGGGTTACCAAATGTTGAATGTATTACTGAAACATTAATTCCTTTTAAAAATGAATTAGCAGTTATTGTTGCTCGAAATGTTTCCGGAGAAACAAAAACGTATCCCGTTGTAGAGATGGAATTTCATCCGGAAGCCAACCAGGTTGAATATGTAATTTGTCCAGCAAGAATTTCTAATTCCGTCGCCAAAAAAGCAGAAGATATTGCTTTAAAAGCGTCTGCTGCTTTTAATCATGTTGGCCTTTTAGCTGTTGAAATGTTCCTGACTCATGAGGATGAAATTTTGATAAACGAAGTAGCACCAAGACCTCATAATTCTGGTCATCATAGCATTGAATCAAGCTACACGTCGCAGTTTGAACAACACCTTAGGGCTATCTTAGATTTGCCCCTAGGAAGAACAGATAGTAAAGTTGGAGGCGTAATGGTTAATTTAGTTGGCTCTGAAGGATATACTGGCAATGTGTTTTATAAGAACATAGAAGCTATCATGAAAATGGAAGGTGTGACGCCTCATATTTATGGTAAAAAACAAACCAGACCATTCAGAAAAATGGGACATGTTACCATTGTAAATGAAGATGTATCTGAAGCACGAAGAATTGCCGAAGATGTTAAAAAAACCATTAAAGTAATAAGTGAATAATGTCTCCCCGAGCGCAGTCGAGGGGTCTTTATATTTTAAGTTTTTGAATTTAGGCCTCAACTTTAGTTTATCTTGAGCGAAGCCGAAAGACCCGACCAGACATAAGAACAAACAATTTATGAATAACAAGTGATTTCAGATCAAATAATAATATATGAAAGAGAAAATGGAGAGCCCTCCATTCAAATAAAACTTGAAAAGGAATCTTTATGGCTATCACAAAAACAAATAGCAACCTTGTTTGAAAAAGATTCTGACACCATTGGATTACATTTTAAAAATATTTATAAAACTGGCGAATTAGATCCAAAAACAACAACCGAGTATTTCTCGGTAGTTCAAATTGAAGGTGAAAGAAATGTAAAAAGAAATATAAGATTCTATAATTTAGACGCCATAATAAGTGTTGGTTACAGAGTAAATTCAAAAAAAGGCACACAATTCAGAATCTGGGCAAACAAAATCATTAAAGACCATTTAGTTAAAGGCTATACAAAAAACGAAGCACGCTTAAATCAGCTAAAAAAAACAATTCAGCTAATACATAAAACCACCAAGTCTCTTGGTACAAAAGAAATTGGAACCCAAGGATTTATAAACATTTTAACCGATTACACACTAGCACTTGATATTCTTGATGACTATGACCACCAACGGGTCGTTAAAAATGTTACAACAAAAAATGTGCTTTTTCACATTAATTATAATGAAGCCATTTCTGCCATAGATCAATTAAGAGTAAAATTTAACGCATCCCATCTATTTGGAAATGAAAAAGACAGCTCTTTTAAAAGCTCCATTGCAGTTATAGATCAAACTTTTAATGGCAATGATTTATATCCAAGTATTGAGGAAAAAGCTGCAAACCTATTATATCTTGTTGTAAAAAATCATTCATTTACAGATGGCAATAAAAGGATAGCTGCTTGGTTATTTATTTGGTATCTTGATAAAAACCAATTTCTTTATAAAAATGATTCAACAAAAAAAATAACAAATAGTACCTTAGTAGCATTAACTTTAATGATTGCAGAAAGCAGTCCTAAAGAAAAAGATTTGATAATAAACATAATTATAAATTTAATTAATTCTGGAAATGAGTAAAGTTGGAGTTATCATGGGAAGCAAAAGCGATCTTCCTATCATGCAAGAAGCCGTAGATATTTTAAAAGGGTTCGATATTCAAGTTGAAGTTGATATTGTATCAGCACACAGAACGCCTGAAAAATTATTTGAATACGGTAAAAATGCACATACTAATGGGTTTTCGGTTATCATTGCCGGTGCCGGTGGTGCGGCTCATTTACCTGGTATGATCGCGTCATTATCACCACTCCCTGTTATTGGTGTACCTATAAAAAGCAGTAATTCCATTGATGGATGGGATTCTGTTCTTTCCATTCTACAAATGCCTGGAGGTGTTCCTGTAGCTACAGTAGCTTTAAACGGAGCCAAAAACGCAGGTATTTTAGCCGCTCAAATAATAGGCTCACATGATACATGTGTTTTAGATAAAATTTTAGTTTACAAAGAGGGCTTGAAACAAATGGTCATTAAATCTGCTAAAGATTTAAAATAAAACCTGGAGTTTTCTTTGTTGAAAATCCATATAATAAGTAATTAAATTTCTAAATTTTCTATGTCTGTTTTAAATCAATATTTTGATACTCCATTCAATACAGCTCCTTTTTCAAAAATAAAAAACAAAGATTTTCTTCCAGCTTTTAAAAAGGCCATTCAAGAAGCTAAAGCTGAAATTGATGCTATTGTGAAGAATCCCGAAGTCCCTTCATTTCAAAATACCATTGAAGCCTTAGATTTTTCAGGGGAACAATTAGATAGGATTTCTAGCATCTTTTTTAATTTAAATTCAGCAGAAACCAGTGATGAAATTCAAAAAATAGCACAAATGGTTTCGCCATTATTAACAGAATTCAGTAATGATATTACCTTAAATGAGGATTTGTTCAAACGTGTAAAAACTGTTTATGACACCAAGGATACTTTAAGCTTAACAACTGAGCAACAAACCCTTCTTGATAAAAAGTACAAAAGTTTTTCACGAAATGGCGCTAACCTGTCTGAAGAAAAAAAGCTTCAACTTAGAAAAATAGATAAAAAATTAAGTCAGCTGAAACTCAAATTTGGAGAAAATGTGTTGGCAGAAACCAATAAGTATGACATGCTTATTACAAATAAAAAAGATTTATCAGGATTGCCTGAAGGCACCATAGAAGCTGCTAAACAATTAGCCGAATCAAAAAACAAAAAAGGCTGGCTGGTTACATTGGATTATCCTAGTTATATCCCGTTTATAACGTATGCTGATAATAGAGAATTACGCAAGAAACTCGCTATTGCTTCCGGAAAAAAAGGCTTTCATCATGATGATTTGGATAACCAAAAAAATGTATTACAAATTGCTAAACTTCGTTTTAAGCGTGCCCAACTTTTAGGTTACAAAACACATTCTCATTTTGTTTTGGAAGAACGTATGGCTAAAACTCCCGAAAAAGTAACTTCTTTTTTAAATGAACTTTTAGAAAAGGCTAAGCCTGCCGCTAAACAGGAATTTAAAGAATTGGAAGCATTTGCAAAGGATTTAGATGGTATTTCAAAATTGGAAAAATGGGATTCGGCATATTACTCAGAAAAACTAAAACAAAAATTATTTGATTTAGATGATGAAAAACTAAAACCCTTTTTCAAATTAGAAAATGTTATAAACGGTGTGTTTTTAGTGGCACAAAAACTCTATGGATTACATTTTGAAGAAATACATACCATAGATACGTATCATCAAGACGTCCTAACATATAAAGTCACTAATAATAAAGGCGAATTAATTTCAATTTTTTATGCTGATTTTTTCCCAAGAGCAGGAAAACGCAATGGCGCATGGATGACTTCCTTTAAACCTCAATGCATCAAAAACAACGTCAATGAGCGCCCTCACATTTCTATAGTTTGCAATTTTACCAAACCTACAAAAAGCAAACCTTCCTTATTAACCTTTAATGAAGTTACCACCTTGTTTCATGAGTTTGGTCATGCACTTCACGGCATGCTTGCCAATACCACCTATCCTAGTTTATCAGGGACCAGTGTATTTTGGGATTTTGTAGAATTGCCAAGTCAAATACTTGAAAACTGGTGTTATGAAAAAGAAGCTCTTGAATTGTTTGCAAAACATTACGAGACTGAAGAAGTGATTTCCATGGAATTAGTTCAAAAAATAAAAACATCAGCCACGTTTCATGAAGGCATGCAAACCTTACGCCAAATTAGTTTTGGATTACTGGACATGAGTTGGCACGGACAAGACCCTACCCCTATTAAAGAAGTTAAAAGTCATGAATTGAATGCTTTTGAAAACACCAGATTATTTCCTGATGTAGCAGAAAATTGCATGAGCACGTCTTTTTCACATATTTTTCAAGGCGGCTATTCCTCAGGTTATTACAGCTATAAATGGGCAGAAGTTTTAGATGCAGATGCCTTTGAATATTTTAAAGAACACGGTATTTTCAACAAGGAAGTGTCCACAAAATTTAAAGATAATGTGTTATCAAAAGGAGGAACAGAAGACCCAATGATTTTGTATAAACGATTTAGAGGGCAAGAACCAAAACCAGAAGCTTTGTTGAAACGGGCGGGGTTAATAAAAAATTAAATGTATAAATTAATTTACCTTATTTTTATCAAAAAACTGATTCATGGCTAAGCAACTTCTAAATCCAAATAAATGGATAGATTTATATGCCGATTATTTATTTAATTACACAATTTCCCGTGTAAATGATCGAGATATGGCTCATGATTTGGTGCAAGATACTTTTTTGGCTGCCTTAAAATCAATGAAAAATTTTAAAGGCGAAGCCAGTGAACGCACCTGGTTAATTTCTATATTAAAACGAAAAATAATTGATTATTATAGAAAAATAAATTCTAATAAGGGTAAAGCAGAAGTTAGAATAACGTACAACGACGATAGTGAAACCGAAGGCAACTGGCTGGAAGAACGTGTAGCGGATCCGTTTGACAAAACAGCTGAAGATACCATGCAAAATACAGAACTAGGTGAAGCCATATTCAAATGTTTAGCTAAATTACCAGAAAAACAGGCAGAAGTTTTTAGGATGAAAACTATTGAAGGTCTAGAAACTGAAGATATTTGTAAAGAATTAAACATCACCGCGTCTAACCTTTGGGTAATGATACACAGAGCTAGAACGGCCATGGCAGCTTGCCTTGAAAAAAATTGGTTTTAATTATGAGTAAAAAACTTAATATGATTATTCGCTGCGAAGATGCAAATCATGTGTGTGATAAATCCCAATATAAAGAATCTTCTTTTTGGGAAAAATTTAAACTTAATATCCATTTATTATATTGTAAGGCTTGCAGAAAATACTCAAAAAAAAATTCAAAACTTTCTTCTGTAATTTCAAATTCAATGGTTACTTGTATGAGTAAAGAAAACAAGGAATGCTTAAAAAAAGATTTTGAAAAAGCTTTGAAAGAAGGTGGTATTAAGTAAAAATAAAATTATTACCAACCATAAAATAGGCAGTCCTTCTACCCAAAAAGAGCAATAATATAATCCTTGTTCCTTCTTAGCAAAAAGCAACATTAAAATAGTCAAAATGGCAATTATTAATAATGCAATAACATTATTTACACCAATCTCGTTTTTAAAAAATTCCAAAGAAAAAAAAAGAACACCAATTAAAACCCCTACTATTTTAGTGTTATTCATACCATAAATTTGAGGAATTGTTGAAAGTTTCAAACTGTCATACCTTAAATCCCTAATTTCAAATGGCAACATTAAAAGAATTATAAATAAGAAACGTTGGATACAGGTAATTATAACATCCGCATTTAAACTAAAATGATTGTTCAATAAGGGAAGGTAAACAGTAACCCCGGTCCAAACTAAAGCAATGATAAATACTTTTAATCCGGCAATACTTCTTAAATTATTGTGTTTATCTAGAAATATACGATTTGGCAATAATGGCACCGCATACAGAAAGGTGATAATACCACAAATAGACACAAAAATCATGGCATTTTTATCTAAAAGAAAAAAATAGTAGCCCATTAAAATAAAGCACAGCAGGGAAAATAGTTGAATTAATTTTAACCAGGTAGCTAATTGACGATGATGAAATTTTACCAAACCAAAAAACTTCACAAAATTATAACCTGTAATAGATGCATAAAAGATAAAGTACAACACATTTTCATCATAAGGCAGTTGGTATTCCAACAAGGTTATCCATGACAAGGAAAACACCGCCAAAGCAACATGAATACTGCTATTTATGTAAAAATTAATAATTGGTTTTAATGCACTCATCATACAAATGTAACCAAAGTGTTAATAACGCAATTAATTGGTTAAAAACTTTCAACTTTATAGCTAAAAAAGGGTTATTAATTATGTAATTTTGCGCCTAAATTTCAACAGCAATATAAATGAATACAAACGCTTTTGCACTGCGTCATATTGGTCCAAGAGAAGATGACCAAAACCTCATGTTAAAAACCATAGGTGTAAATTCTTTAGACCAATTAATTTTCGAAACCATACCAGATGACATTCGTTTAAAAAAACCTTTAAATTTAGAGGAACCCATGACTGAGCATGATTATTTGCTTCATATACATGAGTTATCTAAAAAAAATAAAGCTTACAAAACGTATATAGGTTTAGGCTATCACCCAACTATTTTACCTGCTGTTATACAAAGAAATATACTTGAAAATCCGGGATGGTATACCGCATACACGCCATATCAGGCTGAAATTGCACAAGGAAGGTTGGAAGCATTATTGAATTTTCAAACCATGATTACAGATTTAACAGGAATGGAAATTGCAAATGCATCCCTTTTAGATGAAAGTACAGCCGCAGCTGAGGCCATGAGTTTATTATTTGCAGTTAGGGAACGTGAGCAAAAGAAAAATGACGTTAATAAATTTTTCGTTTCAGAAAATATACTTCCCCAAACGCTGTCTTTATTACAAACCAGATCTACTCCAATTGGTATTGAATTGGTTGTGGGCAATGAAAATAAATTTGAGTTTTCATCTGAATTTTTCGGGGCCATACTTCAATATCCAGGCAAAAACGGTCAGGTAAGTGATATAAAATCTTTTATAACTAGAGCCAATAATGCACAGATTAAAGTTGCTGTGGCAGCAGATATATTGAGTTTAATCAAACTTGAAGCTCCGGGGAAATTTGGGGCAGATGTTGTAGTTGGTACTACTCAACGATTTGGAATCCCGATGGGATATGGTGGTCCACATGCTGCCTTTTTTGCAACAAAAGAGGCCTATAAACGTGATTTACCAGGACGCATCATTGGTGTATCAAAAGACGCGAATGGCAATAGAGCACTTCGTATGGCATTACAAACTCGTGAGCAACATATTAAACGTGATAAAGCCACTTCAAATATTTGTACAGCACAAGTATTATTAGCCGTAATGGCTGGAATGTATGCCGTTTATCATGGCCCGAAAGGATTGAAATTTATTGCAAACAAAATTCATAATACAGCCTCTACCCTTTCAACTGTTATAAATAAATTAGGCTTCAACCAAGTGAATACCTCTTATTTTGATACGCTTCAAATTAAAACAGATTCAAAAAAAATTAAAGCTATAGCGAAGGAAAAGAAAGTTAATTTTTTCTATCCAGATAAAGAAACTGTAACTATTTCAATTAATGAAACAACATCTATTAGAGATATTAATTACATCATAACAGTTTTTGCCGAAGCTGCTAAAAAAGAAGCCATCGTACTTTCATCAATTTCTGAATTAAATAATATTGCTGAAACTGCAAAAAGAACTACAGTCTTTTTAACCGAACCAGTTTTTAATACCTATCATTCTGAAACTGAACTGATGCGTTATATAAAATCTCTTGAGCGTAAAGATTTGTCATTAAATCATTCTATGATTTCTCTTGGCTCTTGTACGATGAAACTTAATGCTGCTTCAGAAATGCTGCCATTGAGCTGGTTTAAATGGGGTAATATCCACCCTTTTGCACCTTCAAAACAAGCTAAAGGTTATTTAGCTGTTTTAAAAGAATTAGAAAATCAATTAACCGAAATAACCGGTTTTGCTGCCACCTCTTTACAACCAAACTCAGGCGCTCAAGGTGAATATGCCGGTTTAATGGTTATAAAAGCATATCATGAATCACGGGGAGATCATCATAGAAATATTTGTTTAATTCCTTCATCGGCTCATGGAACCAATCCTGCCAGCGCTGTTATGGCCGGCATGAAAGTAGTAGTTACCAAATCTACTGCTGAAGGTAATATAGATGTAGATGATTTACGCGAAAAAGCTGAAATTCATAAAGAAAATTTATCAGCTTTAATGGTAACATATCCTTCTACTCATGGTGTTTATGAATCAGCTATTAAAGAAATTACCAACATCATTCATAAAAATGGCGGACAAGTATATATGGATGGTGCCAATATGAACGCCCAAGTTGGATTGACAAATCCAGGAAATATTGGAGCAGATGTCTGTCATTTAAACTTACATAAAACATTTGCCATTCCGCATGGAGGTGGTGGCCCAGGGGTTGGACCCATTTGTGTTGCTAAGCAATTAGTTCCTTTTTTACCTGGCAATCCAATTATAAAAACGGGTGGAGAAAAAGCAATCACTGCCATTTCTGCAGCACCTTATGGATCTGCATTAGCTTGCCTGATTTCATACGGTTATATTAAAATGTTAGGTGCTGAAGGTTTAACACAATCCACTAAAATAGCCATTTTAAATGCCAACTATATTAAGCACAGATTACAAGGAAGTTTTGATACGTTGTATTCAGGGGAACGCGGACGAGCAGCACATGAAATGATAGTAGATTGCAGACCGTTTAAAGCACATGGTATAGAAGTTACAGATATAGCAAAACGTTTAATGGATTATGGCTTTCATGCACCCACAGTATCTTTTCCAGTTGCAGGAACTTTAATGATTGAACCCACTGAAAGTGAAAGCAAACAAGAAATGGATCGTTTTTGTGACGCCATGATTTCAATTAAAAAAGAAATTGATAATGCCTCAAAAGAAGATGACAATAATATTTTAAAGAATGCGCCTCATACATTAGCTATGGTAACTTCAAATGAATGGTTTTTTCCTTATTCGCGAGAAACTGCAGCTTTTCCTTTAGACTTTGTAAAAGACAATAAATTTTGGCCAACAGTTAGACGGATTGATGATGCTTATGGAGACAGAAATTTAATTTGTACTTGCGCACCTATTGAAGCCTATATGGAAGTATAAAATGAAGTGATGAACGTCGTAAAATAACATGGAACTAAATTTGTAATTAAGTAAAAGACAAATACTTTAGTACAAGTTTAAATTATTAAAAGTAAATTTTCTTTTTTATGAATATTAAAATCACAGGCACAGGTAGTTATATTCCAGAAACTATTAAAAAAAATGAAAATTTTAATGAAAATATATTTCTAAATACGGATGGATCTCTTATAAATAATGAAAATGACGTCATTATTGAAAAATTTAAAGCCATTACAGGAATTGCTGAACGCCGTTATGCAAGTCCTGATTTAACGTCTTCAGATTTAGGTTTTTTTGCAGCCGAAAAAGCTATTGCTAATGCTAATATTGACAAAGAAGATTTAGATTATATCATTGTTGCACATAATTTTGGAGATGTAAAACATGATGCTGTTCAAAGTGATCTTTTACCCTGCTTAGCTTCAAGGGTAAAGCATAGTTTACGTATAAAAAACCCAAAATGCGTTGCCTATGATATCCTTTTTGGATGCCCTGGATGGATTGAAGGTGTCATTCAAGCTCATGCTTTTATTAAAGCAGGTATTGCAAAAAAGTGCTTAGTTATTGGTTCAGAAACCTTATCAAGAGTAGTTGATAAACATGATAGGGATTCTATGATATATTCTGATGGTGCCGGAGCTGCTGTTATAGAACCATCTGATGAAAATGGTGGGATACTAGCACATGAAACTGGAAGTTATACCTATGATGAAGCCTATTATTTATTTTTCGGAAAATCAAATAATCAAGAACTATGTAAAGACACCAGATACATTAAAATGGATGGTCGTAAAATTTACGAATTTGCGTTGACTAACGTTCCTGATGCCATGAAAACATGTCTTGAAAAGAGTGGTAAATCCATTAATGATGTTAAAAAAATATTTATACATCAGGCCAATGAAAAAATGGATGAAGCCATTGTGAAACGTTTTTACAAACTTTTTAAAATGCAACCACCTGAGGGCATTATGCCAATGAGTATTCAAAACCTAGGAAATAGTTCAGTGGCCACTGTGCCTACATTATTTGATTTAGTTATAAATAATAAATTACCAAATCAGAGCCTTTCTAAAGGTGATGTTATTATTTTTGCAAGTGTTGGAGGCGGCATGCACATCAACGCTATTGTTTATCAGGTTTAATCAGTTTGTCTACCCAATAATTCAAGTTACAAACCCACTTCATTTTATACGTCAGAAAAATAATTATGACTCCATTTAAACCTACTTTCAAAACTAAGTTTAAAATATTATTTGAATTTTCAGGTAATAAATAAATAACGAAAAAAACCAAACCGACCATTACAATAAGTTTTAAATAATTTTTGTCGAAAGGCAGAATACCAAATTTTTTATAAATAAAAATCAGCTTTGAACAATTAAAACTTATCATGGCTATTAAAGAGGCATACGCTACTCCCATTATTCCCAAATTTGTTTGTGTTAAAAAATAAAGATTAAGAACAATGTTGAGAGCAGCCAAAATCAACACAGAAAGTATATTAAACCTATAATACTTTGAATACGATATTATTTCTGAATTGAAACCTGTGGACATATTAAAAAGAACATTGGCACCAAGCAATATAATTACTGGAATCGTATCCATTAACTTTTCATAAGTAGGCAACATTTTAAATAAGGAATCAATTCCTAAAACTACAGATGCGTATAAAATAGCACCAATAAAAAACAATAATTTAGCGGTTTCAATATACTTTTTCCCTAATTCATTAATGCCGTCATTTTTTAAATAGGACGAGATTTTAGGTGCATAAATGGCAAATATGCCAGTAGCTGGGATAGCTAATGATGTTGCCAAAGCAACCCCAATATTAAAGGTTCCGTTGGCTTCAAAAGACAAAAATTCCGGAATCATAAAGGCATCTATTCTAAAGGCTAAGAGCGAGCCAAAACTTCCTAGAAAACTATAAAAACTATATTTATAATATTCCTTTTTGGATATTTCAAAAAATAGGGGTTCAAAATTATAACCGCTTTTCAATTTAAAATGCCTCAATACATAAATTACTAATAGCACAAACAAAATAAAGTACGAAATAATAAATGCATAAAGCGCGCTTATTACTTCCAAATATCCAAAAATCAAAAGAATAAAAATGATTGGCAATGCTACCTTAGGAATAATTTTTTCGTAAAAAGTAGGCATTTCCAATTTTTCAATATTAGTGGCTTGTCGTCTAAATAATTCAACAAAAGCCAAACAAAAAGCAATGGGAAAGGCATAAAAAACATACTTATAATTTTTCCATTCAATAAAGGTATTTCCAAAAAAAAGCAAAACCAAAAGCACGAAACTGATTACTAAAATGGTCACCATTCCGTACTTAAAAAGTTGTCTTTTATTGTTTTCTGAGAGTGAAGGATAAAAATGAATTAAAGCTTGAGCACCACCAAAAACCATAACAGGAAACAGCAATTGCGCTATGCTATCCACATACCGCACAATACCCAGAAATTCTTTATTGTAGGGATAAATAAACACTGTAGAAATAATGCCAATAGCCACACCAAAATAATTAATTATGGTAAACCAAAAGGCCTGCTTATGCGTTTTATCATCTTTCATTTTTTATAGCTTAAGCGTCTTTTATAAATTTTTAAAACCTTTAATTTTAATATAATGAAATACCATAATAGTGTAAAAAAAAGCTTTATTACTTCTGAAAAAGAATAAAATTCAGAAAAGTATTTAGGCAATCCAAAAACAGAACGAAAGGCTTTTAAATACCCAAAAACAAGGGAATCATTAAGGTTTAAAACTTCATTCAAAATCTTATACTTTGATTGAATAATATCCTTTTTAAAGTTTCTAATAATCGCTCTGTCATGACAAATTCTGGCATCTTTACAAATTACTACTTTATACCCGTGAAACACGACTCTGTTTAAATAATTTCTATCTTCTCCATAGTGATTAAATATAGGGTCAAAAAAACCTACTTTTTCAATTACCTGTTTAGAAATGAACCATGCTGCGGCATTTACAAATTCTACTTGATAAATGGTTTTAGAAATCACCGTTTTATTTCTTTCCCAATAGGTTTTAAAATTTGCATCTAAAGTGGTTTCATTACTTGAAAAATGTAGCGGACTCACAATCCCAAAACTTTTATTGGATTCAGCGACTTTTAACAAATTACCAATAGTTTCAGGATATATCCAAGTATCTTGGTTTAGCAGAAAAACATAATCCGCATGTTGTTTTAATATTGATTGAATACCTAAATTATTAGCTTTCCCAAAACCTAAATTCTCATTAGATTCAATAAGTTGTACTTTAGGAAATGTTTTAATTATAGCCACCGAATTATCTAGAGAATTATTGTCAACCATTAAAATATCTACTGGATAAATGGATTGGTGAAGGCTTTCCAAAAGTCGTTGAAGCCATTTTTCACCATTATAGGTAACAATAATAATAAAAACCTTTTTGTACAAATTTTACGGATTACCAAACAAAAATAAAGATATTTGCAGGTCAATTAATGATAAATATGAATTTTTATATTATTATTCCTGCGCATAACGAAGAAAGCTCTATTGGTATAACCTTAGATTCTTTAGTCAATCAAACGCTTCTACCAAAACGTATTGTGGTTGTAAATGACAATTCAACAGATAAAACCCAAGATATAGTTGAAAGTTATACTTCTAAATATCCTTGGATTCAATTAATAAATTCTAAATCATCTAACGAACATCTTCCCGGGTCAAAAATTATCCATGCATTTTATAAGGGTTATGAAACGTTGGATGCAGATTATGATGTGCTATGTAAGTTTGATGCCGATTTAATTTTTCCAAATAATTACTTAGAACAACTTTCTAATCATTTCAATAAAAATGTAAAACTTGGTA